>Ga0307517_10014610_pt1 | contig 10526 bp, 7 predicted proteins | sample 23_EM_MG_FD_194515 | JGI IMG/M metagenome (GOLD analysis project Ga0307517, IMG submission 194515) | Populus trichocarpa ectomycorrhiza microbial communities from riparian zone in the Pacific Northwest, United States - 23_EM | ecosystem: Host-associated > Plants > Roots > Unclassified | place...
GGTTTGAAGAGTTAACCCAGTTAATTCAGATTTTTTTTCTTTTTCTTCATTAGTTATTTTCTTCATGTTGGTTTTTTTTTCTATGCATTTTTTTTTTACTTAATCTATTTAATTATCACACTTTTATGATACGACCTTGCAGCCAGACCCACATCCAAGGTTATTGGGTCTGGTATTGCAGCCAAACCCACTTAAACTTGGGTCATGCAAGTTTAATGTTATTATTAATATTATAAATATTACTTTCGAGTCAGACATTGCAGCAAAACCCAAGACTCTTGGGTATAGTTTTGCAGAAAGACCTAACACTTTTAAATTTTAGCTTTTTTTGATATTTTTTATGTAAAAATAAATTGATTCGCAGCATTGCGCGGGTCATTTAAAATTTAATATAAATAAGTTATGACATATACAATAGCGCAACCGTAATTTGACAACATGTAATAATAATAATAATAATAAAGTTAAAGTTTTGCATTGTGAATGCTTTTGAGGCGAAACATGGTAGGGTAGGGTATTCTTTTTTCAGTCAACAATGAAAATGACTCATGACTTCTCAATAGCGAGAATACAAAATTGTCCTTCAGTTGAAGGTAGCGAATTCTTTTTTAAGATTAAATGATAGAGATAGAGGGGTATGCCAGTAATTACACTAGATTAGTTTTCTCAGAGGGTATAATGTAATATTTTCGTCTCTCTCATCTCACAACACAGAACAGGACTTGAACGCGCAACACAGAACAGGTACTTGAGCGCGTTGATTTTTTTTTTTTGTTAATTATTTTTATATATAATTTTAGATAGTTTTAATATGTTGATTTTAAAAATAATTTTTAAAAATAAAAAATATATTATTTAAATATATTATTTAAATATAAATAAAAAACATTTTAAACCATAATCAAAGATTTATTATTGCTGTGCTGTTGCCTCTAATCTGTGGCGCTGTGCTTGGAATATCCACCTTTTAAATTAAAGAATGAAGATTGAAAGGTTGGATGTGGCGTGTGAGAACTTAGATGGGGGGTGGTTGATTTGCTTAGATATGGTGATGACTAATGAAGATTACAAAATGAAGATTGAAGAACGAAGAACTGAGTGTGGACTTGTGAGTGTTATCGTGGGAGGCTGTGAGAACTGGGGTGTAGCATGTCTATGTCTCTGGAGAGGGCGGTTGCTAGGGTTATTAGGTTAGAATGAAAAATATTTTTTTATAATATTTTTTTTATTAATTTGAAATGGTTCGTTGAGGTTTATCAATTTTAGCCTTATAAAATTGAAATTAAACTTAACTAATTTTTTTTAAATATTCTAATTAATTTAATTAGTTTTTTTTATGGTTTGATTTCTTTATTTAGTTTTTTGTTTTTAATTTTCTCAGTTTAATCAAAATTTTTAAATTTTTTCTCACCCCTTCTTAACTCTCAATTTCTAAACACAACAGCAAACTGAATTGTACGAAGAATAGAAAAAAAAAAAAAAAACCTAGAGAAGAGATGCAGACAGCTATTTTCTGTTTTAATTCGGTTGTTTGTTCGATGTTCTATTCAAATCTTCTCTATTTTCCAGATTGAAAGTTATGGTGGTTATTTGATTTATTTAATTATTCTTTTGATTTTTTTTTAATTTGGTTTTCTGGTTTGGTGGATCTGTAACAGATCGGGTCTCTCTATTTTATTCATGGCAGAACTCTCACCTGCAAGTAAAGGGATATTTTCGTCTCTCTCGTCTCACTTATCAAAAGAGGGCTGGAAAGCCCTAGAAGAACCAGAAAAGAAGAATGTCATGATGTCACATTCTCGCCATGGCAGAATTCTCGCCCTTGTTCTACTAATCACAATCCTTTTCCCGAAGATTGGGTGCCTGCTTTTTTTCTCATGGGCCTTGTTGTTTATATGGGTAGCATATACTTTGCGTGAGGAATTGTTACAGAATCGCTATACAATGCAGCTGTGCAAGTACTCGGGGGTCTTTACAATGCAGTTCTGCAAGCATATGCGAGTTTATACACTGCATTTATCGAAGCAGATGCAGGTCATGGCATGACAGATGCGGAGCCAAATGGGTCTCCTGTATAACCTGACCCAGCCATTGATTCTCATCTACGTATATGTTCATGTATTGTTGCTTGGTGTAATAAAAATTCCGAACTGTTATCTATGTATAGTTGCTTGGTGTGTAATTGAAATTTCAAAGACTATTTTGACCAAGCGTGATCGCAACTTCGTTTTAACATTAATTATTGTTAATATATTCTTTGAATACTTGCTTGAAGAAAAAAAAAATTGCCTATGTCATGAATGAAGAAGCTCCTGAGTTCCTTCACAACCACAGCTTCTGCATCGAAAATGGTGGTTCTTGTTACCCTTCTTCATCATCTCGCCCGTCTCTTGCCACCTTCGACGATAAAAACGGTTATATCAATTTTTATTGGATGGTTATATCTTTTCCCGCCTTAATTAATCATACAAGATTTGGAGTAATTTACTTTACCAAGTTAAAATAAATTATTTTAAATAAATCAAATTTTATTATTACATAAAACATTGAAATTGCTTCTTGCCTTGATAATAGTTTTACAAGTGTTAATTTAATTATATCATAAAATATAATTTATAGTTTTTTTTTTAAACAGCAATTAAAAAAAAGTAAAAAATCGATTAGTGGTCAGCACGATATAAAGCAAGGAGGAAGACTATTTTTGAATAATGAAATCCAAAGCGGACAAAAAAGTGAGACAATTTGGCTGGGGAAGCGACAAATAAAAAAAGAAAAAGAAAACTGTGAGTGGATCTAGCACTACAAGAAGGAAGAAGACTAATTTAAACAATCAAAACCAATATGAAGACTATGGTTCGCCAGTGGCTGTTGGTGACGGCGCTGGAGAGGGAGGCTTCGGGTTGCTGTCAAGTCTGATCTATGGTATTTTTGGACGGGTTGTGTTGGTGGTTGGTCGGTTTTGTGTTGTCGGCATGGAGGGAAGAGAGAGAGAGAGACCACCGTTGGTGGTGAGAGAGGCGGGATGTCCGCCGCGTGCTCTGGGTGGGCGGAGCTGAAATTCACTTCAAGAAATAATTGATAATTAAAATTAAAATGAAAACAAAAAACCTAAAAGGTATCATTGTCTCCTTTGAACGGGTTAAACTGGTTGGTTTCGTCTAGGTTGATCTAAAAAGTGAGGGATTCAATATTTTTACATCGACATGATTTTTATTTATTTATTTTAAATAAAATTAGGTATTAAATCAATGCACTTAAGGCATAGTTTGTTTCTCGGTGAAAAGATGTTTTTAAGAATTTTTTTTTTCAATTTTTAAGTTAAATTAATTTTTTTTATTATTTTTAAATTATTTTAATAACTGATATTAAAAATATATATTTTTAAAAATATTATTAACGTATTTTTAAATAAAACAATCTTGCTACTGCATTTAAAACCTCTTAGGCCATCTCCAACCACATATTTGAGCGAAAACTTGGATCGAGAGCAAGTTGATGAATATTTCGACTCCATTCGAGAGTTCATTTTTGCGTCACATTTTGTGCAAAATCAAATTCGAGGGATCAGGCAACAAAATATCTCCATTCTGTGATGGTTGTATCTCTTCAAGATCAAGCTAATCACTCAAGCTCAATACGTTCTCTGTCACGAGCTTCTTCGTTCAAGATTCAGCATTGCCATACCTCGACAACGTTCGGTTTCAGACATTACAGAAAAAACAGCAAATCTCTGAAAACCCACCATTACTTCTCCAATAACACTCACTATCACTGCAAATAAATATCCCATGGCTTTAAAAATGCAATTTGGTCATTGAGATTCGGATTTCATGACAAAATATCCGTTGATAGGAAATTTACTCTAACCATCACAGCAAGGATTAGGGGTTAACTTGAGTATCCTCTAGAATGGGGTGTAAGCAAGTTATGTGTTCTTAGCTTTGCTAGAAATTGTACCTGTGGTCTCTTAATCGTGACCTCTTAGAAAATATCGAGGGACCATCACCACTTGAATTAGAAGCTCGTTAGTTCTAATTTTGTGCTTAATTTTCATTGAAATTAATCATCAACCATCGAATTTGGCCATTTAAACTGTGTTTAACGTGTGCTCCTTGAGCTAATAATTTAGACTTCATGAACATTTCCAAAAGAATGGAAGAGAGAGTGACCAACTTCGTCATAAATCTATAAACTCAAGTATCCAAATCACCACAACACAAAGACCTCTATCGCTGAAAAACCACTAGGGTGCAAGCAAGTTATGTGTTCTTAGACTCCTTAAAAAAATCATAAGATAAAACTGCATAAAACTGTCTAAGAAAACCCCCAAAGGAGACAAAAAAAGGTAAAACACGTCTGAGCTAATTTGAAGTCCTTGCGCCCAGGAATCCAATCCCTTTAAAGTGAAACATTAATCCTGCTGATGATGTTCAAAAATACAATGATCCAATGTGATTCAAGTCTTGACTCATGGTGAGAGATCAGGACATTCATTGATAAATGCAAACAACAATGGTATACTCATTATCATTGGCACTAATTTATTGGCTTTCCACCTAAACAATTTTTACTACAAAAAACAACCATCAAAATTCTGGCTCGAGAAATACAAATTATAAGGAGAAGATGATTAAGAGAAGACACTATACCAACACTATACAAATAGACCAAAGATACATTTGTGTGCGCCAGTGCTGGGAGCAAACAATTAAGAAATGCTGAAAATCGAGGCTCCGTGACTCCACCATTCCCACTCACCATTGAAACTGAAGTCAAGGGTTTTACCGGAGAGCATTCACAAAAGTCATCAATGAATCCACGTCCCTTTTCTCAGAGGGGTACTTGATTGGGCGAGATGAGTGTTTAGGGAAGAAAAGGATTGTTGGAAAACTTCCTAGCTGTAATTCTTGCTTTGAGAATTCCTTCTGGTCGCCATCTGCCCTGAATTTTCCCACCTTTACTCCACTCCCTGCTAACTTATCGGCCAATTCAACAAAGGATGCTTCCATACCTTGGCAAAATTGGCACCATGGGGCGTAGAGCACCACAAGCCATGGTTCCTTTCGGTTCTCTAATTTTAATAAGTTCTCGATTCCGGGCCTGCTCAAATTGACCAAATTCTCGGAGTTGAAAATATCAGCAACAGTGGCAGCCCCATTTGCATGGGCAGCCCCGTTTCCATTGCCATTAAGTTGGGCTGCATCACCCTGTTTCAGATTTCCTTTATGAAGACCACATTCCTTAGCTGTGGCATCCTCCCACCACCACCTTCCTTCTCTCTCATGTTGGCCAGGAAGAACTGGCCTTGTGCAAGGCTCGCAACCAATAGAGATGTATCCCTTTGAATGCAATGAGTTCACAGGCACATCCATGGTTCTAAGGAACTTCCATACATCTTGTCCCTCAACATTTGCCATTGGATTCCACTTGATCAGGCTTCCAGCCCCACCATCCAATCCCTCAAAAACCGGGTCCACCTGAACAACTGGAATTTCAGACCTCGTCCCTGGAGATTGATCCTTCCTTTGGCCAGTGATCCAGGCCCGAAGCCCCTTCAGAGCCCGCCTCAAGGGTCTCACCTTCCTGACACGGCAGCACTCCTGATGCCCATCCTCGTAAAAGGAGAATAAACCCTTGTTCCTTACTAATGCTTGAACTTCAACAGCATCTGGAAACATGTACTCAATTCGAATGCCATAGTGCTTCTCAACTTGGTCAAAGAAATGGTATGTTTCTGGGTTCAATCTCCCTGTGTCCAGGCTGAACACCCTGAACGGTCGCCCAGTCAACTTTGCATACTCAATCAAAGCAACATCTTCGGCACCACTGCATTACAATAAAAACTAGTTAACAACAAGGAAGTATTTCAAAACTTCATTCTTGACAACGAAGTCAGAATCTAATTAGGCACTTAGAAACCATTAAATTTCAAAGCAAAATCCAGAGGACATTTACAGGTTCACGAGTTTGCATAATCTCAAATATGTTTTTAAGTGTACAGTCAATGGATCTATAATTTATAATCAAAACAATACACACTGACAGAGACATACTACACATCAGCTCAAATTACTGATTGGTCCCAGTTAAATAACTTCTGTTGATGAACCCTCCAAGACAAATCAACCTCTTTCACATCAGAGTTAAATAATAGCAACTAAAGTATGTGGTTTCAATCTAACGGAAAATTTGAAAATTTACCCCCTCAGGTGAACCAATAAGACAATAACAAAGATCCACCACACAAAAGGAATATTCTACTGCAATAATTGTACATCCACAATTATCATATTCAACAAGTTTTAATTTTAAAAATAAAAAACAAACAAATCCAACATTTATATAATTCTACAAACATTAAATTTTCACAAAATTAGGTACCTGAAAGCAATAGCAATGTCATCCCCAAATTTCTCAAGTGCCTTATCCATAATTTCCAAAGGAGAACCATTTACAAGCTCCTTAGCTAACTTCTCATAATCTTCCTCCACCTCTACTTTCTCTGCAATCTCTGCAAATCCCATAAAAAAACACAAAACCCCATTAGTCACACCCTCAAAACAACATCAACAGGTCAGCTTTCGAGCACCCGGATAAAAAAAACAAAAACCCACCTGGAGCAGCGATAGTTGCAGCGAGAGGAGCAACAGAACCATTCCTTTTAGGCTCAGCATTTAAAGGCTTTACAGCGCAGCGTCTTTGTGAAGAAACATTAACAAATGTTGTCGGCCGATCTAACAGCTTAAAAGAACCAAACTGGGGTGCTGAAAACATCAAAAAAAGAAACAAATCAAACCCATTTCTTAAAATCAACAAAAAACAAAACCCCCATCAAAAAATTTCACAAAAAAAGTTAAAAACTTCCACTACCTTTAAGTTCTTGACTAGAACGTGAAAATCCAGAAGCAGAAATCGAAGAAGAAGAACTAACACTCAATGCCATAGCAAAATTTATCGAAAAAGATCAAGACGTCCTGAATTACAAGTGAAAATTTCTAAGCTTTTCTTCTCTTTCCGTGAGGAGTCTGTAGGCCAGATGGGTTAGAGACGAGGGGCATTAAATAATGGCCGAAGAAATTGCGAGTTCTAAGGTTCATTGAACCTGGACGTGATTTGGGTTATGTTTTGATTCTGACATGGCAAGTTTTGATTGGGTCGACGTTTGTCTTTGTTGCTCATTGCTTATGTCATGCGGCGGGCTTCAAAAGAGACGTGGTAAGAAAGGAGGCTGTTATAAAATTTCTTGGTGATTTCCTTCTCTCTATTTTATCGTAGCTAAAATAGATTTATGATAACTACAAATGTATTTCCAATATTAATTTATGTTTTAATGTTCAAAACTTGTTAGTTTATCACTAATTTAACAAGATTTTAGTTTTATCATATCTAATGTTTTAGAATTTGAAACTATATTATATTTTAAAAAATGATTAAAAGAGTTAAAAATTTAGAAATTATTTTAAGAATATTGAAGCATGAAAACTCGTGCATTTAAATTGATGGTTCATAGTAGTAAGAACATATAAGAATAGGGACAATTAAACCAGCAGGATGTGGGAATTAGGGGGTAAGTTTGTATAATTTTTTTATTTGGAGGAGCCATTTCATAGAACTTAATTGAAATTATAAGCAACACTAGGAGGGATTTCAATTTTGTTTCCTTAAATTTGGGAGCCAAGGCCACCCCTTAAACTCATCTTGAATATTATTGTTTATATATAAGTGTATAGTTCTTGTCAATTTTTATGATATATGTATGTTGTGGTGTTAGGTTATAGTTGAGGAAGCTAGTAGGAGACTACCATGTTAAGCAAGAGAAAGGTTGGGGATAAGGTAACAAAAAATTGAAGTTTTGGGATTGATTCTTTATGATTATATAGATTGGGGATTATTTTGTTGCTGCCCTAATTGTTTTTTGGCATGGAATGAATTGGTGGGGTCCATGGGATAGTTTGCAGGGTTGAAATTGAGTGATGGGGATGGGGAATGTGAAAGGGGAGAAGTGGTGGCTTGGACGATTGAAGAGTCGGAGGCCTCTCTTCTGAATCGGTGTCTTGTGGAGTTGTTTTTGTGTGGCAATATATATAACAGATAATTGAGTATTATGTGTGACACACGAAAATTGGAAACTATTAATGTGTGAAGAAGGAAGATTTAACTTTTGCTTCTTTTTTATATTTTATGTTATTGACGGACGATAGTTTGCTTGTATTAAAGAAAATGATGGGAATACAGGATCTTGGGAATAATACTATTTAATGATAACTTGCTAAGATGGTACATTCATTGCAGAGATTATTGATATATACTGTGATTTAACAAGGTTAAATTTTTTTATGTATCAAGATTTATTAGTGGTTTTTTTCAAAACAAAAAGTACTTGTGTTTCGAGCCTAATTTAACAAATTAAAAAACTCTCAAAACCTAAAAAACCAAGGGCTTATGCAACATATCTGAGCCCAACAAGCCATGGATCCATGCAATGAGCTTAGGTCCATTTTGGGTTTTTGTCAAGCTTCATATGACTATCTAAACCCAAACTTCCAAACTTGATTTTTTATACCTCATATAGGTATTTCAAGATTTTTACTTACTCGATATATTTTATTTTGAATCTTACTTTCCATACACCTTTATATGTACACAAATCTTTTACGTTTTGCTACATCTCCATCTTTTTTATACATTTGAGTGGAATACAACTTATGACCATATTAATTTATAAGGATGAAATTACTCTTCAGTCTCTTCACTCAAGTAAAATGACAAGATTTATGAGCTATAAATACCTTATCAAAATATTTACATTCTTTTCATTCTCTATATATTTGCATACATGTTTTCATAACATCTCTCTAAAATATCAATGTTTTTTTTTCTCTATAAAAATACTTACTTTAGCATTTGAGAATCCTCACATCTATCAAATAAGATCTTTTGCAGGTACTTGACTTTTTACATCAAGCTACCACCCACTCTATTCTTGTTCTTAAGCACCTTGGATTTTGAAACATCTAAGTTTCTTTTTGCTTCTAACCCTCCTTCATGAACAAAGTGTTTGCTTAGCAATACGGTGTATGATGCTTTCGTAAAAAAAAATTTAATTGAAAATATAACAAAATGATATTTTTTAGATTTGTTTTTTTAGTTTTCAACATGAATACATCAAAACCATAAAAAAAAACATTTAAAAAGTATTAATTTAATATTTTTTTAAGTATAAAGCAGTTTAAAAATTAATTTCATAAACAAGTTGAAAAACAAATAACAAATCCATCAACCAGGTTGAGAAGCAAAATCTGGATTTAATTCTAATGTATTTGGTGGTGTGATTATATGTGCAATACATGCCTTGGGCCTTAAAATAATGATGTCAAAGTGGCCAGATTTTGTTTTCCTAGAGGAAATATTTTGCCAAAACATAACCCTATCATGGCTCTCTTTGTTAGTTTTAATCCCTTTAATTCACTCTCCTAATCATAATTAATGACAGCAATTAAGCTTCAATAGTGGCATCCTTTTCCATTTCTAGACTCTTCACCCATTCATTACAGTGCCCTAATTACACTATGGAACGTTTTTTTCATGCAAAAATCAGTGGATACCTTCCATTTTACCCTGAAGGGTCAAATCAACCTATTGAAGCCACCGTTGATCCACTAACATGTGATTGTGCAAGAAGAAAATGAGAGCAAGAAGGAAGAAAGAAATTCCAAGGTATATACGTACAATATGGTGGGTAGGTCCATTTTATTGTAGCTAGCGATAGACCAATATTCAAGGGACCTTTTTTTATTTTATTTTATAATTAATATTAACCACACAAAAGATAACACAATTGCCAAATTGTAGTCACCACAGCCACAATTATGATTATTTACAAGTTTTTTATAGCATTTCTCGAGGATGCTTGTGACTTTCCTTGTTTGTATTTGGCAAATTGTACAAGGAAATATGTCCATTACGCTATTTGCTAGAGGATACTCACTACAAGATTTAACAGTTTTACCGACGGAATTTTTTCGTCGGCGTAAGACACATATTCCGTCGGTAAATTAATTACCGACGGAATCACCGACTAAAATGATCCGTCGGTGAATCTTTCGTCGGTAATTTTTTGTCCGTCGGTAAATCCGTTGGTAATAAAAAAATAAATTTATCCGCTTTATTTCGTCGGTATATCCCTCGGTAATAATATTTTTTATTACCAACGGATTTACCGATGGAATTTCCGTCGGTAATTCCGTCGGTAATTAATTAAAAACATTTTAAAAAAAATTATTTTATAAAATTATAAAATAATTAAATTAACACTGTATAATATATACTCAAAATGCTTGGAAAAAAGAATAAGAAAATCAACTCAAACAAATTTGCAACAAATAAATAAAACAAATAAATAAATTCAACTAAAAAAATTCATATGAAAAAAATGAAGTTGCAATTGCTAAAAATTTAAAAATCCTATAAATAAATCAACTAAAAATTGATCTCATATGAAAAAAAAATCTCACAACAACATTTAT
>Ga0307517_10014611_pt1 | contig 10525 bp, 7 predicted proteins | sample 23_EM_MG_FD_194515 | JGI IMG/M metagenome (GOLD analysis project Ga0307517, IMG submission 194515) | Populus trichocarpa ectomycorrhiza microbial communities from riparian zone in the Pacific Northwest, United States - 23_EM | ecosystem: Host-associated > Plants > Roots > Unclassified | place...
ATTCAATCCAGTTTTATATTGTCAATCTAGATGATTAATCTACAACCTAATTTATCTGATGAAAATTCAATTTAATTTTGTAAAAATATAAATTTTAAAATAACATTATTTTAATTTTTTAAAATAAAATTAGTTCACATACTCAACCTATAGCTTGGAATTAGAGTGTGTTTGCTTTTAAGTTAGCTTTTGTGATTATGATTGTGGTTGTGGTTGTGATTTAAAAAAAAATAATTAAAAAAAAAATATGGTTAGGTATGGTTAGTTGTATTTAGATGCGTGTTTGGTAAAAATTATGGTTAAGGTTTATGTGCAACAAAAAACATATATAAAATGTTTGGTTGTGGTTGCTTTTCAAAAGTGTTTTTTACTTGAAAATACATCAAAATAATTTTTTTTATTTTTAAAAAATTATTTTTGATATCAATACATCAAAATGATATGAAAATACAAAAAAAAAATCTGGAGTCAAGAAAAAAATAAAAAAAATTTAAATTTAAAAAAAAAATGCTTTTAAAACGAAAAAACAAACAAAAGTTTACAAAGCTCAATTAAAAAATATATAAAAATATCTTTATAAAAACTACATTTCAAACTCAATTTTTTAATAAATCTCATTATATAAAACATAATTTAACATATTAACAAACAACTAATTATATTTTTTAAACTACAAACACAAAAGCTACAACTAAACAAACTGACACTTAACCGTATTATGAACTTTGCTCGTGGTAAAACGCCTATTGGTTGATGATCCATGTTACAAGGAGTTATCGTCGCCAATCCCAAGTTTTGTGACAGACCCGAGTATTTTACCATCGAACTTGCATTTTTTTTATTTATCCTGAAAATACTTGCCTGGTCGGTAATTGACTAAAAAACCTAATAAGAAAATCATACAGATTAACAAAAAATTAATAAAACCTTTCAACCATAAAACCTTTTTCCAAATAAACATTGAATGCAAAACAATTTTTTCACATTGATTCAATTCTCATTTTTAAATTATATGCGGGCAGAATACTCTTTTAATTTTTTTCACAATAAAATTACTTAGCTATCCCTAGAATCAAAACTGATGTCTAGGATCTCTTTTATCTTTTCAATTCTTCTAGATTAATAAAATTATTTAATTACTTTTAAAGAAAAATCTACCAAAGTATTTTACATAGGTTTTTTTTTTTATCATATATTTTTTTTTATTAATGTCAAGTTCACTCACCATATTTTGTATTTCGTCAAATATTAATAACTAATAAAATAACCGTTGCACGCTCTAGCAAGTAGGCATCCCCAACACCATTCAAGCAACACATATAAGGTTGTATGGTGACCAAACACTATCTATTAAGTGACATTTAAATTGTCTCGACGTCCATTCTATGATGAGGTGGCGTGTATTGTTAACACGTATTTGGTTTGGCATCAATAATTTTTTGTTTCTCTCTTCTTCAATATCTACTCTTGCCCCTTCAAAAATTTAAAGCAACCATTTAATTTATTATTTCTTTATACTTGGTTCATGCTTTTTTTATTACTATTTATTTTATTTAGAATGATTTATAAAATTAGAATTCTTTTTTTATTTCATCTCCTTTTAGTTTTGTCATCTTTCAAGTTTAGTCCTTATTATTTTGATTTTTATTTGTTTTGTTTGAGTTAGTTTTTTAAATTGATTTTCTTACAATTTCATCATTCTGAAGTTTTTTTTCTATCAAATTTGATCCACGTTCTTTTATTTCTATTTTTTTACTTTGTAATTTTTTTAAATTAATTTTTTCTCATTTTCATTTTTCAACATTAAATTTATTGAAAATTGAGCTTCTTTATTAATTCTAGGTCTAGCATCTTACGGATTGCGAGTTTTATAAATTATCCTAAGTTTAGGAAGTTCACCTAATTTTTTTTATTTTCTTTAAAGCTCATGTTTTGTTTTTAGTTTTATCTTTCAATATTTATTCAATTGAAGATTGTACTATGTTATTTTTATTTATTTTCTCTCTATAGGATTTTTTATAATTTTAAAAAATAAATCGGGTTATCTTGGCTCGTTTTATTTGTTGTTCTTTGTTGAATTTACCTTGAAAATTTTTTTAAATTGATATTTTTTTTTCATACTTCAATATTAGATTGTTTGAGAAATAATTTTCTTTTTTTGTTCCATCCTCTATTTATATATATTGGGTTTTGTGATTTTTTTCAATTTTCTTTCTATTAGTTTATCTCGATCTCATTACTTAAATTATGAGGTTGGCCGATTGCTTGAGTTGACCTAGGTTTTTATTAGGATCACTTTCTTAAAATTTAATATTTGTTATGTTTCGTCCTTTAGCATTGAGTTGTTTTGAATTTCAGTTGTTGTAATCTTGTATGATTTGCCCTCAATTGAGTTATTTTATTCGTATAATTTAGGTCACAAATAGCGGTCATTTCATCCTTTTCTTTAACTTTATGTTATCTTGTCTCAATTTCATGATCCCTTTTATATATTTAGCATACTTACTAGATATGTTCAAATCAATTTTTTTATTTGATTGAAGAGAATCTTAGGTTGGTCACTTGTTTTTTATTTATTTGTTTCGAAGACCTATTTTATTGCAGGCCCCGATAATTTATTTTGTTTAAATTAATCAAATTAACTATGTTATCTTTTCTCTTATCATAGTTGAGTTTTTGCTCCAAGTCTCATTTTTCTTGATTTTTTTTTAAACACGCTTGTATAGTAGGAGTTTTGTTTTTACCCGATTTTTTTTTTTTTTTTGCCAGATGCCTTGCGGGCACATAAATCCAAGTCCATCCTAAGACTAACTGCCCTTAACATAGGGGGACCACGCTAACAGAGGCTCTTAATAAGAGGGGACCATTCTGTACGTCAGGGTCCAGTTCGGAAAGACACCAGACATCGTCAGCTCTTTGATTGGCTGGGCCTGCATGGCTGCATACCTCCCCTCCTTATCCACCCACCGCAGGGGAGGACCACCCTCCTCCCCTTCCCTCCCTCCGCAACCTAACGCCTAAAGCCTAAAAGACCGCTCGAGACAGCGGACAAAAAAAAAGGGGTCATATCCTAACTGGTCCCCACCTTAGCTTCAACTCACAAGTATACCAATCTAGATGGTCTGATTCCTCTGGCTCGTTCTCCCATGATGTCCCCACTTTTGTGGTCCATGAAACCTTGGTTTTACACGTGTCCTTCCTTAGAGCAGTCCGATTGTTGTTGTTGTTGCTGTCGACACAAAAACTACTGTGTAAAACTTGACTTCCAAATTCTAATACTTTATCGTATACGTGTCATCAAATCTGGCCGTTAAAACACCCCTCTCTAAAAGTCCACCCAAGAACAAGCCGTTGGCTATGGCCAGCCCTCATATTTCTCTATAGTTTCGGTTTAGTCTCTGTGTTTGGATTATTTCGAATCTACCACCTAACTTGAACCAATCTTTCAATTTGGGTCTCTTGTAGCTAACTAATTATCAATAGAATGTAGTAATGTTGTTTATAGGCTTAAGAATGTTCGAAGCACCATGCATGTGTAACTCTTTTTTATGTTTCATGTTTTTTCAATTCCATTACAGGACAAGACATGATGAAATATACTATCAGCTTATGATAATCCGATTATATTTATGATGTAAATCTTATTTTTTTAATTCAAAAAATATTATATTTTCTTGCTGTTTAGAGGGTTAAATTACAATGCTTATAATTAATAAATTCTCATGGTTTTTATTTGAGATTGATGGAGTATCATATCAATAGAATATAAGTGCAAGGTTTTATACTTCTTTTTGTGTGCTTACAAACAATTGGTATTTCATAATTAATTTTTATGATTAAGATCAATATTTTTTTTTATTTACTCTTACTTGAACAAAGACAAATCATTCATGTCAAGAATTTTTTTAAAAATTCATGAGAATTGTACTTTCCGTGCATTTGAATCTAGATGGTTGAAGAGAGGGTAGGGGTCTTATTGGGTTAAGGTCATGACTGCGAGAACTGTTTTGAAATTGTTTGAAAGATAAAGGACTAAGTTGTAGTTGACCCCAAAAAAAACAAAAAGGCTTCCACTTTCTCCTCCATTTTCTTCTTCTTGTTCATGCTTTCACTCCACTTCATGTCCTCCTTCCATCAAAAAACACACACACCCACTTTTCTTTCTTTCCCACATCTCCCTCTCCCTGTCTCTCTTGTCTTCGTGTTGAAATGAAAACCCACTTCTAATGGCTTTTGAAGACCACCACCATATACCACAAGAAATGGCTTTTCAGCTACAACACCACCACCTCTCAGCCTCGTCTTCCACCGGTCCCCCATGGCTAAGCAACGCGGTCCTCCGTAGGAACGGCGACTTTATAACCATCGAAAAAACCGAAAACACCACCAACAATGGAAGTGAAGAGGAGTTGGTAGATTCTGTTAGTGATAACTGGGAGAGAGCTAAATGCAAAGCTGAGATATTAGGGCATCCTTTTTATGAACAATTATTGGCTGCACACGTGGCTTGTTTAAGGATTGCAACGCCAGTTGACCAGTTGGCTAGGATTGATACACAGTTGGCTCGGTCTCAAGATGTTATTGCTAAGTATTCTGGTGTTGGTTGTGGCCATGTTGTTGACGAGAAAGAACTTGATCAGTTCATGGTAATTACTAGTATCTTTTTAATGTTTTCTTCATTATATGTCGTTTTTTTGTGTTCTTTAATCTTTTTCTCTCCTGTCTGCTTGGTTTTTGTTGAATTTGAGCGAGCTCAAGTTTGGATTTTTTGTATGAGATATTCATGTTTATGCTTGATTGGTTAATTAACGATCCTTAATTTTTGAGATTTATCTTAAAGAAACTTTTTGTTTTATTTTTTGACGGATGCTTACTGTACTTGTTAAAATTCCATATATGAAATGACACCGAAACTTCCTTCTCTTCCCTTTTGCCTGTACCTTATTTTGTCCATTTGGGAGAGTGAGTTAAGAAGAAACCCTTTTGATATATGTGAAAGTGAACAGGTTCTAAGTGGATAAATGGTACTTTTGATGTGAATCATGTACTGGTTTATAACTGTTTTTGCATCAGTGGAGGAACCAATTATGTTGTTTTGGAAGCACATGAAAATAATTGAAACTTTTGGAGTGCTTTGGAGAATCTCTTTGGTGATGGTTTTGTATCACTTATCCACTCGTTCACAGGGATTAATCCTCCTTGCGTTATGGAATTTGTTCTGACATGAAGAAAGTTTCTGGCCAAGTGTCTATCTTATTGTTCTCCAAATTACATGCATTGATTTTGATCCGTCAATTTCATTGCCTGTTCATGTACGAAACAACCTTTTTCCTTTAGTATATGATTCTGTTATGTTGCTAAATGCTTACTGACAATTGCTTGAGCTCCACTAAGGCGACAAGTGGAGATTAGTGTCTTGATAGATAGAGTGAGTTGACATATAGCAATAAGGCTGGGAATATCAAGTCACATTACGAATTACAAAACTAGTTGATCATCATGGATTATGAAAAAATTCATTTTGTCAAGTAATGAGAAACTCCCAGAAATTTTGGATTGTTTTGGCATTGATTTCTTCTTTACCACATGAAACATTAAAGAAGTTCATGAGGATGAACAATATAACTGCTGATTATTGCTCAATCAACTTGATAATGCATTTATGTACCATAAAAAATTCTTATTAAAAAAGCTTTGATGGTGTTCGGCGCTAAAATATTTAAGAGAGATAGGGATTCAAGACTATTTTAGATTCGAATAAATTTTTAACTAGAGATTGATCTCTTGATAGATAGAGCGATTGACATGATTTATCTTTTTTTTTTCAAATAAAATAAAATAATAATAATGGATGCTCTTATAGTGAGGAGACATTTAGGCAATAAGGTTGGAGATAACAATTCAAGTTCCAAACTTATGTTACAAAACTAGCTGTTCATGATAGATTATGGAATAATTCTTATCGTCAAGTAATATGTAATTTCCAGAAAACTTGGATTTTGGATTGCTTTGGCATTGATTTCTTCTTTACGATATAACTCATTTAAGAAGTTTGTGGGGATGAATGAGAAAACTGAGTGATGGTAGCTCAATCGGCTTGGGAATGCATTATTTCGCATAAAATACTCTCTTTGAAGAAGCTTATGATGGTGATTCATAGCTAAAATATTTAAGAAATATAGAAAATCAAGAATATTTTAGATTGAATTTAATATTTTCTGAAGGGGTCATGTGATGATACAGGTGATTCACAATTGATAAAAGTTTTTCACTTTAGCTGTTCATTACTGATGTGTATTAAATAAGGATTATATGAAAACTTTCAGCGTGGCTATATTTGGTTTCTGCATGGGTATATATGCATGTGAATTACAAGTGTGCATTTGCTGCAATCTGATAATTAATAAGACAGTTTTATTAATATTTAAATATTTACATTCATGATGTTATCAATTATGTCATTTTCCTTTTCCTTTTTTCATTCCTTCTATCATATGTGTTGTCAGTTTTGTTTTCTTCCATCTGAATCTCCTTTTTTGCCCTTCTTTTTATTTGTACCTTGTGATGCAGACACATTACGCTCTACTTCTCTGTTCCTTCAAAGACCAATTGCAGCAACATGTCCGTGTTCATGCTATGGAGGCAGTAATGGCTTGCTGGGAACTTGAACAATCTCTACAAAGTTTGACTGGTATTTAGCCCTTCTATCAAAAGGAAAAGAAAACATAAAACATAGGGATTGCTGGTCTGCATAGTGGAAAGTGAAATGATTTGTTAGTAATTCTTTGCATGTTCGGTAATCAAGCTGCTTCCTTCTTGCTGTTTTATCTTTTGTTCATTCATCTTGCAGATCCACAATCTGTGCTGTTACTTTTGTGTCACATAAGTTGTCTTCCTTCTGTGTCAATGTTACCATACTTGATCCATGCTGTTTAACCTTTTCCTTTGCGAAGATAAATTTGGATGATTGATTTCTGAATACCCAAATATATTCATCTTGTTCTATATTGAGAGTACATTTTACTCGTTTGTTTTTAATGTTGGAGTTAAACACTTTCATCAATAAGAAATCAAAGTTAAACCATGGCCAATGTTAGCCAATCCCTGAGCCAACTGTGCCTTACCTGCTTAGAGAGCCCGAGGGTTTAACCATGGGGACAGCCTACCTCCCTTTCTGTATCCCCAGTGTAACTGTCTAAATCTAAAACAGAGAACAAGGGAAAAATCCATTTAGTTTCTTACATAATTGCTGCAATTGAACTGCTACATAGTTACAACTGCATCATTGCTTAGAACTATTTCGATGATATTCTGCATTTACCCTAGTTAAAATTGGAATTCCTGCCTAAGCTTAGAACTAAACCACGGTGCATGACAGGCGTATCTCCTGGGGAAGGCACTGGTGCAACTATGTCTGATGACGAAGATGACCAAGCAGAAAGTGATACCAACTTTAATGATGGAAACCTTGATGGGTTGGATACCATGGGATTTGGTCCTCTAGTCCCCACTGAAACTGAGAGGTCCTTGATGGAGCGTGTAAGGCAAGAATTGAAGCACGAGTTCAAACAGGTAATGATGCATAAAATTCTATGGTAAATTACTGGGTGAAAATGGTGAGCTAAGCAACTTTATACTGTTTAGGATTACAAAGAGAAAATTGTGGACATTAGAGAGGAAATTCTACGTAAGAGAAGAGCAGGGAAACTGCCAGGTGATACCACTTCCCACTTAAAAGCATGGTGGCAAACACATTCCAAGTGGCCGTACCCATCTGTAAGTATGAGATGATTTCCTAACCATATGCTGTTAATATTTTGTTGCCAGATCCTCAAACTGTTTGCTCCAAATTACTTTTCAGGAGGAAGACAAAGCAAGATTGGTGCAGGAAACTGGGTTGCAGTTAAAGCAGATAAATAATTGGTTCATAAACCAAAGGAAAAGGAACTGGCACAGCAGCCCTTCAGGATCTACCTCGAAGAGCAAACGAAAGAAGTAAGCTGACTATTATATGTTTCTCTGTGAACATTGGCTTCTTCAAGAACATAAAGCATTTCATATAAATGGAAAGACTTGAAGGTAGACTGCTATTGTTGCCTTCGTGTACATACCTGGGAAGAGCATCAGAACACATTTGGGGCCATTGGAATCAACAAGAATTAAGGGTAGATATATTCTGTTTGGATATGCTCATACTGGAAAGCTCATCTTTTCTTTGAAAGTGGGTGCTATTCAATATGTAGAGATGGGCTAAACTCATTTTCCAGTTGAGAAGTGTGCTATGATGGCATACTGCTACAATAGATGTCCTAGTTTATAAACATATGAGATTGGAAGTGTCAGTTTGGATAGCTTCCTTCTGTGCCATGGGCCTGTAATTTTGCAATTATTGGTTTATGTTCAATATTTGTGATAAGGTAATGTAATTATATCCTTTTCAGTGTACACATTCCAAACCATTCAATCACAACTTTTCCCTTACTCAAAAAACATGCAAGGGTTGCTGTTTGTTCGTTGAAACTCGAACATCTAGTGAGTAAAGTCTGTCGTGCAAAAGGGATTTCTCACAATGTACTCCTACGTAATGTGGATAGTCTGTTTAAAACTCGACCAGGAAGGATTGCTTCCAATGGTTAAGAGCATAGTGACTGTAAGAAAACCATAACACGCTTTTGTGAAAACGGGGTAGAAAAGGGTACTGGCCTGGAATATTTACTCAAGGGAGACAAGGATTGTTGCTGTAGCTCAAGGAATAAGGGGATCGTAAATGAATAAGATAGACCAATTGCTCAAGGAAGAACAAAGAATCTTGAAAGAAAGAAACCAAAATCTATTAGGGTTTTCGAGCTTAGAACAATAGAAAGCAAGCCTCTGCTCTAACTTGGCCTATCATTTGGAAATGGTAACCCATTATGTCAATAGAGCTCGCTAGCTACTTCATAGTTGGTAGGAAATATGGACGAGGGTGAGAAGCGTGGCTGGGAAGAAAGTGAGTGATGGAAACAGGAACGCGTAATCTTTTTTCGTGTTTGGTAGAAAGGCAAAGTGAACAAGTAATCTCTAGCAGAAAAAAAATCGATGGATTTGGAAGGAAAATCTGCGAGTTAATGTTCCTACCCAATTAGCCAAATTAATCTATTTCTTGATATATTTAATTCTTCCTCCAAATTCATTGGATGCTGATTATTTTAAGAATAGTTAAAAAACTTGGTCTGACATGGTAGATCAATCAGGTGATTTAAACCTGATCCAAGTTCAGTTTCATTTCGAACATGATTTTTTTTAACTAAAACAACGGGCAATTCATTTTTTGTTTTGTTTTTTTTTTTAAAAAAACATACCAATATTGTTTTGATAAAAAAAAAATAGATTAAGCTGACAATCTGTTCTAGAAGGTCTGCTGGAATATCTAGTTTGATTGGTTCAGAACATCCCTTTTCTTCCTTTCATTTCTTAGCAATCCAGCCACGTCATATTTTATTTTGATTTAAAATTTTGTAGTCTTTAGTCTTATCTTTGACTGTAGTTTCCAAAATGACTGCAAACCAGATCATCGTCCTGTTTGTTGAATACAAAACAAGAGCACGCCCACAATCAAATAATCATAGAAATTAGTAGTAATGAAAAGAGGATTAATGGTAATGAAATGGAAAAATGGAGAATTTGAAGGAAACCAAGCACGTTGTGGGCAGTGAAAATTAACAACAAACACATGCTAGAAAACAAAAGGCTATACAGAGATGCCAGCGCCATGCCAATCATCAAAAAATCCAAGAATCAAAACAACCTGTATATATTCCTTCACAACCCGTTTCGACGAGCCTCTTGATCTTCAGAAGAAGCAGCAGCAAACCTTGATGAGAAACCAGGAATCAAACAATCATCCTCTTCCCTATCAAAGTTAAGAGCATAGCTTTCAGCATCATATTGAGACTGATTATTCCTTTGTTTCTTCTTCTTGATATATGCGCTGATCTTTCTAATGAATGTCTTCCACTTTGGCCCTGCCAAAACCTCTGAAGCCTCCTTCACTTTCTTCAGTTTCCTCACCAACCATGGATCACTAGAGTCACCATTCTGGTTCAAAACATCATATTCACGTTCATTGTTTCGCCGCGAGTTGAAATTGAAGAGTCCAAAACAACAGCAACCATTAGCTGAATAGGCCTCTTGATCATAATCATCAAGGCGATCGTATCCTTGTTGTTCATGTGACATTCTTGGTGAACCGATGGGGCTCATGAAAGTTACATGCGGTTTGGCCATGTGTGTATGTGCGTGTGTGTGAGAGAGAGAGATACAAAGAATAAAACGGACGGGGAGTCTGGATTGGGAAGAAGAGGGTCTTAATACGGAGAGGCCATGGAAGGAAGTTGAAGGGAAATGGGCAAGGAAGTGTCAAGGAAATGGAGAATTTAAGCTGATGATTTTTCTAAATGGAAAAGCCAACAGGAATACGATGCTTGTTGGGAAAATGACATTTGACTAAGCTTACATGGCTCTCTATGATTGGTGCTTTTGTGAG
>Ga0307517_10014612_pt1 | contig 10525 bp, 7 predicted proteins | sample 23_EM_MG_FD_194515 | JGI IMG/M metagenome (GOLD analysis project Ga0307517, IMG submission 194515) | Populus trichocarpa ectomycorrhiza microbial communities from riparian zone in the Pacific Northwest, United States - 23_EM | ecosystem: Host-associated > Plants > Roots > Unclassified | place...
CTGCAAACAATAAAAGAGTAAATTTATTGTAACAGAAACAGTATATTCTAGATCTAAATTCTTCCATTTTATGATTTACAATTGCATCATTGTTGTAAATAATAAAAACTATTTCAAAAAAAAATTATTTCACATTGAAAAAACACAATTTACTTCTTGTGAATATATATATAAGACTTTTTATCCCACATTAAAAAAATAAAACCTTCATCTAGTTTTTATATAATAAATTTTGATATGAAATAATAATCAACAAGAAAAGGATAGTGGGCTTGCATGCATAAGGTTGAGCCAAACAAGAGAAAAATCCGTGATTGATTGTCTCCCTGTACGTGATGCAACGCTCGTACTTTTGGAACATTTTATCTTCAACAATAATTGTTTTTGGTCCTTAAACTGGAGCTATAATTTTTAAACACTTGGAATAAATTTTCTAACAGTTATAAAATTCTAACATCTCTTTTATTTTAGATTTTTTTAAACAATTACAAATCTTTAATTAATTCCCTAATAGTTGTTTTATTTTTTGAATTGTTGTAATAACTCTTTAATTTTTTAATTTATTTTCTGCCTAATTATTACATGCTAGCAGCTTATGTGTACCATGTACAATCAAAAGTGCTGAAAACGATTGTCTTTTCTTGTGTTTGCAAAATTTGTTGGTATTTACTTTTGTTCTTGATCTAACTGTTTTTGTGATCTTTCTTTTAGAGAAGTAACTTCTTAAATCTTGAAAGATAGTTTTGTGTTGAGAAAATATCTTTAAGATTAATAATGTGTATAAGCTTGAAGTTTTATTTTGTTTTTTCTTCACCATCATCGTATTTTATTTACTATATTAATTTGGCAACAACTACAAAATGGGGATAAACAGAACGGTCTTCGATCCACTTGAAAAACATAACAAATAACCAGGAAAAAAATAATGCACATAAGTATAGCTTTCGCAAGAAATTAATGGTTCTCTCAAGCTTTGAATGAAGAAGGGAAACAAGGAGACTTGTTCCATGTTTTGAAGTGAAACCCTAAAATTTCCCTGGCCTTTTCCTTGGTTTTTGAATTGCTTCCACTTTGTATCACCAAGCAAATCTTAGTCATTCCACCCACCTCCATAAATTCTTGAGCAGCCTCACCACTGCTAGTACAAAATCTTAAGACACATGACAGCAAACTTATTGATTTATCATCTCCAACATGGGAAACCTTCAAGATCTTTGATACCACAGCTGCCATGCCTGCTGGATGTGACAAAAAGGCCGCCCGCCCTTCTGCTTTCTGGCACAGTTTTTCTAGAACGACTAACATCATCTCGCAGACATGCCTCTCATTTTCCTCAGCTAGCAACTCGATCAGGATCGGAATGCATCCTCCCTTAATAGCTTTCTCTTTATTCTTCCCATATGATAAAACTCTTATTAAAATAGCTAAAACTGCCATGCTTCCATGTTTTGAATTTTGGTCCTTTAATATCTCAATGATATTCTCAAAGAACTCAAATTTAAGTCCTTCCTTGTACATGTCATCTACCACTTCGAATATGGACTTCAGGACAAGAGCAGCTTGAATTCTAAGCTGTAGATTGCTCAGATACCGTGTCATAATTGAACATAGTGAACAGATTAATAGGCCATTTTCATTTTGTGAAACCATCTTTAATGCCTCATCAGATGGACATAAAAGACATAACAAAGACACCGCTTCAGCGATCACCGGAGTGTCATTACCAGTAATCTGTGGAATCCCTGGTAACTCAGTTTGTACTACAAGAGATACTGCAAGGGAAAATAAACTATCATCTCTAATGCAACTAATCCTGCTATTATCACCATGATTCTCTTGGATTAATGACTTGATCTTTCTGAGAGATTTTACCTGTAAATGGGGTTGCTTGATCTCCTCAAGAAGCACTTTCATCAAGGCATCATGATTAGGCTCCGCAAACTTTGTTGTTGATGATGATGCGTGTTGCAAGTGCCATGATTGGATCAAGCGAAGAAGATTAGAGTTTGGGGTGAGACGGAAATCAGAGAGGGGTTGTTTTGTAATAGGACAAGCGATGTTTTTATAAGAGAAAAGCCATTTCTGTATGCTTTCTCGATCAAAGGTCATACCTGTGGATATAGTAACTGGATCTTTCATAATTTGAAGAGATATTGGGCAGATAAAGAAAGATGGCACAATATGATGATCAGAACCATCCATTCTTTGAATTTCTTGTTCCTCTCTTTGCATGTAATGCTGAACTAGCAAGCTAGTCAGGATGAAGAACAGAGAGAGAGAGTAAATGCAATTGCTATAGTAGCAAATATGGTTGTAAATAGCAAGGATAGGATTAATTTAAAAGAGGAGGATGGGGTGTTGTCATCGTTGACATTTGAATGGTCAAAAGAAGGCGCTGCATAATATTAATAGAGTGGAAAAGGGATGCCACGGTGACACCGTTCTTATGTGAGTTCATTGAATCTCTTTTGTTCACCGGAGCTACGTTTATCCTTTTTTATTACTTGGAGCATTGACTACGTTCAGTTTTCTTAACCTGTACCAACCATATAATTAAGCTCGGACTTCATTCTCGTCGTTGACTTTTGACTTGTTAAGCCAAATGCTAATTTCTATATGCATATAACTTAATTATAGTATGAATTAAGCCGAACGGAGACTGTTGAATTCGGTTTATATGTTATCGATCTTATACAAGATGGTGTACGGAGACCAAACTGCTTCCCTCGACCCGATATATTAATGGGTTTTCTCCCTTTTCCCCCCCAGTACCGATATTGGCGTTTTTCTTCTCTTCTCTTTTCTTATATGAAGAATTAAAATGGGAGGTTTTATTTTCTTATAAAAATAAAATCTTGGTATAGATGCCGTGAAGAAAAAGTTCTTTGGCATGAGGAGTGTAGTTTAAGTGAAGTAGCTTCCATAATTTCAACCAAAAACCGTCATATGACATGGATATGGTTGTGGTAGCTCGCGTGATTTCTTCATTTTGGTGGCTTTTTGTCGCTTCATTTATTTCTTGCCCGGTTAATTATGATTCACAATTTTTTGTCTTTTTTTTTCCCTTGTAGCTTTTAACTTGAGTAAATTAATATTATTCTTTTCCTGTTTCATTTTTTAATTTGATTTTATATGGTCAATTATGCCCACATAAGATTATAAAGTAGATTAGCTTTTAAAATCGTAAGCATTTAATTGATAAATTTTTAAACAAATGTTTAAATAGAAAAAATAAAAATATACTATAATCAAATAGAAAAAAAAAGGTAAATACACTTGAATAATAAAAAATAAAGTGCAATATTCATGCATATTTGATATAAAAGTTATCTTACTGATCTGTAAATTTAACAGCGACATCAACTTATACTTGATTGAATATAATAGAAATGCTTAGTTATTTCTTTTTAATGTTTGCATATTTAAGTATAAATAATAAAAAAACGTACTCAAATAAAAACATACACGATTGATTAAAAATTAATAAGTTATAAATTATAGAGAAATTGAATGTTACGATACAATTGAGACAAGTTGTAACATATAAGAATCACTATATATTAGTTTAAAAGGTAAAATAGTTTTCTACTAATTAATAAGTGTGAATTGGGAATCTACCAATGGCAATGGATGAATGATTATTATACATTATACATTAAAAGAATATAGTGTGTTACTTGCCCAACATATGTTGTTTAATTTTTTCTTTATCCTTGAACTTTATTCTTCCTCAATTTCATCCTTGCATAATATGTTATTGATATTTTTATGTTGATATTTTATTTTTTTGCATATTTTTATGAATTCAAGATGTTTGGTGATATTTTAAAATATAATTAGATGCCAATTTAATGAAATTATATTTAAATTCATAGTATTAAAAAGAAGGATCGAATTAAAAACAAAACAAATAGGGTTTGTTTCATTTTGATGTGAAAAAAAAGAGCATTTTGGTATATAAAGATTTAGTTCGTGGATGTTATGTCCCTGTGGTTTTTGTAATGTACCCTAAGTATTAAACTTCATTTATTCAATGTTTTAGTCCATAAGTTTGAGAAACGAGGGAGAAAGTTACTGAAAAAAAAGATAAAGTAGTTGGTTTGCCACATTTTAATAACAACAAAAGATGATCTTGATGTCAATAAATTAATTAGCTTGTCGTTAGGAGTTCCATTGTGGTTTAGAATTTTCATCTTGCCAGAAAAATAAATTGGGGTTCAAGAAGATTTTTTCTTTCAATTTTATTTTGGATTTTTTTGTCTGTATAAAGGGTGTTTTGATGTTAGAAATAAACTTCACGTTGTTTTTATGATATTTATTGGGTTTTTTTCAAGTGAAGAAATGTTGAAAATAAGTTTTTAGAGTTCTAAAACTCGAATCTTAACTTTTTAGCCACTTGAGGTAATCAAAATCAAAACTATATTAGATGACATGTTGTTTGCCAATATGATCGACACATCTTTAATTTTTTTATTAAAAAAAAACAATAATGCAAATGACATGTCGGTGGCCCTCAAACAAAAAAGTGAAGAAGGAAAAAAGTCGTGTTCATGGGCTTTTGGCTTTGAAAGCCCATGTATGCTGACCTTCTTTACATAAGATCAAACATGTGGTCTTAATCTTTTATGCATAGTTACCTCGCTTTTTTCTGTATCTTTTTAGGTCTTTTTATTTTAAAAGTTAATGTTTTTAGGTTTTGATTAAAATGCACTCTAAATTAAATGATTAAAAAGATATTTAATTTATTATTCAATCTTACCATGTGTTTTTTAAAATATTATTATATATTTTTATGTTAATATTAAAATTTGTTTCTTAATTATTATATCCCAAATATTCCAAAACAAATCAACAATGTGCTCATGAATATTTAATAAATCTTTTTGGTTATTTTTTAATAAAGTTTTTGCATGATTTTATAACGATAATTAATTTTTCCTTTAATCATATACAAAATATTGAGACAATATTTTAATATATTTTTTATTGAAACTTGCTTTTGAGATCATGATAAGTTTTTATTTAAAAAACAATTGATTTTGATTAATTACAAAACACATTAATTTTCTTGAAAAAAAACACATTAATAAGGAAATTGATTTTAGATTGAAGAGATACATTTTTCTTACTTATTTTAAATGATTGAAATATTGAGACACTATTTTAATACTTTTTCTTTAATGAAACTTGCTTTTGAGAGGATGATAAGTTTTCATTTAAAAAACAATTGCTTTTGATTAATTACAAAACATGTTAATTTTCTTGAAAACAAAAAAGAGACACATTGATAAGGAAATTGATTTTAGATCGAAGAGATATTAGTTTCTTATTAATTTTAAATGATTAAGATTCTTATGAATCTTTATTTTAATTATCTTCCCCTTTTATTCAAAAAACATGCTACTAATAAAAAAATTATGTTTTATTCAAATAAAAAAAGATACATGAATAAGAAAATAATAATTCACATGATAAATGCATTTTTTTCTTCATTATTTTAATTATTCTCTTTCATACAAATATCTATTTTAATTGTAAAAGAACTAAATAAGAAGAATTTTTAAAATTTGTTTGTGATATCACTTGCGTAAATAACTAATGTGGTAATATTCTAAAAGATCTTGGACTTTTATTGGTTATATGAATAGTGCAATCTTCAAAAATTCAATTTGATCCTTAAAATATCTTATAAAATTGATGTAGTTACGTCAACAGAAGCTGAAGGTTCTGGGCAATTAGATGTAGATTTTTTATAACTAGATGAAGATGTGTCATAAATAGATTACATAGATAGCCTAATAAATATTTTTTTATGGATCAGTGGAATACGACTAGGCTCCCAAGAAGGTTTTGTCGCGTTATATTAGTATAATAAGTAAAAATGACTATAACTTTTATTTCAATCATTTGACAGAGCTCATTTTTTTTTTTCCAAGAGATCACCAAGGCCCAATTCTATAAGGAACCCATTTTTTCGGTCAATTCATTACATGAATTACTTTAAATTAGGCTTAGAAGGTTATATTGTAGCTGATTTTGTTATTTCTCGTTGTTTATTTTTGTATTTCATGTTTATTTTGGATTTTTTATAATTTTTCTTTATGTTTTAGAATTCTAATTATATAACTTAATAGATGTTGGTTTTTTAGTCTATTTAAAGAAATTATAAACCTCTTAAAGATGTAGACTATTTAGACTTTATATCAATCAATAAAACTATAAATTTAGGATTCGTGTTTGCAACCCTTTTCGCTCATTAAATTCTATATTTTTTGTTCTTTCACCTGCATAAAAAATTCAATTTGATCCGTATATATTATTTTTTATTTTTTCATTTTTGGTCCATGTAGTTTTAAGTATTTACATTTTGATCCTAAAACTTCATTTAAGTCAAATATCAGTCCATGAAATTGAAAATTTTTCAATTTCATCCATAAAACTTTATTAGAAATTCAATTTGGAACCTAAAGTTTTTTATTTTTACATTTTTTAACCTTGTAATTTTAGGTGTTTATGTTTCAATCCTAATTCTTTTTTGTATTTTTATATTTCTTGTCCATGTTGTTTTGCGTGTTTATGTAATGGTCATAAAACTTTGTTCTTCTAATGTTAGTCCCTAGAAGTTAAGAAAGCTCAATTTGGTCATAGGATATTTCACAAAAATTTTATTTGACCCATAATGGTGACAATTTTATATTTATGGTCCTTATAGTTTTAGTTATATATGTTTTGGTTCTTAAATTAACTTCATTTACCTCACATTCTAGTCCCTTTATGTTGCAAGAAGAGAGAGAAAGTTGACAAAAAGAAAGTGGAGAGAAATATTAAAGTCAACCACATTACAACCACAAAAAGATTGATGATGTCAATTAGTTCATCTTTGGAAGGATAATTCAATGGAGATGGTTTTGCTCTTTAACCATGTTGAACAAAATAAAATGAGGTTCATAAAGTTTTAGTATTTGGTTTGATTTTGTATTTTAGATTGATTAGAAAGTGCTACGAGATTGAAAATAGGGTTACTGAGGTTGGATCTTTTTAGTTTAAACAAGTTGAAATCTAAGTTTTTGTGGTCTAAAAACTCAAACTCTGGTTTTCCAGTAAATGACATGTTGTATCCCTTGTTGCTCTAACTAAGGCTTCGTTTGTTTCATGAAAAGATGTTTTTTAAAAATTATTTTTCAAAATTTCTAATGTTTATTTACCATTAGAAAAATTGATCGAAAGAAAACACTTTTTAGTCAAAAGAAAACTTGGCTTAGTTTTCAGAAAAGTATTTTCATTTTATTTTGGACGGGATATACTTTCTAGAATTGTAAAAAAGTAAAAAAAATATCATGTTATTTGTTAATTATATCAAATTTGGTCCTCATTCCTTTGATTGCTATATATTTTGTTTTTATTTATTTTTATTTTTAATTTTATCCCTTAGAATTTGATTTAATTTGATTTTTCTCTCAACTTTGCTTATTATTCTTTTGATTGTTATTTGTTTTTTTTATCATTTTCTTAATTGAAATTTTTTATGTATCATATTTGGCTCCAAATCTTTTGATTACTATTTATTTTATTTCAAGTAATTTATGAAATTAGATTTTTTTTTTCTCAATTTCATCTTCTTTTAACTTTTTTTATATAATAGATTTAGTCTTTTATTTTTTTTTATTGCTATTTTTTTATTTGAAATGATTTATGAAATTAAAATTTTTTAATGTAATCATCCTTCAACCTTTTTATCTATCAGTTTTGGTTCATATTATTTGATTGCTATTTGTTTTCTTTGAAATAATTTATAAGATAAGATTTTTCTCAATTTCATTATCCTTCAATTTTTTCATATGTTAGTTTTGGTCCCTATTTTTTTAATAAACTTGAAAAAAAAATTAAAACAATAAAATTTATTTTTCAACTCATTTTTCATGGCATAACAAAATACTGGAAAAATAATTTTCATCTTATTTTTTATGACATTATTAAACATAAAAAAATAATTTATTTTTTAGGAATTTATTTTTTATTGAAACCACTTAAAAAAACTTTTCAACCAACAAACATAGCCTAAAAAACCAAGTCATTTATAATGTCAATTCCTACTTCTTTTAGATAAGGAATTAACTTGGACTGGATACCTAAGTATATTCCTAATAAAATACTGAAGTCTAAAATAGAATGATCAAAAAAGTAAAAAGAGTGACAAAATAGAATATCATTGTTTTACATGTATTTATTTATCATTATCACTTTGCAAACTTGTTGTAAATTAATGTGTTTCCCCTACCCTAATAATGAACAAATAAGTATGAAGTACAAAAAAAAAAAAGAGCTCACTGTGAAATACTTCAGTGGTCTTATAATTCATTTTGATTTACACAGTGAAATGATCATTTTACCATTAAAGGAAAAACTTAATTAACTTGATCTCAGGGGTAGGAAGATCTTTTCTATAAAATCTATTAGTAATTAAAAAAATAAATAGGGTTAATCAATCTTTTTACAACTTTGTTACGCAGTGTACAGGGGCTTTATGGGCTTTTCAAAAACAATTAAACAGTAAAATAACTTAAATTCCTTTTAAAATCAAAATTTATTGGCTTTGGATGCAAGGGCACTTTCATTATTTAATTCTAGCTTTTTTTTTTTATTTTAAGGACACGTTCGATGCACCTCGTACCCCTGTCATGGTGGTGAGACGCATGTCACCAGATAATTTGTGGTTGAGCTTCAGCTGCATGTTTTTTCTTCCCTCTCTCTTACCTTTTCCTCTCCTTGAAAAACACTTTGAACATTGCAAAAAAAAAAAAAGAAGTCTAGTTATTTACTTATTGAATCAAATTAGATTCTTTTTATTTTTATTATTATTGTAATGTATTTGATCTTGAATTTTTTATTGATTTTTTTTAATTTCATCAATTGACATTTTATTTTTATATCAAATTTGATCCTCATTTTTTTGATTGTTATTTGTATATTTTTTTCTTATCTATTTATTAATTGAAATTATTTTTTAATTTCATCCCTAATGATTTGATTCTATTTTCCTTTTCTGTCAAATTTGATCCTCATTCTTTTCAAATTTATATTTTTTTTTATTTTTTTTAATTTCATCCCTAATTATTTTAGTTGGTTGAGAATTTGACATTATTACTTTTTAGGTTTGTCTTTTATGTTGTAATTCGGTCTCATAATCCGTGTCAAGAGCTTTGAAGATTAGATTAGATCGTTTTAGTTGTTTTTTGTCATTTTATTATTATTTTAATTTCATTAGTTGGAAATTAGTATTTGTTATTTTTTAAACTTTTTTTCTCTATGTAGTTATCCCGATGTCATGCTTCGGGTCATGGATTCAGCAGGTTTATCAGGGTTGACTCAAGCATTTTTTCTTCTTCAATTTCGCCTTTAATATTAGATTGATTTTGATAATTGAGTTTTATAGTTTTATTCAATATGTTTTCCATAAAGTTATCTCGGTCTTACAACTAGGTTATAGATTTGATGTGCTGACTTGAACGAACTTTGTATAATTTTTTTTAATTTTTTTAATTTCATGATTTTATTTGTTGATAATTGAGATTTTTTTTATTTTTCTTTCTATGCAATTATCTCATTCTGATTAAATATTTACTTTGTTAATAAATAAAAACATTGAGATGTTTTAGAAATACTGTAAGAATATATTTTTATAATATTGAAAAACATTTATTTTTTTACATTGAATTATTGTTGATTTTTTTATTTTTTTTATTATCAATATCTTATTTTATAATTATATTATTAAATTAATTTAAATTTTCTTTTAGAATATTTACAATTTTTTTATGTTGAATAAAAATAAATAGCGCGTACTTTCTATCCAGTGACTTTACTGGGCAACATTGGTATTATAAAGTTAAGACAAATGTATATATATTTTTCTTTTATGTTATAAATCAATTAATCAAATTAGTAGAAGTAAATTAATTAAAATAATTTTGATTTTCATGATTAACCAGCCAGCAAAGAAAGAGAAAGGAATCTTTTGCTTCTTTAGGGCTATATTTGTTTTTTGGAATTTATTTTTCGAGAAATCACTTTTCAAACTTTCCTGTGTTTATTTGTTATTAGAAAAGTTGGTTAACGGAAAATACTTTCCAGTCAAAGGAAAATTTGGTTTGGTTTCCAGGAAAGTGTTTTCCTAGAAAATTTGGGCGGAAAACACTTTCCGGAAGTTATGAAAAATTTAGAAATGTCATATTATTTCCTGATTATATCAAATTTGGTCCTCAAACTTTTTATTGCTATATATATTTTCTTTTGAATATTTATTTTTCAATTTCATCTCTTAAAATTTATTTTTTATATTAACTTTGATCCTCATTTTTATAATTGTTATTTGTTTTTCCCTTATCATTTTTTTTATGTATCAAATTTGGTCCTCATTCTTTTGATTGTTACTTATTTTATTTGAAATAATTTATGAAATGTTAATTATTTTTATTTTTATTTCTTCATCTTTCATGTTTTTTTTATTTTTTAGATTTGATCTCTA
>Ga0307517_10014613_pt1 | contig 10524 bp, 5 predicted proteins | sample 23_EM_MG_FD_194515 | JGI IMG/M metagenome (GOLD analysis project Ga0307517, IMG submission 194515) | Populus trichocarpa ectomycorrhiza microbial communities from riparian zone in the Pacific Northwest, United States - 23_EM | ecosystem: Host-associated > Plants > Roots > Unclassified | place...
CAACCTGCCCCAGGAGCGGGAACAATAAGCCAGTCCCATCCTGTTGTCCGACCTCGCCCCCCCATTGCTGTAACTGCGGTGGTGACCACACTGCCACGTTCAGGGAATGTCCGGCTCGACCTCCCCCTCCTGTCCCAACCAGAACCAACTCTCCAGCCCCCGCCCCTACCGGTCAAGACCCCATGGATCTGGCGGTCGATGGGGGCCCGACATCCACTACTCCCCCGCCCGGGCCGGGTCCCCTTGCGGTGGACTTAACCCCCAGACAACCTCCGCCTGCTGGACCATCCACGCGTCCGGGCACCACTCACGGCTTCGGCGGTCCTCTCCCCCTGGAGGAGCCTAGCCCTACCCCTGCTTCTTCGACTCGTCGGGTTCGTCCCGGAAATGAATAATCACCCCACGTCTGCCCCCCTGGGCCAAGGGCCGGCCCCTGTCCCCGCGTTTCTTTCCATTGTTCAACATAACTGCCTTGGGAGCTGGAATGTTTTTCTTTCCTTGTTTGAGTCGTTTAAAGAGACGACCACCTATCCTTCGATAGTCCTTTTACAGGAACCGCCTGTCAATAAGGCTCATCTTCCCTCCTTCAATGGTTTCAAGTCCTTCTTTCCCCCTGTTAGGAAGCCACGAGTGGCAGCCTACGTTCATATGTCTTTTCTTTCCAATTACACGGTACTCCCCAGGTTCAAAGGGGTGGATGACGTTCTCTCTCTCGACATCTCCTCCGACGAGCCTCTTTTTGGCACCTCCTTCCACTCATTCAGGATAATTAATGCCTACTCCACCAACACAGTTGACCACAGAGTCCACTCCGTCTCACCGGAACTTCTTTTCCCCGACCTTGGGTTTCCCCTCCTGGTGTTAGGGGACCTCAACATTCACAACCCCCTCTCGGATCCTTTACGGCATCTCTCCCACCGGGAAATTTCTTCCTCGACTCCCTACTTTGAGAAGGCGGCAGAAGCCGGCTTCGCCCTCCTAAATCCCCCAGGTGAGTACACAAGGTTCCCCCTGGTAGGCAACGCTCGCCCTTCGGTCATAGACCTCGCCTTTGCAAACCCCTCCCTCCTTCCCATAGTTAAGAGCTGGGAAGCTTCCCTCCCCTCGACGGGTTCAGATCACATACCAATAACGATCACCCTCGCTGCGCCATCGCCGAACCAGAAGCCCCCACGCCCGCGTTGGGCGGACACGGACTGGGAGACCCTCGACCCGATCATTAAGGGTTTCGGGGTCCCGGCCGCGCCCCCATGTCCCACCCCTCCACAGCTGGACGAATGGATGTCGGAATCGCTGAACCGCTTGGTGGCTCTCCTGAAAGAGCACACGCCGGTATCCAGGCCCTCCCACCACTCCAAACCTTGGTGGACCCCTCACCTGTCTATCCTCCGACGGGAATATCATAAGGCCGCCAGAGCGGCCAGAAAGAACGACACCCCACACATGCGAGAAGTTGCCAGCACCTCCAAGGCGGGGTACTTCAAGGCAATCAAGGCCGCAAAAAACAAACACTGGTCCTCCTTTCTACTGGCCGCCACCCCTCAGAGCCTGTGGACGGCCAAGAGGTTCGCCTATGGACGTGCCCAGCCGCGCTTCCCCACCCTCCCCGGGGCCGAGACCCCAACACAGATGAACAAAGTCCTTCTGGACCACTTCTTCCCCGCAAAGGAACCCTTCTCCCCGCCGCCCAGGCTCAGGCCAGACAGGTCGGCGCCCCCCCTAACGACGGAAGAGATAGCCACCGCTCTCTCCAAGTGCTCCCCAACCTCGGCCCCCGGCCCGGACGGAATACCCTACTCTGTCTGGAAACAGGTCAACAAGGTCAACCTGACAATCCTTCTGCATATTCTTGCCCCGCTGGTCCTCCTGGGGTACCACCCCGCGTCACTGAAGAGCTCGAACGGCGTGGTACTTGACAAGCCAGGGAAGCCCTCCTACGAATCACCCGCCTCCTTCAGGATAATCGTCCTGATCCGCACAATCTCGAAGATCCTGGAGAGGATTATAGCAGCCCGACTACTTGCGGCAGCCCGGCTTCGGGGGCCGCTGCACCCCAACCAATGCGGTTCGCTCCCAGGTCTTAGCACCTACGACGCGTGCCTCACCCTGACCAATGACGTTAGAACCCTGCAGAGACCCCGCCTCAAGGTCTCCTCCCTGTTCCTGGACATAAAAGCAGGGTTCGACAATGTAGACAACAGAACTTTGGCCCGAATCCTGAGGGAAGGCGGGATACCCCCATACCTAGTCTCCTGGGTTTCGTCCTTTTTAGGTGAACGAAGCTGCACCCTGGTTTTCCAAGGGGCTCCAGGAACCCCAGCCCCAGTCAACGTCGGCGCCCCCCAGGGCTCTCCGATCTCCCCACTCCTCTTTCTTCTCTACGTCGCCCCGCTACATTTCGGGATCCCTCGGGGTCTGATGATCTCGTACGTGGACGACTTCGCCCTCACAGTAGCATCCCTCTCCTACCGTGGCAACATCCGACGGCTCCAGGATCTCTTCGACAAGCTCGAAAGAAGGGCGTCCCGCCTAGGCGTCTCCTTTTCGGTCGCAAAGACGGAACTGATACATTGGAGGACCCCCAGCCAGAGGCACTCCCCGAAGTGCGTTTCGCCTATCCAAATCAAAGGGGAACTTTTCCACCCCGGCAACTCCGTTCGATGGCTCGGGTACTGGTTCACTCCGGCACTTGACCCCGCTGCACACTTCTCGCGGCGCTTGGCGCTTGCGCAGGGCGCGTTCGCTCTAATTCGTCGCCTCAGCCCGCCCGGGGCGGGCCTCCCCCCCTACCTATGCCACAGATTGGCGACATCATTGATTGCCCCCATCCTACTCTACGGCGCGGATCTGTTCACACCCAGTGTGGGCACAACAACCCGCCTCGACACGTTCTGGCGCAAGGTCCAAAGGTGGACCACAAACTGTTTCTCGGCCACCCCCACTGGGATACTCTCGGTGGAGTCTTGCCTCCCACCCGTCTCCCTCCTCATCGTACACCGGCAAAGGCTGGCGGCGCTAAGGGTGGTCTGCTCCCCTCCTAGCGTGAACCCGGCAACGGCCCGCCTCCACCCCTCGTTCCCCTCACTCTCGGTGCATCGGGCGCCTGATTCCTCAAGGGCTTTAACCAGAGGCCTGTCGTCCGTATACCTCCCCCTACATTGGAAAACACCCCGCCCAGTCCCGCCGATTAGGAACCACCTCCCGGTGGACGCGGTGGCTCATCGAACGATTCCCTTCACCCGCGGGCTGTCCAGGATGCCCATGATCAACTCCCACCTCGTGTGCCCCACGCCCACCCTCCCGCCCCAGTCCTTGATGGACAACACCTACTCCGCCCTGAAGAAAAGGGTGAGAGAGGCACTCCTTGCGGATTGGTCCTCCCTTTTCCCGACCCCAGGGTACTACCTACACCCTCCGACACTGCAGCCAAGGCCTTTTATGGGACTTGGCAAGTTCGTTGCCGGAAGAATTCACCAGATGAGAGCCGGTAAGAGTTACCTGGCCGCCCACCCAACCTGGAGGTCCCCCGATGCCGACACCTCCTGCCCCCGCTGTGGCTTGGAGCCCGAAACCTTCGAGCACGCCATCCTCTCCTGCCCCTCGAGACATCACAGCAGGGCACGCCTGCTCCACGGCGTCACTGATGTTGGTCCCGAAGCCCCACTCTGGTCATCCCTCCCACTGCTAAAAAGACTCGCCACCTTCATAGGCGTCACCTCCACGGGATTTCCCCCCTTGATGTTCCCGCCCACCACCCCCTCCTCTTCCCCCCCGCTTCCTCTCTCACCCCCCAGGGTGCCCCCCCCGGTCTTTCGTGTTTTTTCGTTGGCTGAGGTTTAGGGACGTTGGGTTTTTCTCTCCTTTGTTGTATAAAGAGCTTTCCTTACCAGACGACTAAATTGTTAGTTTGTGCTTTCCTTGTTATATGAGGCCGACGGCCCGGCGGAGGAGAAACCTGCGCGATAGTGGATATTTACTGGTGCCGTGACTTTCCTTTGTTTATGTTTTTGATTTATAGGTTTTGTTCTCTCCATAGCTAGCGCTGCATGAGGCTTTTTGTACCTAAAAACAATGAACGGATGATTACAAAAAAAAAGAAAAGAAGAAAAAAAAAACGACCAAGGGATAGGCCACGAACCATCTCTCCTCCACCTCCGGCGATTGAAATCTCAACACCACGGGAAATCATCGTCACTTTCCCCCACCCACCTCTCTTCCCCCATCATGGCTACTGCCTAGGGGTTGACGTTAAGCCATCTCCCCTCCTCTCCTGAGGCACTCATGCCTCCCCTCCTTGGGGTTCTCGTTCCTGTTCATCGTTGACACCCACTCATGAAGTTCGGTTCTCCCCCTTACCCCGCACTTGCTTTGCACCTCGCTTAGCATTTTGCACGGTCGGAAAGCTTCTCGCTTCGTTCACGGTCGGCGTTACGGTGTCGGACTCTCGGTCAAAGTAGGCCTCGGCTTGCTGGGCTTGTACCTCTGATGGGGAAAGCCTCGGTTAGTAACATCACGGTCTCGTCCCGGTCTCGTCGTCGTCCCAAAAGCCCTTGCTATGGCCCGTTTGTCGGTTGTGGCTAGCCTGTTCGCGATCCTTCCTCTACCCCCCTCCCGGTTCCGTCCGCTGGCACCGTACTGCCCCATAAGCTGGCACCTTACTGCTAAAAACTCCTCTCCAGGCTGGCACCCTACTGCTCACCCCCCACCGGCTGGCACCCTACTGCTACTCACCGGCTGGCACCCTACTGCTCATCATCGTTGGCTGGCATCCCCTCTGCTCGGTGGCTCCGCTCGCCCCTCTCCCCCTCCGATCGTTCGGCCTCTCCTCGGTTACGCCTAGTCGTGGTATAGCACTGCCTCCGTGGCTTTGTCCAACGCTTGGGAACGATGTAATGACCTGCCCGACCGTACATCATGGTTTTTGGTGGGCCCTCAGCCTATGAGTTTTCCCGTGTCGGCGATCATCTATCCTCTCCCCCAGGCCCCGAAAGGGCCTTAGAACAGCCGTCGTTTCTTTTGTTTTGGGGAGCCTGCTGAAGGGTTTGGGTCTCTCTACCTGTACGTTTCTATGTATTGTTTCCTTACGTGTCTGGGGTATATTATCTTAGGTGCTAGGCGAGGGGGACTTTTCCTATGGATTCGGGGTGTTTGATTTTTCCCATGACGAGGTGAAGCGGGCGGGCTGACGTTTTCTTATAGGTTTTTTATCTCCATAGCTAGCGCTGCATGAGTCTTTTGTACCTTTAAACATAATCACGATTTGATTACAAGAAAAGAAAAAAAAAATGACCACGGGATAGGATCTTCACGCAACCATCTAAGTAATACAACACTTCGATACTGGAGCACGGGCCATGCCCTTTGACAGTAACCTTCCCGTGGTGCAAGATATACAAACCTATTACTCTACTTCTTACGCAAACCTCTACAGCTCGAGCCCGAGCACCTAGTCCTCTAGCGATGGGACTTTGTACCTACCGGTCTTATAGCGATAAGACTTCCTCGAACGAGACTATGAAGATAGCCAACGATTACGATATGCACTACGATTAGTCGTTCCCCGTTTAACGAAACACCGACAGAAATGTGTTTGTTACATTTGGTTGCGTCATTACCTACAAACGCTGAAAGACTACATGAACGAACAAAAAAGACAACAAACTGGAACTCTTTATTGAGACATTCTAGTTATGACAAAGACAACAAGAAAAGGAAGAAGAAAGACCCACAAATCAACTCGGTATCACCTCTCAAAAGGGAAAAAATATGGAATTTTTTTTTTCCGGCACGATTTGTGCACAAATCCACAAAGCGCGGGGGGAGCCCAGGGAGAAGGGGGGGCTTGTCGGCTGTGGGTCCAGCCTATGGTGCGAGACAAGCTAGAGGGAAAAGGGATTTGGAGACAAATACTTTAACCATACGTTCCTCTGTACGAGACGAACGAAGATACGATTGAAGCGAAGACGAGAAACAGATTGAACCTATCATCATCCAGAAAACACATAGGTTCCTCTGTACGAGACGAACGAAGATACGATCGAACCGAAGACGAGAAACAGATGGAACCTATCATCATCAAGACAACACATAGGTTTCTCTGTACGAGACGAACGAAGATACGAACGAAGCGAAGACGAGAAACAGATGGAACCTATCATCATCAAATCAACACATAGGTTCCTCTGTACGAGACAAACAAAGATACGATCGAAGAAAAGACAAGTCAGAAGGAACCAACCCCACGACAATCCAACCATCTTACTATCGAAAACAGATAGTACTTCCTCGTGAACGATAGGATCGAGGAACAGAAGTAGGGAACACAAAAAATGACCATTGAAACATGGGAATTTGTTTTTTTACCCTTAAGAGGCAGTAGCCTTATGGGACCAAGGCTGAAGGGGGACGGGACCTAAAATGGCTCGAATACGAAAGATACCAGACACATGGACCCTCGAAATCCATGCGATAGTACTCAAGGATTCTCGCCAAGCAGAACACGAGGAAATTGGTTGCATGAACACGACAAGACGAAGCTCAGTATACTCGAACACCAAACGTGGTGGGAGAAGAGGTCAACAGAAAGAAACGCGCGAAACAAAAAGACCCCACAAGACGAAGCTCAGTATACGCGAACACCAAATCTGGTGGGAGAGGAGCTCAAAAGAAAGAAACGCTCGAAACAAAACGATACGACAAGACGATGCCCAGTATACTCGAACACCAAACGTGGTGGGAGAGGAGGTCAAAACGAAAAGAAGGAGATGTCCAGAGGAAAGGAAGATCAAACGTTTGAACCATCATGGCCAAACGGCGAGTACTTATGGATCTCTTCTGAGACCAGAAAGGAATTGATTTCCAGACCGAAGGATGACGACGATATTGCCTTGATAAGAATTATCCGATGCAAGAGCATCATACGACATGCAAGGCGACTGTACGATTTCGACGCAATTCTTTTGATAAGAATTATCCGATGCAAGAGCATCATACGACATGCAAGGTGACTGTACGAGTATGATGCAATTCTTTTGATAAGAATTAACCGATGCAAGAATATCATATGACATGCAAAGATAGCAAAGAAGACACACACACATCGAGGAAGGACAAAAATATTAAGGAACAAAGAAAGAGTTCAGGCAAAGATAAAAGGAGATCTTGCGAACATGAAAAAATCACGAACAGCATCCTCAGGATAACATTCGCAAGACCAATGAACATCTTACAAATCGCACTTCAACCTTTTACACTTTCTTCACTTCCAAATACCACGAACAACACGATATGAGAATGTCGAACAGCCAAGCAGTCAAAACATCCTCCGCTGCCTCCTCCTCCTCAGCAGGTTCTGCCTCGAAGGTACCTGCTGAAGCACCAACCACCCCTCATGCAACTATGCACTGGAGTGCATGCTTCAACAATCGGTGCGACGTGCACCTAAGAGACAAAGAGGGAGCCAACTGGTTCCCAAAGCCACCTCGACGAAACCAACCGCGCCGACAAGCGAAAAAGGTCCACTGGGGTGAGCCAGCGGGCCTCGGCAACAAATATGACGATCTGGGGAAGTTCGTTGAGGAACTTCAAGAAAAAAGGGAGAGGATGGAGAAAGAGATGGGAGACCTCCGGGACGAGAACCGGAGCAACAAGAGAAGATGTGTGGTGGCCGAGAAGTCAGCAAGAAAGGCAGGAATCGAGGCCTGAAGACGGGCATACGACAACGTCGAACTCATGATCCGAGTTTGACGAGCAATGAGTGAAGTGGCAGCCCTGGTGAGAGAGCTGGACCGCAACAGCGAAGACTCGGCTGCGGTGGGACTAACCCCAGCCCCTGAAACAGGCGGATCCCCAGACCACAGGGACAAAAAGGAAGAAAACGACTCCGTTATATCGGCCTAAAAGGAACAAGAAGAAGACCAGCAAACGAGAAGCTGGTGGATAAGTATTTAAATTGTTTATTTCCTTTCTGTTTGGAATTTGAAAAGTATGTTAATGTTTTATGTTTATATTTATGTTTTTGAAAAGCATCGTGAGACCAACTCGGATGCTAAGGGGGAGAGGAGCTAATGTCACAAATTCTGACTTAGCCAAATTGTTTTCACATGACTAATCAGTTATTAGTCATCCCGTGTTTATGTTTTTATACTATGACGTCGTTTGACTCATAGTTTTTATATGACTGCGCACTTGCGAGTCATCGTTTGATTATGATTGATTAATGGTTTCATGACTCACGATGGTGACATCATATGATGTAATGATTTTCGCACATGACTCATATTATGAGTCATGGGTTTCACGCATGTGACTCACTCGAGCACATGATTTGGTTTATGAGTTTTGATTAGTTAAACGAATGTTGGGCGATGACTCATATGAGTCATCGATGGGTTTCGCGCTATGACTCACTACCAGTCATAGAGGTTTATGCAGCGCGAGGTGATGAATCACCAGGGTTAGGGTTGTGGGAAGATGCCTATATAAGGCGCTTGGTTCCGACCAAGGGATAGGACACGAACCATCTCTCCTCCACCTGCGGCGATTGAAATCTCAACACCACGGGAAATCATCGTCACTTTCCCCCACCCACCTCTCTTCCCCCATCATGGCTACTGCCTAGGGGTTGACGTTAAGCCATCTTCCATCCTCTTCTGGGGCACGCATGCCTCCCCTCCTTGGGGTTCTCGTTCCTGTTCATCGTTGACACCCGCTCATGAAGTTCGGTTCTCCCCCTTACCCCGCACTTGCTTTGCGCCTCGCTTAGCATTTTGCACGGTCGGAAAGCTTCTCGCTTCGTTCAAGGTCGGCGATATGGCGTCCAGACTCTCGGTCGAAGTAAGACTTCGGTTCTGCTGGGCTTGTACCTCTGATGGGGAAAGCTTCGGTTAGTAACATCAAGGTCTCGCTCGGTTTCGCTGTCGTCCCAAAAGCCCTTGCTATGGCCCGTTAGTCGGTTCTGGCTAGCCTGCTCGCGATCCTTCCTCCACCCCCCTCCCGGTTCCGTCCGCTGGCACCGTACTGCCCCTTAAGCTGGCACCTTACTGCTAAAAACTACTCCCCAGGCTGGCACCCTACTGCTCCCCCCCCTCCGGCTGGCACCCTACTGCTACTCACCGGCTGGCACCCTACTGCTACTCACCTGCTGGCACCCTACTGCTCATCGTCGTTGGCTGGCATCCCCTCTGCCCGGTGGCTCCGCTCGCCCACCTGCCTCTCTCCCTCCTGCGATTTACTCTACGGTCGCAAACCTCGCTTAGGTTACGGTTGATCATGGTATTGCACTGCCTCCTTGGTCTCTCCTAAACGCCGACGCGTCGCCACCCTCCGGTCAGTCCCGACCGTGAACCGGCCTGCCCCTTACGGCGACTAGCCGCGGGGCCTTTTGGTTAGGCATATTGGCAATAGTAGTTATATCTAGGCGTTTCTTTGATTCTTTTCTTAGTGTTACCTGGGGGCCTGCTGAAGGGTTTGGGTCTCTCTCCTGTACGTTTCTATGAGTTGTTTCCCTACGTGTCTGAGGTGCGAGTCTTAGGTGCTAGGCGGGGGAAGTTTCTTCTATGGTCTCGGGGGGTTTGATTTTTCCTATGACGAGGTGAAGCGGGCGGGAAGACGTTTGATTTATAGGTTTTTTTTCTCTCCATAGCTAGCGCTGCATGAGGCTGTTTGTACCTTAAAACAAATCACGCATGATTACAAAAAAGAAAGAAAAAAACAAAAAAACAACCAAGGGATTGGCATGAACCATCTCCTCTCCACCTCCGGCGATTGAAATCTCAACACCACGAGAAATGATCGTCACTTTCCCCCACCCACTTCTCTTCTCCCACGATGGCTACTGCCTAGGAGTTGACGTTAAGCCAACCTTCCTCCTCTGCTGAGGCCTGTTGGCCTCCCCTCCTTGGCGTTCTCGTTCTCGTTCATAGTTGACTCGCTCATGATGTTCAGTTCTCCCCCTTACCCCGCACTTGCTTTGCACCTCGCTTAGCATTTTGCATGGTCGGAAAGCTTCTCGCTTCGTTCACGGTGGGCCTTACAGTGTCGGACTCTCGGTCGAAGTAGGCCTCGGCTTGCTGGGCTTTGTAACAATCCTATTGTTGAGCACGTATGCAACAGGCAACGACCGTCATCTCCTGCGTAAGCCACTCTCGCTTTTCTGCACCAAGGCGTAGGAATGTACTATCTCTTCAGATAGTACGGAACTGGCTTGCTTGTCTTGGGTTGTTCGTAGGGGGTACTATCTCTTCAGATAGTAAGATGGGGGGATTGTCGTGCTTGATAGAACTATCACAATAGTCCTATGTTCGGGCAACCTGTCGAGACTATCACAATAGTCTCCAGGTTCTTAGAGCGTAGGCTCTCGTAAAGGAGGAGTGTATGTAAAGCGAGTAAAGCCTAATCGTATTGCAATATGTTGAGTATAGAAAAGTACTTAGATGGTTGCGTAAAGATCCTATCTCTTGGTCGTTTTTTTTTTTTTTTTTTTTTTTTTTTTTTTTAAAAAAAAATTTTTTTTTTTTATATTTA
>Ga0307517_10014614_pt1 | contig 10524 bp, 16 predicted proteins | sample 23_EM_MG_FD_194515 | JGI IMG/M metagenome (GOLD analysis project Ga0307517, IMG submission 194515) | Populus trichocarpa ectomycorrhiza microbial communities from riparian zone in the Pacific Northwest, United States - 23_EM | ecosystem: Host-associated > Plants > Roots > Unclassified | place...
CTGGTCGGGACATGGTACATTCTCTTCTCTACTTATTCGCTGGACATAGTTGGCTGATCCGGTGCTCAGCATCATAGGCTCCCTCGCTGGGACCTCGATCTGGGGACCCGTGGCTGGACACGGATTCTTGACTCATGATCTGGACGAACTCCGCAAGGAGAGGAGGCAAACAATGCCAACTAGCTACGGAAGGATCGAAGGACCAATCGAGGCTGTCCCCGCGGGTGTAGACGCCGAGTACTTCACCCGTATTCACAAACGCGATGTGAAGAGTGAGGAGAAATAAGCGCCCCACAAAGGACAGTACCCTATTTTTACCCAAGTCATCGTCAAATCACCCTCTTCTTGTAACCATACCTATCAAATGTATTTCGGCGCTCTTGTACTAGTACCATTACCTCACGTTGGCCTCATATTTGCATCCATCCCCTGTATTTTGTGTAAAAATGGAATTAGCAGCATTTTGTGTTGTATCCTTTGTAATGTTTCTCGCAAACATCAAGTCACTCGGAAAAAAAGCAGGAATACGACGCCTAGACTCTCGAGACTCTCGGGTGTCTGAACGGAGTTTGAGTACCTAACGTTAATCACAAATATTCGCCATGGATCAGCCATAATGACCCCAAATCCACGCGTCGCTCAAGTACCAACACACCCAACCTCAAGAAATCCTCAGGTCCGCCAAACTAAATGTAATCCCCAAACCTCCCTGCCCTATGAACTCAACCTTGTCCCTAGTCAATTTGATAGAAACGACATATCGAGCACCCCTTTTTTCCCACTGCCTCACAATGCGTCCTTGGCCGTCATATGCGAGAATAGTCATCCCATATCGGTTATCGACGTGACTCAGCGCTAGACACGACAAATTGAAGCGCCAAGATCAGAAACGCCTAGATGGTAGTAAGACGTGTAGCAAGAGCCTAAAACTCACCCCAATACGTATACACACCCCACACAAGCACCGGGTAGTTCCTCTCATCTAGTCCCAGCCCCTCCTGATTCACCAAATTGCAGTACTTCAAATCCGATGGCGGGGAAGGTTGCTCAGCGGCATTGCGCAAAGCGACGGTGGGTATGGTCTCAGCGATGAGCTCCCGTAGCACCTGTCGCACGTTCACATAGTCGGGATCGCCCGCCCCGCTAAATTTGCACAGATCGGCATGGTTTGCATTGACAGATGTCTTTCGTTCATGTGCGGAGCCGAGAATGGCAGATTGTTCTTTGACGATCTACTGGGAAATCGTCAGGAGGAGAAGCCGGTTGAAGACAAGGGGAATTATAGATAGGTGGATCGACTGGTTTGATTTCTCGACTCACCAATATCCTTTTTATCATAGGCCAAAATCGCCCAATCTGTGTCTTCTTCCCCTCAAAAAAAGTATAAATGACAATTCCGAGCGTCTCGACAACCTGTCGGAAGTCACCGGTAAGATCGAACAGGAACAGGGAATCTGGGTTGAGTTCTTTGATCAGGTCGCTTCGCGCGTCGATGTTAACCGCATGAAGAAGGTTAGCGAGGAATTCGGCTGTGGGGACGCCACTTCCGCCTTGATGTGGAGTTCCAAAAAACATGATGGCGCGAGTTGAGGAGAGGATGGATTGGTACCGCATGTCGGCGCGATGGCGACCGAGGATAAGAGCCTGTGGAATTTATTCAGTCGGTATTGCGGATGGTGTAGGAGACCAATACGAGCCTGTTTGATAACGAGTCCGCCTAATGAATGCGCGATGAATATCAGCGGTTTATGTCTGTGCTGATTCGGAATTTGTTCAACAAGTGAACGATGGATAATGGGAGAGATTCACTCACGATTTCATCCTCTCTCTCAAGCCTCAGTTTCTCCAAAAACGTCTCCGCAAACGTCCGCAGTCGACCGGTCGATACATCTGAAAGGACATTTGCGTTGTATCCATAGATGAGCACCCGAGCACCCGGAAAGTGATTTGGGAGGGAGTCGCGCAGCCACATGAAACAGTCGTTACTATCGTTGCTGTATTTCCATGTATCAAAGGCATGGCCGTTCAAACCATGAAGTGCGACTACGCTAAGCACCGCATGACAACTAAGTTAATCAGTAGACTTATAGAGGTATCACAACTCACTCAACTTGATCACCGTCGGATAAAGCGGTGAACCCGTCAAAGCCGGCATCCAAGTGTATATGCTGGTTGTGTATGGTTCGCTCTTGAAGTGTAAGTTTGAGTGCTCGCTTTAATGTCTCCTCATCGTTGAACGTCACTGTGGCAATTGCGATCCCATCGAGGCCGGGCGTGAGTGAGATTTGGGCTTGGCCAGGGGAGATTGGGAGCCCTTTGGATTGGAAATGAGTCGTGAGGTCTTCCGGGGTAGTTTTGGGGTCGAGGTTTGTTATGCGAGCTGTACAGCGCGACATTGCTGGTGCAAAGGAAGAATGGAGCTGATGAAGCCTCGAGGCATCATGTAGGGGATAACCACCAAAAATGGGCCTACACTCCGATACAAAATGCGGACATGGAGGCTAGTTGGTTGGGGACCGACTCCACAGCCTTTTCTTTGATTTTTGGGACGCTTTGTGACCCTGAGCTCGTAAAATGACCCATTGACAACAATTCAAAGATCGCTTTATCTCTCTTGGATCATCTGGTTACATGCCGTGATGGACTCTCCGTTAATGGAGACCCATTGATCCTGCGGCCGGCATAGTCTATTGTACCTCGGTTAGCAACAAGCGATCGCCCACCCTTCCTTTCTTTCAATTCTTCTTTTCTCTATGCTCATTTAGTAGCAAGCCACATTCTTTTTCTTTTCGACAGGTTCAGGACCTCCCTTTTCTTTTTTTGACTCCTCATCCTCGAGTTCGAGCCTTGACGACTCCTCTCACCTCACAGCCAGGCAGTTTTTCTTTACGATTTATCAGCTCAGTTTCCACGAAACATGCACGCAAAATACCAGCGACACATCCAGCACGCAAATCGTGGTCTTGTTATCAATGTAAATAATCCGGATGGAGGGACAGTAGACGGTCATGATCAGGGTGGTGGCTTTACGCTGACAGGACCCCTGACAATCACCGTTCGAACGACACTTGGAGCGTCGGCCACACCGGCCACGCCAACCAGCTCTTCGAGTTCTGCAAAAGTGGCAACCTCAATTTCAACACCTACTCTTGTGCAAACCAGTTCCTCACAAATCGTGTCTCTTTCCTCAACATCAAGCACCCCAACATCAAGCACCTCAACATCAAGCACCTCATTCACCTTGTTTCCGTCTGTCCTTCCGCCTTCATCGACGCCGTCCAATCTTCCAACCGGAAATAACGCCACTCCCGAGGGCAGTAACGCGTTGTTGAATAGCTCATTGCCTTCGGGCGCAATAGCAGGCATTGTCATCGGATGCCTTGTTCTTCTCTTCCTTGGCCTATTCTTTGGTATGCGCCAGCGGTTCCAGCGGAACAGGCTGCGTTTACGTGGAATGTGGACCCGCAACAGCAATATTGGACAACCCACCCTTCTCCCTGAAAGCTCATATGGGCCGAAATATTATCCCGACATGACCTACACTGGGAGCGGCGCCCCTCAGGTTACTAGCCCCACCTCACCCGCTCCCGAGTTTTCCCCGGCCGTGGCCAGAAAGATTTCCGTTCGTGTACCCCCACCACCGATGTCGTACAACAGCAACGAGGGGACCACCTCGCCTTATGCTGGCTTATCAGCACCACCAGCGACGATTTCCAACCAGTTCCCCGATGGCGGCGGCGGCAGTGGTAGTACGGGAGCATTGAATGCTGCCGTATACTCACCAGGATCAGCAAATCTTTCACCCTTTGGTGCTGCGGTTGTGTGCACCTTTATCACTAGCCTCCCTGATGAACTGTCGATCAATGTCGGCGAGACCATTCGCGTACTGGCGGAATATGATGATGGATGGGCGCTGTGCATGAATACGAGCGGCCAGCAAGGCATGGTACCGATGGAATGTCTGAACCGTGGGGGCGGTGCTGCGCCATCGACAATGAATTTGTCGCCACCACGTTTACCCGACGCCCGGGGGGTCAGGAGAACTAGCAGTCTTGACCCCACACAGGCCTTGAAGGCCCGTCGCAGTTGAGATATGCCCTTCTTCATTTAAGTGAGTGTGTTTTTTTATTCCGATTCTTGCTTTTCATCGTGAGATTGACTGAGTTCCTATGTTACCCTAGTTCGGCTTTTGTATTATTTGAAAGGATTTCTGTTTCTTTCCCTTTTCTGTGGCTTGCATCCCTTCGAGTGTATCATTTACGGTCCGAGACCCACTATTTCCAGCGTCCGTCCCGCCTTGGTTTAGCGTGAGTTTACTCTGCGCTGTACATTTGTATTTATCTTTATTCCATTTTACATTCCTGTATACGGTTTACTGCGGGTTCCTGTTCAGGGAGACTCGGAAATTTCAGCTACTTACTCCTTCCCGAGCCCTGATTCCTGTCGAGTGTCTTGACCGGTTTTATTTTCCCATACATGCACCGCGAAAACCGTTTCCGAGATAGCCAGACTGAAAGAGTCAATAATATATTCTATACCGGGGAAATAATATATATATGTTACCAGGACTTGTTCTATATTGGTCTCATTGATGACATGCCACCGTGTTGACAACCTCATTGTTCGTGAGGCAATTGACAGGACTTGGACAGGACTGCGCGAAAGTCGCTGTTCAACTCTCAAGTGGACGGCCACCTGAGTTTGGGAAGGAGGTGTGGTCATAAAGCTCTGGGATGAGTGTTCATGCATGTGCCATGCCACCATATAGGGCGCTTAAATGCCACAGTGGCATTTGGAAAAAAATTGGCTTTCTCCTGCTTGTGGACCATGGAATGAGTAGAAGCATTTTTTGGAATACGTGGGACCCCTGATAAGACAAAAATTAGAACTTGAATATGGAGAACCGTGCGACGACGTAAATTGGTTCTGGTGATGGATTGGTGTCGTAAACCTTCACTCCCGCAATCAGCCAATCAAGGTGATGTACGAGGAATAGAATTGCTTGAAAAGGGAAGAAAATTGTGCCGTACAAGCTGACACACTTACTATGCAAGGGAATAAATCCAGGGTTCTTTGGATAGAACCAATCAATAACAATCGAACAGCCCTGTCTGGTTCCCCGCATTGTCTGTCGTTTGTATAAAGCCGGTTCTGTGTCTTCAGCAATGCCCACCGCTCACAAAGCCCCGCCAAGTTCAAATCCGACAACATGATCACTGCCCGCCACCACAACAACAAAGCCGCGTCCATTGTTGGCTGCACGTCTTGCTCCCGACCATCATCATCGACGCGCAAGCCTCGCTCCATCGCCCTCTTCAACCGTCGTCTCCGAGCGACTCAACTGAACCTGGCCAAGTCTTCGCGCACTGTCCTGGCACCCTCAAAAGTCAATGGGGTTGTCCCACCCACACCCACCATCCGTGTTTCGTTGCCATCGAGCCTGCCCATACCTACTCCTCGTGAAATCAATGTCCCAGCATTCTATGCATTGTTCCCAGAATTAGAGGGAGTTCCGACTCCCTACATCCGCCAAACGGTGGCATTGTTATCACCACCGTGAGTTTCACATTCTTTTCCAACTCAGGAACATAGTTTCTCATTGTCCTTTGTAATACAGAATGCTCGCTGGTCTTCAGAGCGCGCAAATCGTCGCTCCTATTGGTGTCCTCCCGAGAGAACTTGAAGTCATCATGACCGACGCGATTTCCATCCCAGCTGTCGCACCGTCGCATCTTCTCGCCATCCCCAGCACCGTACCCTCTTCTAACGGCACAACACGCCAGAAAATCACCCTCTACCCAACACACGAAATCGTCCTCGCAGCCAACTGCAGTTCCGTACCTGCCATGCCCAAATCATCAGCTGCCACAGCCGAGGGCAACACGCGACGGACGGTCACGCTCCCCGTAGTCGGACTCCGGGTGCCCTCACCAGAAGCCTTCCCCCTCCTCCATTCATATCTCTACACACACGAGTTGTCTGCTCTGCGGAACATCCTCCTTCCGACGAACTGGGCCGCTGATGTTGAGGCCATCTTGCGCAAGGCGATATTCCTGCGGGGATTCCACGCTAATGCGTGCGCCCTTGGTGTTGTTGACCCCGAGCTGTTTGCGCTTTTGCAACGGTGTTGGTCTGAGGTTACACGGGCACTTCAAGAGCTGACTTCGACGCCTGCTGTGTCGCCTTCATGACATGCCCCTGGTTGCTTCCCCTTTTCCTTTGCGGACCATTCCTCCTTCGTCTTTGGATTATACTTTTTAGAATTATTTTAAAATTATGTACACATTGTAAAAACTCCACGCAATTGTATGATAACAACACCACATTAGCAAATTTCGTTCACCGCACATTGTTCTAAGAGTCAGAGTGATCAACTCTTTTGTTTCCGTTTTTTCTGCGAGTGGTGATTGGCTGGGCCGACTGCGGTCAGTGGCTGTGTCAGGTACCATTTTCCCGCACTCTCCATCGCATCTTTCTCCTCTACCGTCCTTACCTTCAGAGGATACCTCGCAAGCACCTTATTTTTTCCCTGGGTCGCCTCCCCTTCTTTTAGGCCGTCTGATCGATTTTCGACGAGGAAAAGCTGGTATTCTCATTCAGTGGCAGCGTCACGACAACGGTTTCTTGTCAGGTCTTGCTCCTCCGTGGATTGTTTATGATCTAAGGCTTGGATCTATTCCGATACTCCTTCCGATGAGGTGGGCTCATGCTTTTGCCGCCTCTATTTTCTGCTGTGAGCCCTCGTCACTTCCTGTCATTATAAGCTGATACAGTATTATTTCTTATTGTACAAGTGACTACTCCCAAATGGCTCTGGTGCTACATTGAAATATTATGTGTTCTATTCGCTCACATGGGGGTTTCGAAGTCGAATCCTAATCCTTTCCAAATGTCGTCTCCAACCTTGACGGGCACTGTGCGCATGAAGAGAGTTTGGTTTGTGTACACGTGCGACTGTCCGTGATCATCGGCGGCCGTTTCTTCAGGATGCTGTCCGACCCTCAGCTCGACACTGCCCGAATACTCCCATCCATAAGTTCTCCGTGAGCCAGTTTCGCCTGTTGGTTTGAATTTCAGGTGGAACTCATCTGCCGTTGACTTTGTGAACGTGGCTATGGCCCATGATGAAGCCTTGTCACAGCCTCTGACCAGGACAAGCTCGCCGTTCCTTGCTTCTCGCCCACGGGTATTGTTGACGTGTATGTACCAACTCTCGGCGTTGGCACGGACGTATTGTGGGAGGGAAGAAACATTGAGGAGATCTTCGGAATAGCCACCTTGGGGCATGATCAAGATTGCCCCCTCGGAAGCGGATGACTTGAAGGTTATTCCTCTACATCCAAAATGTGTCAATTTTGGTCATTTATCAAGAAGGAGATAGCCATACGAGGAATCGTTCTCTCCATAAAACCCTTCGACTGATGTACTGACGAAGAAGCTATTAGGGCCGAATTCCTGGTTTCTGTCGATATCGCTCGGCTGGAGCTTCGGGAACGGGGAAAAGTCTGCCGGAACGCCTTGCTGATTTATGTTATCGTCTGCAGGCAGGTAAATGTTGAAGAAGAAGTCGAAACGTCCAGAAGGCATGAGAATGCCTACGTCGCCAACAGCGACGCCTCGACGTCGATAGGCGTCGGGAAGGGTACTGCTGGGCCCGGGGGCCAATATTGGTATCCCGCGGCCTGTCTCTGCCAAGTATTGACGGTAGATCCCAAAGCCTCGCGGAACAGAAGGGCGTGGAAGGAGCAACCTCTGTAGGCTGTGAAAAATAGAGAACAAATAATTCACGGGCCTGGAAGCTCTGCTATCCATAACTGGGACAGAATGAAAATTCGTCGTATGTGAGTCCTATGAGAATATATCAGCAAAGGAAATCCATAAATTGTTGCAGGGTGCTTACGATATCATTGTCATCAATGCTATCATTCCTGGGAGACTCTGAGGTCGCTGGGATTCCGTTAGCGAACCGCCGAGAACACTGGAGGCAGTTGCGTTCGGCATGTGAGACGAAATTATTAGCAGTGATGAATAATGATTTGTTGATGCTTGTGCCGCTAGAGGCCTCGAATTGCGATGTACAGAATCTACTCAGGGGCCGCGAATGAGCAAACAATTGCGACATGCGTCGTGGAAAAGCTGTACTTGGCCTCAGATTCTTTGGTTGTCTTCCGTTTATCGTTATTGGCGCCTTCACCGAGCGGATCCATTTTTATTTGAGTATATGTGAAAACGGCGGGTAATGAGGGTTGAGCGGAAAAAGGAGGGTTGGATTTTATATGCAACCAGGCTTATTTAATGCTTGGGGAGACCAGGGTGGCCTCCAGGTCTCAAGAAGAAATGGATCATAATGACATGGATCTTAAAAGTCTGTTGTCCGAGTCCGATCAATAATCATGGGAAAGCAAAAGTCGTATGAAATATGCACCACACCTTAGACCTGTGACAGGTCCTATCATTAGTCTCGACCCAGCCTCTCTGGTATGATGGATATATTGGGAGGGATATTCGGAGGCAATAGCCGGAATAACATACCAAAGAGTCTGGATGGACTTCATCATGATCGAACACACTAGCTTCTCAAACTCCGACTGAGTTGACCAAAAAGGAAATTATGTATTGCGCTCGCCAATATCGATACGTTTAAAGGCTTTTGGGAATGTATGCCCCATCCATAGTTGAGTCAAACATTGTAACTGTCCTATTAGAGCAAAAAAAACTCGAAATTGACAAAGAAATCTGTGCTGGAGACAGAACCAACGGATTGAAGAGTCATTCAAGATGGAGGTGGCGGAGGCTCCTTTGTGAGGTTTAAAGTGATTTTTGAGCGCGGTGCTCTCAAATACCACCAGTGTTCAATGTTGTTCCTGAGCTGTTCCCTTTCTTCCTCTTGCTGCCTTAACCCACTGCAGCCTCTCGCGCCCGTCGCGCCCTTCCTAAACATATGAGGTCATCCTGAGTAACTTCTCTGGAGACCTTGCATCACTGGGGCACAGGTATACAGTGGCCATCAACAAAACTCGCGAAGTTCATAGCAGTGTTGACAGGGGTGGGTAGGGGGTGTAACGGTATCCGGGAGACGTCTCTGGAAGTATGTGGGGTGCGCGGTGGTGTGTGATATTTCTTATCGATGCTAGCTCGCTTTCGAGGGATTGCGGATGAGTAGGACATGACGATGGCGGTCCTTTCTGATCGCGTCGCGTCGCGGTATCACGTGTGGCCTTTAATTTCCTTTTTGAGTCGCTCAGTCGGACCTTGAAATCGTAGTGTACTCGATCATGATGAAGTCCTACCAGTCTATATAGGTACAATACCGTACTATTGCCTCTGAATTCCTATCCGTTTTCAGAAAAATCACCATCCGGCCGTCTGAAGCAGTATTGAACCTATATAGACTGGTTTCGAGTCTATCCTATCATGTGCGTAAACTCAAAGGACTGGTCACGAGTCTAACCATGGAATCCCGGTATGGTGCGTGAGAACCCAAGACTATAGATTATTCCTCAGCAACCCGCTTCCAACCCCCTTTTGGAACTGATCGGGTTGATACCATCTGGGCTTTGATCTTTGTGTGCGTCAAAGTTGAATAACTCTACTTCGAGGAGATTTATCCACTTGAAACCTTGGTATTCGTCGAAAGGAAATATCTCTATAACTGGTAAAAATTTTCAGGCCAAGAGTGGTTGTGGAGGCTCAAAAAATGGCTTTGTCTCACTGGATGGTGGTATCTCACTGGGCAATGTGCAAAATCATTCTCCGTTCACTTCCGCATCGGCGTTTGTAGTTGTATCTGTCGAATCTCCTGTAATCGTCCATGTAGTTCGCTCAGCTTTTCAATTTGTTCTTTCATGAGACTGAGGCTACCATGATACCATTAGCAATGTGTAAACATGTCGCTTCCGGTTCAGACGGACCTAAATGACCTTGCCCCTGTGTGATGTTTTGCCTCAAATATTTTAACATTTCTTACATAATTCATTGTGGACACTGCAATGGTTGGTAACATCCTTAGCAGCGCTTCGCGCCGAGTCCCCTACTCTTTTCGTTGCCTAATGTTTGTTATATATTACATATATTACACGTAGTTACAGCCTGAGGTAGAGTATCATAATTGTGGTTAATACGATTATACGAAATTTTTTATCGGTGGCGAGGGAGGAATGGGTCGATTTTTTTTGGTAAGTAGGTACAGGAGATGGAAGAAAAAGATAATGGGTCATACACGATCTTGAGATATGAAAGATGTGAAACAGACGGAAAAAAAGAGGAAGTTAAGAGGTTGGTGTTGATTTTGGCGTTCGAATGGTGTTCGATTTTGATGACGATGTCGGTAGGAACAGTAATAAATAGGACGTTAAAGGCCGGTGTCTATTTCGATGTCGGAGGGGTGCACAACGTTCGAAGGGTTTGCCCCTTTTCCAGCCTTAGTCGCTACATTTATATATGAAAACCCAGGACTTGCCTGAACCATATGATCAATCCACACCAGGAATACCCCACCACCCAAAAAAAAGGACTTTTGCCGTG
>Ga0307517_10014615_pt1 | contig 10523 bp, 11 predicted proteins | sample 23_EM_MG_FD_194515 | JGI IMG/M metagenome (GOLD analysis project Ga0307517, IMG submission 194515) | Populus trichocarpa ectomycorrhiza microbial communities from riparian zone in the Pacific Northwest, United States - 23_EM | ecosystem: Host-associated > Plants > Roots > Unclassified | place...
ATCAAGGAGAGATTTTAACGAAGCGTTTTATCATACAACCAAACACCACAAATGCAAAGAATGAACTTACAAGACGTTTGCTGACTCGGATGGCAGGCTTCATCGAATTTGCAAGAATGTGACGGTACGAGACAACAGCAGAGAAAGCATGTGACACCGAGTTTCCCAGTTATTTAAATTAGCGCCGACCCTTAGTTGGGAACGAAGTCTTTATATTCATTTGAAGTCCCTTGGTGAGTTGATCTCGCTAGTTGCAACGAGTCCCTGCCGCCTTAGCCAGCCTTAGCCACTGGTTTTCGCGAAATTCGACGACAGGACTTGGCCTCGTGAGGAAATATTCGACTACTTACTCGACAACAAGGGACGAGGGAGTGGGAAGATGGGAGAAGACCGTGGGCAAGGCGATTAGGATTCGAGGTTGACGAGAGAAGTCTGAGTCTGTAACTCTATTATTAAAAGAAATATTTTTGGCCATCGGGTTACAAAATAAACCTACAAATGCATCTAACTATACATCGGGCTCAGCAATTGTGGAAATACCCCTCTGGAGTCGGAGACACACATCTGACGATTTCACAAAATACGGTGATTTCGAAACTGTGGGCTCGATGTTCTTAAATGTTTGACCCTTGCAAAGGTCATGAATGGATTCGTCTGATTTGGACATTACTAAAGTAGGAATCTTGAATTACCTAGCTGCGAATTTAAAACTGACCTCCACGAACTCGGGATTTCAGCATCAGAAACAATATTTAATCTACGGTGGCATGGGTTTCCACATGAATTAACACGACGAGATACGTCCTGAGGAGTTCGTTCCAAACTAATAGTCGCGTGACGTCAGAATTTCCAGTGTCTCACTCCTTTCTTCCACTCATGCCTCTGACGTGAGTGCTTTTGTACCCCTCTGTTCTTCTAATAACTTTTTTCTTCTTGAGGCAGTATCACAGTTCGGCAAACCAGAAATCCCCTGGTTAGTGACGTTCAGTATATTGCATCCAGGAAAGTATCCCTTCCCGATGACCCGAGTGCTTTCATCAACCTGAGCAACCTGGGCTTTGGTAAATCCAGCGAGGAGTTCGCTGTGTGTTGCATATTTATTTTTTCCCAGCCTTCTCTTCTTATATGAAATATTGTAGGTAATTTCCTCATGGATATGGCTCGCCCCCCTCGAACCAACACAAGGGTTGTCAGTGGATTCGATCAGAGGGACGCTCTCCTATGATGAGACACTTGGTCCAACCTTAATTGCTGTTGGTCAGATTTTACCTTGATCTGTGATGCTCGGCCTCTTATCAAGCCTTTTTTAGAGTTGAACGATCTTCAGGCTAGCGTCGATTGGGCTGAAGACCAAGCTCGACTCCAGAAGCAGCAACGATATGCAGACCGGGTTGCTCATCTGAAATGGTTATTGACTCACCCCTGGAGGTGCATTGCATCTCTGTCCCCTGCTTTTTTAGAGTCCCGCTCGAAGATTCCTACTTTAATGTCCAAATCAGACGAATCCATTCATGACCTTTGCAAGGGTCAAACATTTGAGAACGCCGAGCCCACAGTTTCGAAGTCACCGTATTTTGTGAAATCGTCAGATGTGTGTCTCCGACAGAGGGGCATTTCCACATAATTGCTGAGCCCGATCATTAGCTGTATAGTTAAATGCATTTGTAGGTTTATTTTGCAACCCGATGGCCAAAAAGATTTCTTTTGATTATAAAGTTACAGACTCGGACTTCTCTCGTCAACCTCGAATCCTAATCGCCTTGCCCACGGTCTTCTCCCATCCTGCCACTCCCTCGTCCATTGTTGTCGAGTAAGTAGTCGAATATTTCCTCACGAGGCCAAGTCCTGTCGTCGAATTTCGCGAAAACCAGTGGCTAAGGCTGGCTAAGGCGGCAGGGACTCGTTGCAACTAGCGAGATCAACTTACCAAGGGACTTCAAATGAATATAAAGACTTCGTTCCCAACTAAGGGTCGGCGCTAATTTGAAACACGGTGTCACATGCTTTCTCTGCTGTTGTCTCGTACCGTCACATTCTTGCAAATTCGATGAAGCCTGCCATCCGAGTCGGCAAGCGTCTTGTAAGTTCATTCTTTGCATTTGTGGTGTTTGGTTGTATGATAAAACGCTTCGTTAAAATCTCTCCTTGATTTCTTCAAGCTGGCAGTAGTAGGTTAGACATTACAACACCGACCAAGCTCACAAGACTTTCTTGTTCTAGCGAACTGCTCCACGGCCCCAGCGAGAGGATAACCAGATGTTAGAATTACCAATAGAAATTTTAACCGAAGTGGCGATGTCATTGGAATGGAAAGATGTCCTGAATTTAAGACAGGTGCGTTCAGTTTTCTGGCAGGAATTCATTACCATCCACTCACTGAATTATTGAGACCTGCAAACACCTTTCTCAAGCAACGCGGGAAAAATCTATATGGGTCCACCTCTTCAATATCTCTAACTTGGCCCATCCCTGGTCGCCACTACGCCTTGAGCGGCCCCTGGAGTTCTACACTTCGGAGGAGCTCGAACGTTTGGTTATGCGGCGAACAAGCACAGAGATTAAAAGAAAAACGTGGAACTCGTTGCCCCCTCTGATCCGTCGGTTTTCCACCAATAATTCCGATATTCGTGCTCTGACTCTAATCAACGGGGGACGATGGTTGTTGGTTGTGTCTCGCTTTGGTTCCGTCTCATATTATGATTTAGACACACAAGAGCCAGTGAAAAGGCTTTTGATTCCGGCTGTCCGATTGGAAAGTCGCGATGATTATTTCCCCTGTACCGCAAAAATGGCCGTGGACATGGACAATGAATCTGCACTGCTATCTTTTAATCTTGCATTGTATACTTGCAAAGGTGGGAACTCTGGTTTATTCTACAATTTTAGATGACTGACTATTTATAGACCACCGTTTTGCGAATAACATTCGAATCCAACTTATTCAAATTTGGCGCGTAACTCTCAAACCCGATGAGCAAAGCCATAGGGGAGGACTTTCAGCGACATTTCTTTCCTCTTTCCATCGCGAGGATCGTGGTGACCTTGATTCCCTTTCTCTTCTTGGGACCTTCATTGCCTTTGGAGTTGCAACATATTGCAATTGGTTCGCATATTCTTCCTACGTTGCCATAGTTGACTGGGCCAAGGCAGTCATTAAAAATCCATCACATCGGCGCCGTCATGCTACATCATCGTCGTATCTGAGAAGGATCATCTATGACGATTTGCCTGGGGTGAGCTGATCACCCACTCGAGATAGTTTGACACCGGAATTTATTAATGAACTCAAATAGCCCAAACGGGTTGAGGTACAGTTGATTCCAGGAGATAAGATATTGATTGCTTCGGACGCCAAGATTGGTCTTTATGAAACATTCTCTATTGAAGCAACGGCCGACATCCCTTCTGCTGATCCTTCTACATGGCCTCGTTCCTTGTCCACTTGGTGCAATTACTACGAAAGATGCCGGGGCCTTTCCCAACCGTATTCTTGCAGCAATACTAATGAGTTCAGGATTATATTTTCCACCAGGTATGCCGTTAAAGGTATTACTATTCCATACCGCAGCGGGGAATCACAGCCCAAACTTGTGACGCTAATGCCTCTAAATGTATTGTCTGGGGATGAAAGGTGCCACTTTGGGTATAATAGCGCGGTCATGATTCAAACTGAAAGTATAGTTTCCCGCAACATGCTCTATTATTCATGGCCAGAAGGTTCTGCCGAGTCTTCCCTTGGTCCTTCGAATTTTGTCGAGTTTGACAGGGACTTGAGCTACCGAAATTCTTCTGCTTTCGATGAGTGTTCTGGCCGAGTGGTGGTAGACACTGGCGACGAAGTCGTAGTATATGATTTTGCTATGTTCTAAAAAATGTATCTTAGGCGACCTAGCTGCGAATTTATGTAAAATTGGCCTTCATGAACTCGGGGGTTTATGCACTTCAGCATCCGAAATGATGTTTTAGGTTAGAGTGGCATGGGTTATCGAGAAGGCCATACATCGATGTCGAGTTAATGTTTCCCAATCTATCTCTTTCGCTCGAAAAAGGAGGTAGGAATTCATTCATCTGTCGTTTTCGAATCTTTTCGATCCTCACGCCTGATGGCAGCTAAGATCTCCTCCGGGGTGGGTTTATGCGCCATCGCATGGACGCGGATCCTGAGGTCGTCCAACAAGAAGGCATTGGTGGTGGGACCGATGGCGGCGACTTTTGCCCTTCTTGAATTCTTCGTCGTCACCGTGGATATTGTTGGTTCTGCGTATGTAGTGCGGTCAAAGGTCCTGCCAGTGGTGCCGGAGGGGTTCGACGACAAGGCCGAGGTTGAACAGAGATTCTCCTCAAAAGTGAAGTACTTTTGGAGAGTGGGAGTGACGAATGCAGCAGCTGACGGTGCGAAGTAAACGATCCACCAGTGTAGTGGGTGTCCTAGTCGCGTGAATCAAATCGATCGGTCAATAAATAACCCGGCGAAGGAGCCATGAATTTCTGAAATTTGGCTTACCCTTCGGTGGGTCGTCCAATACACGAACAAGTTGCTCCTCAAACCGTGGCGAGCCCACGGTTTCATACACTTGCAATGCCTCCAAAGTTATTCCTCCATCAGTAAGGAGGTTAGTGAGAGTGTCCCGGTTCTTGTCTCCTGTGAGGTAGAGGAGCTTCACTGGCCTCTCTTTGATATCGGAGAGCATGAACGGGGCAAGGGTGACAGCGTTGCCACAGGATTGACCCCGAATGTCTACCTTGAAGGGAAACAAATCGAAGGCGTTCTGCAGTGCAGTCGCTGTTCCCTGGCCAACGACATAAAACGGGATCTTTGACCAGCCAGCTGAGGGAGAGAACAAGGGGGAGCTAGATGGAGTGGAGCGAGTAATGCGCGATGGTAGAATCACCGACCTACACTTTCCTCGTGTTGTCCGTCCTCCTTCAAAAGCCCCAGCGCCATTCCCCACGTTTCGCAAGATCGTTTACTCGTGATGACCACCCCTGGAAACCCACGCGCCTCTGGTCCATCCCGAATAATGTCCTTCAGCGCAGGGAGGTTGACCGGCAGTGTGTCGAGAATTGGTACAGAGATAGGGTTATAACCTGCAGATATGAACGTGGATTCGTATCTATCAGGTGTGCTGGGTTCTCTCAAGAATAGAACTTTGGAAGAAGAAGGAGACATGATGAATGAGAACAGGACTCCGGACAAATCCGAATAAGTCCGAACGAAATAACTGTCAACAAAAATAGCTTCTAGCCTCCATTCCCCCTGTCGCGTTCAAAATCTCAAAATCTCGCCATTCCTCCTGCATCCTTGCTTCATTGCTTAAATCGATCATGGCCCCCGCAGCGAAAAAGGAAAAGCCGATGCACTCACTGTACGCCTCACCTATTTCTCTTATCATTATTCTTGGGACTCAAAATATCAACCAATTTAACAGGTTGGCAGGAGCGACTGCTGGCGCTATCGAAGCGTAAGCTAACCAACTCATAAGCGTATTCTTGTTCATCCTTAGGATACCAGCTGCGTCGCAGATTCATAACTTACCCGACCGAGTTCGTCAAAACAAGGTCACAGTTCGGTGGGAAGGTTCGTTTCACATTCCATCTGCCTAATTTTCACTTGCTCACGACACCACTCATCACATAGCGTGAAGGCCCTATTGCAATAATAAAAGAAACAATTCGCACGAAGGGAATCACGGGGCTCTACTCAGGATGCATGGCCCTTGTAGTCGGCAACTCTTTGAAAGCTGGGGTGCGCTTCGTGAGCTATGATCATTTCAAGCAGATGCTTGCCGATCCGCAGGTGCGCGCTTTCTTCATAGGAAGGTTTGAATTCCGGATTCCAAGTCTAGTTTCAATCGGATAGGGAAAAGTCAGCCCATCGAGGAGTTTGTTAGGTATGGGTATCTTTTCTTCCGCAGTTGGTCGGTCCTAATGTAATTGCCTTATCTTTTAGCGGGTCTGGGAGCGGGTATGACCGAGGCCATTTTTGCAGTAACGCCGTCAGAAACGATAAAGTGGGTTTTATTCCATTTCTCATTTAATCTTTTTCCCCCCGACTCACGAGCTTATATCCGTTGGTCGTTGATTTATTTAGAACCAAACTCATTGACGATGCGAAACGACCGAACCCACAATACAAAGGCCTCATCCACGGGACAGCTTCTATCGTCAGACAGGAAGGTATTTTTGGGATTTACAGAGGTCTCTTCCCAGTGGTATGTAAACTTCAATCAGGAGCAGTATTTTATCCGTATTAATGATTTTTTCCCCTTCTATCCCTCTCCATCTTTTCTGCCTTTCCATTCCAGATGATGCGTCAAGGAGCGAACTCTGCCGTCCGGTTTACGACATACGTCACTCTCAAGCAGTTTGTGCAAGGCACCGCACGGCCAGGCCAACCACTTCCGAGTGCAATAACGTTTGGGATTGGCGGAATTGCGGGGTTGGTCACGGTGTATACAACCATGCCGCTCGAGTGCGTGTTCTTTTCCTTCATTCTTGTTCTGTTGTCACGATTTTCGGTTATTGATTCTGGACTTTCAGTGTCATCAAAACCCGCATGCAGGCTTTGGACGCCCGAACGCAATACAGAAATTCTTTCCATTGCGCGTATCGGATTTTCACAGAGGAGGGTATACGTCGGTTCTGGACCGGTACGACGCCGAGGCTGACGCGGCTGGTGGTGAGTTGGATTCATTTCTTTCCCTTTGGCTCTGTCGTCCTCCTTTCCTTTTGTGCATTTTCCACAATTGATGCTAATTTTTTCTCTCTTATAGCTGAGCGGTGGTATCGTGTTTACGGTGTACGAAAACATCATCAAAGTCCTTGGCGGAAGAGAAGCAGTAGAAAAGGCGTAGAAATCACAAGAGGCTATTCAGGGTTTATTCTACGACCTAAGCATATATACCTTCCTTAGATGTTCACTTCTCGCTTCAAGTTATTGGTGCATTGCCCCGTCGACTTTGGTAATCGAACTTCAATATATCGGAAAAACTTACACCTACGATCTTGGCGACGGGAGACATAACTTATAAGGCTTCTTTTTATTTATTTTTTCAACTGCGTCCGTCCCGAAACCTTCTCCAGGGAACCATAGTCAATACGCGCCAGTCCTCAAAGCCTGATAAATCAAATACCAATAGTCATCGGAGTCGTCTCCCGTAGCCAGTCGATGTGATGCTGACGAAGTCGGAGTTCGAGTTTGGCTCACCTCGTGTCGTAACGTATACCCACGTATGATACCAGTCAACTCCTTATACCAATTACTTGATATCCATGGCAGACCAGCCCACGAATTTAGAGAACGGCCCAAGTTTCTCGCGACCAGGCGAAAATCACTCATCTGGACGGTCTACGTTCTCACGAGTTGTACATTTCATCACTGAAGAGGCCACATTCTTTCGCATCCATCTCGCAGCTTTCACCTTTATCCCCCTCATATTCTCCTGCATCTTCTACGCGTCAAATGGGCGGTTTCACATCAGCTTTCTCGACTCTATGTTTCTTTGTTACTCTGCGATGACGGTCACCGGACTTTCCACAGTTAATCTGTCCACAATAACAGCATGGCAGCAGGCCATTTTGTACATCCTAATGACCATTGTAAGCGCTCCGTTTTGGGCAGTGTCCAGTATTTGAGGTTCAACGGCGTCACAGGGTGACTTCACGGTCGCATCGTGGATCATGGTTTTGATACGGAAGTGAGTCCCCAACACCCGATGTTTTCGCTCTAACATTGACGACGTATTGTTCTGCATGCGCTTCAGGCGCTTTTTCCGCACACATTGCGAATATATTGTCGCGAAGTATACAAAACCGCCCAAGAAATCAACGGCATCAATCAAGAATGCGATATCCTTGCCTATCGCTACTTTCAAGCAACGCGAAGCGGCACCTCGTCAATCAAGAGAGATAGGATCCACGACTCAAACCGGTTACCCAGACCCTCAAGTTCGCTTTGTTGGACCGACACCCGCTGTTACACTCACCACTATTCCAACCCATGACCCTGCCAATCTTTCTGGGGAAACACACATTATATCGGACGACCAAGTCTTTTCTTCGTCGCCCACCTCCGCAGAGATACCTCTTACAGCGCTGTCTGAACCTGTGCCTGTTCGCTCGCCTCCGGCTGCGGCATTTGCTATGTCAACTACTATTTCACCAAGAGTCGCACACCACCACCCCATGATGACCATGCGTAGTACGTTTTCACGAAGGTTTAATATCGAAATCAAATTAACCCTTGTTTGCGCAGACGGGAGAGCCGTTCCAAAGCGCGGAGCAACGATGCTGTCAACTGGCCAGGTCCCCGACGTTCCTGGTTCCCTGGATACGAAAAACGGTAAATACCAAGGGTTCGGTGGCTTCCCTGGCCCCGCAAAGCTCTTAAGCCGGGTCGTCAAGAACACTGCCCCACGTACCTACCAAAATCTCGAACGATCGATGACGGTAACGACAATGACAACGCTGCAGGCGGACAACGTGCCCTGGCTCAATTTTAGCGGTTTGGTCGTTGGAAGGAATTCGGATTTCCGGACGGACTCGTTGACAGATGAGCAGTTGGAAGATATTGGGGGTGCGGAGTATAAAGCGTTGAGATTATTGAGCTATTTGGTACCTGCGGTATGGCCCTCTTTTTTATTATTTTTATTCAATGATTTCGTAGGGCTGAATATGGGTTGCCTAGTACATCATTGGTGGCCAACTCATTGCTATTCTATTGTTTCTGCCTTGGTTATCTGTCACAAAATCTTATGACTGGGTGTTCGCTGCCCAACCTCGATTAGTTTCGAAAGCCTGGTTGGTTCTTCTTTCTTTTAATTGACCCCGACCTGCTTACCTTGACTTCTAGGTTCTCGTTTTTCCAGGTTATGGGGGCATTTACGGGCGGTGGCTTATCACTAGTCGACACGTAAGAACCAATTCGTCCATAAAATCCGCGATCCCGTTCTTAATTGATGAATTGTAGATCGATGGTTCCTTTCCAAGCCGCATATATGATGATTGGTGAGCAGAACCGGTTCTCATACTATGCGACAAGACGTGGACCCGATACGCTTACCACTCACAAGTCGCCTTAATATTTATGATCTTGGCTGGGAACTCTGCACTGGTATGTTTCTGCCTGTCCTCTTCACCCAAGAACTTATGTTTTTCCTAGCCTATATTGTATGTTGAGTCCTTTCAAAAGGTGAACGACGCTGATAAACAGATATACAGCCTTCGATTGATCATGTGAGGAAACAAAACATTCCGACCAAAACGCTTCTACAACACTTATTGCCTACAGCTGGACCGCGTCAAGGATTCTCCCAGAAGACTCCGATGCTCAAGAAGCATTATCGTTCCTCCTTCACCACCCGAGAAGGTCTGTGTTGAATTGGCCATGCGTAGCATTTGGAACTGACCACTATTTCTCCTATAGATGCTTCTTGTACCTGTTGGTCGTTTCTCCTTGTACTTCCGTTACCGTATTTAACCAACACCTCTTTAAAGGTTCCCAAGTCATCAAACGTGGTTCCTAGTGATCTGTCTCGTCTTTTTCAGGTAACTTCTCGTTGCGCTCCAAGTAATTCTGTGATGTGAAAATCTTTCTTCATCATTTAGTGCCGTGGAATGGACCTGCTTCGCAGTTCTCAGTGCGTTCCCTGATTTACATAAATCTCTGCCGCCAATGGATGGATTTTATCAGATATTGGGTTACCTGCATATGAATCGATACCAAAAGGACCACGCATTCTAGCGGGTCTCTTCCAAGGACTCGCAGTTCGGGCATCGGGATTTGCAATTATTCCAGTCGCAAACTTTGCACCCGCCTTGCAGTACGCCACAATTTTTGAGATTTGTGCGAGATTGGTAGCTGACGATTTTGTCCTTAGGTTTCTGTACATGGTAATGATGTACATTGCTGTGAATTTTATTTCTTGGATGAAATATTCTCATATAACTCACTTTTTGACACTTTAGGTATATCCTGTATGTCCGACTCTGATATCTTCTTCCACAAATATCCTAACTGTTGGATCCGCATTTTCCGCAGGTTGCTCTGAGTATTCGGTCGACGAATGTATATGAAGAACGGTCGTTAGGCGTCTTTGAAGCACCAATTAATGAAAACGAGGAGCCAGACGATATCAACTCTTTGATGTCGCGGAAAGAGCGTGTAGGACGGTATCTGGGGTGGCATTTGCGCAGGCAGATGTCGGCAGGTGTGTCCTTAATATTCTCGCTTCGTCATTGTACTCAATGCTGATCCTCCACGCAATCCTGGGATGATAGATATCTGGTGGCTTGTCTGGGCAATCTTTATCGTTGCGATAATTGAGCGCAAGAACCTCCTTGATGACTCGAAAAAGTGGTTTGACCTGTTCCGCGTCCTGTTCGAGCTTGTGTCGGCATTTGGTGGGATTGGGCTCAGTTTGGGATTCCCTTCGGTAAGTGTTCGGCCTCTCTTAGTTATGCATGTTATCGGTACTCATTTGCGGCTCGTTTTCGCACAGGACAACTTTTCATTCTCAGGTACC
>Ga0307517_10014616_pt1 | contig 10522 bp, 8 predicted proteins | sample 23_EM_MG_FD_194515 | JGI IMG/M metagenome (GOLD analysis project Ga0307517, IMG submission 194515) | Populus trichocarpa ectomycorrhiza microbial communities from riparian zone in the Pacific Northwest, United States - 23_EM | ecosystem: Host-associated > Plants > Roots > Unclassified | place...
TACGGCCCGCGCATTGGCCGCATCACGACTGGGACTGGATCGAATGGTCCGAGTTTCTCTATCCGTTCAACATGTCTGGGCATCCGGCAGCCAGCATTCCCTGCGGCATGACGGCGTCCGGTCTCCCGGTCGGGCTGCAAATCGTCGGCCGCAGGTTCGATGATCTGGGCGTGCTTCAGGCCGCCGCGGCGTTCGAAGCCGCCATGCCGCTCCATCGCACCCGCCCCGACATCGTACGGATCGCCTAATTCAACCACTGTTCGAGTCCCGGGCGATGAGTCCGGCCGACGAATGTTAATGTGAGGCTTCCATGAGAAGAAATTCGAAAGACACCGAGCTGCGTGAGCGCGCTCGGCTGGTCATCCCGGGAGGGATGTACGGCCACGAGTCGGTCAGCATGCTTCCCGATGATTTTCCGCAGTACTTTTCCCGGGCGGAAGGCGCCTATCTGTGGGACGCCGACGGTAATCGATACATCGACTACATGTGTGCCTTTGGGCCGAACCTGCTGGGCTACAAGCATCCGGCTGTCGAGGCGGCTGCGCAGAAGCAGGCGGCTGAGGGCGACACGATGACCGGCCCGTCAGAAGCTATGGTAATTCTGGCGGAAGATTTCGTCGCCATGGTGAGCCATGCCTCGTGGGCGATGTTCTGCAAGAATGGGAGCGACGCCACGTCGATGGCGATGGTCACGGCACGCGCCTACCGGGATCGCAAGAAGATCCTCGTTGCGCGCGGCACCTATCACGGCGCATCGCCGTGGAACACGCCGGTGCTCAAGGGGATCGTGGCCGAGGACCGCGCTCATATCATCTATTTTGACTACAACGATCTCGACAGCGTACGAGACGCCTTTCGGCTGGCGGGTGCGGACATCGCAGGTGTGTTTGCCACGCCATTCCGTCACGAGATCTTCGCCGACCAGTTCCTGCCGTCGGCCGAGTACGCACACGGCCTGCGCCAGCTTTGCGATGATGCTGATGCCCTTCTGATCGTCGATGAGGTCCGGACTGGGTTCCGCCTGACCCGCGATTGCAGTTGGTCGATCCATGGCGTGCAGCCGGACCTCAGCGCCTGGGGCAAGGTTCTCGGCAACGGATACCCGATATCGGCGCTGCTGGGGACCGAGAAGGTTCGTCAGGCGGCTGCCAGCATCTATGTGACGGGCTCCTTCTGGTTCTCTGCCGTCCCGATGGCCGCCGCGGTCGCGACTCTGAGGGAAATCCGGACGACAGACTATCTCGAGAGAATAATTACAGCAGCTCAAAAGCTGCGCGAGGGCCTCGCGGCCCAGGCGGAACTGTATGACTTGCCCATTCGTCAGACGGGGCCGGCACAGATGCCGCAAATTCTCTTTGAGGACGACCCCGACCTCCGCAAAGGATCCTTCTGGACCGGCGTAGCCGCACGACAAGGCATCTATCTGCACCCGTACCACAATATGTTTTTCAATGCTGCGCTGTCGAACGACGATGTCGATCGAACGCTGGAGGCGACTGGTCACGCATTCTCACAGCTGAGAGACAATCGCGCCGCGATTCCATCGCAGACAAATCTGCGCCTGCTCGAGCGGCTTAAGAGCAGATCGTCCGCCTGAGAGTCGGCGCTCTCCTTGCAGAAAGCCAACCGCAGGCCGTCAGCTGACAGCCTCGCCGAATGACACGAACACCCAGGAATGTTCATGCGACTCTCACCTAATCACCAAGCCGAATCCGACCCTGCGCGCAACCAGAGCTGCGGCTTGTTCGTACGCCAATGTGGCAGTTGCCCGGTCGTTGGATCGGTATGCGCCGTGCGACGGAACGGGTGAATAGGCTACCCGACCCGTGACATGGCGATCGAAAACCAATCGCTGTCGTTGTCAATCTCCAGAGGAGTGGAACCATGAAACGAAGAGAATTCCTGACGGCAGCGGCTTCCTTTGGGCTCGCGACGACCGGAATCGCGCGTTCTACCGTGGCCCAGGCGTCGCGGGCTCTCAAGTTTGTACCGCACGCTGATCTTACCGTGCTCGATCCGATTGCCAGCGCGGCGATCGTGACCCGCAATCATGCCGCGCTCGTCTTCGACATGCTCTATGGCGTAGACGATACCAACATTGCTCATCCGCAAATGGTTGAAGGCCATACCGTCGAGGATGGCGGCAAGCTGTGGACGATGAAGTTGCGGCCTGGACTTCTGTTTCACGACGGCTCGCCCGTCCTGCCGCGCGACGTGATTGCAAGCCTGCGTCGCTGGGCCAAGCGCGACTCCTATGGCGATGCCTTGTTCATGAATACGGTGGAACTCTCGGCGCCCGACGACAGGACGATCAAGTTCCGGTTGCGCGCGCCGATGGCAAACTTGCCCTACATTCTTGGCAAAGACGGGCCCTATCTTGCAGTGATCATGCCGGAGCGTCTGGCTCTGAACGAGGTCACGAAACCCGTCACTGAAATGATTGGCAGCGGTCCATTTCGGTTCCTGCCGGAAGCGCGGGTCTCGGGCTCACTCGTTGTCTATGAGAAGTTCGACCGCTATGTGCCGCGAGCAGACGGAACACCGAATTTCCTCGCCGGTCCGAAGGTCGTCAAGCTCAATCGGATCGAATGGCACACGATGCCAGATCCAGCGACGGCTGCTGCTGCGCTGCAGACCGGAGAGATTGACTGGTGGGAGCGGCCGACGATCGACCTTCTCCCTCTGCTGGAGCGTCACAAGGCGATCGAGATCAGGTCGACGCTCGTCGATGGCGCGCATGGTGTCCTGAAGTTCAACTTCCTGACGCCGCCTTTCGACAATCCTGCCGTACGACGGGCTTTGCTGCCCGCGCTCGATCAGGCCAGCTTCATGATGGGCGCGCGCGGGGAAAAACGCGATACCTGGAAGGATGGCGTCGGCTTCTTCCAGTCGGCCTCGCCCTACGCCAATCCCAGTAGTCTCGATGCTATTCGCGGGCCGCGAAGCATTGACAAGGCCAAGGCCTTACTTAAGGAAAGCGGTTACAAGAACGAGCCGGTTGTGCTGCTGATGCCGTCCGATAACTTCGAAATCAATGCGCTCGCCGAGGTCGCGGCAGATCTCATGAAATCCATCGGCATGAATGTCGATCGCCAAGTGACCGATTGGGGCACAGTCATCCAGCGAATTCAATCGCAGAAGCCGATCGAGCAGGGAGGCTGGAGCGCCTTTACGACCTGGTTGCCCGGCAACTACATCTATGACCCTGTGGTCAACTGGTATCTGCGCGGCAATGGCGCCGCTTCGGTCGGTTGGCCAAAGAGCGCTGGGCTCGAATCGCTGCGCACGGAATTTCTCGCTGCTACGGATGAGCTGCAACGCAAGGCAGTTGCCGCGCGGATCCAGGCTCAGGCATTCACAGACCTGCCCTATGCGCCGCTAGGCGAGTTCTATCAGCCGACGGCATTCAACCGACGTGTGGGCGGCGTGCAGAACGGGTTCCCCGTCTTCTGGAATATCAGCAAGGCCTGATCGGTAACGCGACGAGAGGTCTGCGTCTATGCGACCCGCGCTTCGCCTTTGTAGATGCAGATGCCCACAATGGCCCAGTCGCCATTCGTGGGCATCGTTTTCAAATGGTTGAGAGGGGCGCCTCGCTGCAGGAAATGCTTGTGCTGCCCGAGGGCTCTCTGGCCCATCCGCGACCGGATCGATAGGGCGGAGACGAAAGACGTTGGAAGCCCGTGATCCTGCTATTTCTTCGGCCGGGTCGATTGGCGCGAGCGGGTCTTCGGGCTGGCGTCGAAGATTTCGGGATGCTGTTCGAGTTCCTGTCGCGTGCGGCGGATGTGCCCGTAGAGAATACGTTCGGCTTCCTCGTCGTCACGGCGGCGCAGCGCTGCGATCAAAAGGCGATGCTCGTAATGGACGAGCGTCTCGCGCGGGAGACCGACGATGGTGGAGAAAGCCCGGCGATAGTGTTGTGTCGAATTCCAGAAGCGCTCGATCATCCGCAACAGCCTTGGCATCTGGCAGGCGGAGTAACTCAGGAGATGGAACTGTCGGTCGAGGAATAAAAACTCTTCGATGTCGACGAGCGCCTCCATCCTGTCCGCAAGATGCTCCATTTCCCGAATGGTGCTTTCAGGAAGCCGTTTCGTCGCATCGGCCAAAGCGAGCGGTTCCAGCCGCTCGCGGATTTTGTAGACCTCAACGCAATCCTTCAAATCGAGCTTGGCTACCCAGGCGCCGCTGTTAGCGACGAGGGTAACCAGACCCTCGCTTTCCAGCCGCTTCAGAGCAAGGCGTACGGGGAGGCGGCTCGTGCCGAACTGGTCGGCGAGCTCCTCCTGCCGAATGCGCGAGCCCGGCGCGAAGCGCGCTTCGAGAATGGCGCTGCGGATTGCATCGGTGACCCGCTCGCTGGCAACGGACGACGCGGTCTCCTCGTCCAGAGCGGCGAAGCTGTCGGTTGGGCTGAGATCTGTCATCGCTATCGCATGAACCTTCACGCCGCTGGATTGGCAGGGTGCCAAAGGCGAGCTGTTCCATCCTTCTCATAATGCTTGCCATTCGGATAGCTGACAAGTTCGAGCTGCATTCCCCACGGAGCGAGAAAGTACACCCACGTCTGTCCGGCACTAGGGCCCTCCGACCTAACGGTCGGTTCGCCGAGCACGCGCACGCCATGAGTCCGCAGGTGTTGGAGTGCCGCCTCGAAGTCATCGACATAGAAAGCCAGATGATGCCCTCCGACGTCGGAGTTGAGCGGGGCAACGCGCGACTGCTCCGGCGAGTCGTATTCGAAGAGCTCGAAGTTCGGTCCGAACCCACAACGCAGAAATCGAAGCCTCCGCATGATCGTGCGGGGATGCACGTTCAAATGTTTCTGCATCCAGTCGTCTTGCGAACCGAATGGACCCAGCTCGTAGAACGCCTCGCAGCCGATCACCTCGACAAAAAAAGCCACCGCCGCGGCAAGGTCCGGCACTGTGATGCCGACATGTTCGACTCCGCGCAGTCCGGGCAGGGCCATCACGTCCTCCTATGGTTCCGGTTGTAGCTGGCTCTGAAGAATATGGATCCATATAGCACCTATAATCGGAATATTTAGTCAAAAATACCGACCATCGGATCCAATGGTTGACACGGGAATGGATCCAATCGTAGTCTGTTAAGGCTGGCGGAATGTCGGCCAGCCCTTTTCGCCCAGTGGATCCGCCATGCCCAAGTCAATCAACGCCACCAGCCAGGCCAGCTGGATCACCCTGGAGGCAACCGAGGCCGACTGGCAAAGGGCCGACGAGACCTTTCTTCAAGCAGCTCTGACCCAGCTGCATCTGATTCGCGCCTTCGAGGAGGCGGTTCTCCAGCTTGCGGGCGAGGGGTTGGTGCATGGTCCCGCCCATTCCTCGATCGGTCAGGAGGGCGGTGCCGTTGGATCCATTCTTGCACTCGCCGATCGTGACCAGATCAACGGCTCGCATCGTGGGCATCATCAGTTCCTCGCCAAATCGCTGCTCAAGACGGCGGGCCAAAAGCTTCGACCCGATGCGTCGTTGCAGGGTGACGTGCGCGTCCTACTCAAGCGCGCCCTGGCGGAGATCGCCGGCCTCGATGCCGGCTTCTGCCGTGGGCGCGGTGGTTCGATGCATCTGCGCTGGCATGAATCGGGTGTGCTCGGCACCAATGCGATCGTGGGCGGCGGTGTGCCGCTCGCTGCCGGCGCCGCCTGGGCACACAAGCAGGCCGGGTCCGACGCAGTAGCCGTGACCTATTTCGGCGATGGTGCGGTCAATATCGGCTCGGTTCTGGAGACGATGAACTTGGCGGCGGTCTGGAAGCTGCCGCTGTGCTTCTTCATCGAAAACAACGGCTATGCCGTTGCCACGACGGTAGCGGAATCGACGGCAGAGCCGCGACTCTCTTCGCGCGGACAGGCCTTCGGTATTCCCGCCTGGCGCGTCGATGGCATGAATCCGCTGGCGACCCATCTCGCCATGACGGCGGCGGTCGCGCATATGCGTGCCGGTAAGGGGCCTACTATCGTCGAGGCGGAGGTCTATCGCTTCTTCCACCAGAACGGCGCGCTGCCAGGCAGCGCCTTCGGTTATCGTAGCAAGGAGGAGGAGGCACAATGGCGCGCGCGGGATCCCCTCGAGCAGACGGCACGCGCCATGATTGCGCGAGGTCTAATTACGGAGGCGGGGGTCGTCGATCTGCGCGCGCGCGCGCAGGCGCTCATGACCGAACTCGCAGGCGAGTTGACCGAACGCAGTGAGGGCAACCGGCGACGTATCCGGCCCGAGCTCTGGCCGTCGCCGGGCTTCCGCGATGTCGGTATTCGCGGCGATCTCTCCGAGTTGCAAGGCGTACGGCAGGAAGAGCATGAGACGTTCCTCGGCCGGGTCGAGGAGCGGAAGTTTGTCGACGTCATCGCTGACGTCATCGGCCGCCGTATGGAGACCGACGAGGGTGTCGTAGTCCTCGGCGAGGATATCCATAGGCTCAAGGGGGGTACGAACGGGGCGACGCGCGGTCTGAAGGACCGTTTTCCCGACCGTGTGCTGGGTACGCCTATCAGCGAGAACGCCTTTTGCGGGCTAGGCGGCGGGATGGCGATGGATGGCCGGTTCAGGCCGATCGTCGAGTTCATGTATCCGGACTTCATGTGGGTTGCGGCCGATCAGGTCTTCAACCAGATCGGAAAGGCGCGGCACATGTTCGGTGGTGATCTTGCCGTGCCGCTCGTGTTGCGCACTAAGGTTGCGCTGGGTACGGGTTACGGCTCACAGCATTCGATGGACCCGGCCGGAATCTTCGCCACCGCGCCGGGTTGGCGGATCGTCGCCCCTTCGACACCCTTCGATTATGTCGGGCTGATGAACACGGCCCTGCGGTGCAACGACCCCGTGCTTGTGATCGAGCATGTCGAACTCTACACGTCGATGGGGCCATCGCCGGTCGAGGATTTTGACTACTACATTCCGTTCGGAAAGGCGGCGGTGCGCCGAAACGGCACGCAGGCAACGGTGCTCACCTATCTCGCCATGGTCCAGAAGACGCTGGATGCGGTCGAGGAGGCCGGTGCCGACATCGAGGTCATCGATCTGCGGACACTCGATCAGGCCGGCATGGATTGGGAGACAATCGGACAGTCTATCCGTAAGACCAACCGGGTGCTGATTGTGGAACAGGGCGCGCGCGGCACCTCCTATGGCGCCTGGCTCGCCGACGAGATCCAGCGGCGCTTCTTCGACTGGCTCGATCATCCTATCGAGCGCGTCGTCGGCGGCGAAGCCTCGCCGAGTATCTCCAAGGTGCTTGAGCGTGCGGCCTTCGCGGACAAAGAGGAGGTCCGTGCCGCCTTTTCCGACCTTTTGCCCATGGTGGGCTAAGACCATGGGGCATCTTCTCCGACTCGAGCCTGCTCGCAATATCTCAGCTATCACGTCCCTTGCTGCTGGCAGCCCGGAGAGGGCGCCGGCACAGGGAAGCCGCATTTTCGCGACGCCGCTGGCTCGCCGTCTTGCCAAGCGCGAGGCGATCGATCTCTCGCGGCTGCAGGGAACCGGACCGCACGGGCGTATCTTGGCGAGAGACGTGGCGGCGCCACGACCGAAAGTCCATCTCGACGTTCCGCATGACGCGGTGCCGCATAGTCCGATGCGTGCGACGATCGCGGAGCGGCTAACCGCGAGCAAGCGCGAGACCCAGCACGTCCATCTGACGAGCCACTGCGAGCTGGGGGCGCTGCTCACCTTGCGGGCTGAGCTCAACCGAGCGCGAACCGAGGCGGAACGACTAACTATCAACGATTTCATCCTGCGCGCGGCTGCGGTCGCCTTGCTGCGCGTGCCCGATTGCAATGTGATGTGGAGCAACGATGCTCTGATCCGACTTCACCGTGCGGATATAGCTTTCGCTGTCGCAACCGATGGCGGGTTGATCACACCCGTCCTGCGCGATGCGGGTACGAAATCGCTCACCGCGATCGCCTCGGAGGTGAAAGTCCTTGCAGAGAAGGCCAGAGGCAAGGGGCTTGCCACGGCGGACCATCGCGGCGGCTCGTTGACGGTGAGCAATCTCGGCATGTTCGGGGTCAGCCAGTTCGCTGCCACCGTCAATCCGCCTCAGGCAGCGATTCTAACGGTCGGCGCTGCGGAGGAGCGGTTGCGTCTCGTCGCGGGCGAGGTGCGGGCGGTTACCAGCATGACGGTGACGCTATCGGTCGACCACAGCGCAATTGACGGAGCCGTGGCGGCGAAATGGCTTCATGAATTCAAGGCGCTCGTGGAGACGCCGCTGACGATGCTCGTCTGACGAACAGTCAAAATCCGAGAGGAACGTTGTGCTCGCTCTATATCATGACAAATACGCGCTGCATGTGCCCGGCGATGTGATGCGCCTTGGCGTCTATCGTCCCGGGCGCGACGTCGCCGAGCGCGTCGACATTCTGCGTAAGGCGCTCGCAAATGCTGGCCATACGCTCGAGAAGGCGGTTGAGCATGGGCTCAGCCCCGTCGCCGCCGTCCATACGCCGGAATATCTCGATTTCCTCAAGGTCGCCTATGTGGAATGGAGCAAACTCGACGGGGCCGCTACGCGCGCCTTCGCCAACATCTTTCCGGTTCGCGACATGATCGGTGGATATCCCACTTCGATCGTCGGTCGCATCGGCTACCATATGCACGATCAACTGGCGCCGATCGGGCCTGGTACCTACGAAGCCGCGATCTCATCTGCCAATGTCGCGGTCGATGCCGCCAAGCGCGTCATGGCGGGCGAAGACGTCGTCTATGCGCTGTGTCGTCCCTCCGGCCATCACGCCTATGCCGACATGGGCGGTGGCGCGACCTATCTCAACAATGCAGCGATCGCCGCGCAATGTCTTCGTCAGAAGGCGCAGCGTGTCGCCATCATCGACATCGACGTGCATCACGGCAACGGGACGCAGGGCATCTTCTACCGACGTCCGGACGTCCTCTTCATCTCGCTACATCGCGACCCGACCGACTACCACCCTTATTTCGTCGGATATGACCACGAGCGCGGAGCCGATGCAGGCCTAGGCTACAACCTTAATCTGCCGCTGCCGGCAGGAGCTGGCGACACGATCTTCCTCACAGCACTGTCTCAGGCTTGCGAACGCATCCAGGCCTTTCAGGCTGAGGCGCTGGTCGTCTCGCTCGGTGTCGATGCGCACCAGGACGACCCGAGCGAAGGGCTCGGGGTCACCTCGGACGGCTTCGGGCGGATTGGTGCGGCGCTGGGTGCGCTGAACCTGCCGAGCGTTCTCGTCCAGGAGGGCGGCTACAATCTCGATACCGTCGGAGAACTTGTCGTGCGTTTTTTGGACGGCTTCGACGAAGGTCGTCGCAGCGTCTCTGCACAGCGACGCTGATCCCATTCACATAGTCCCATTCACATAGAAAGAGAGAAACCATCATCATGCTCAAGCACGTCATCGCCGACGATATCGCACCGCCATTCGGGAACTACAGCCATGCCGTCGAGATTCCGCCCGGAGCGCGCGTGTTGCAGTTGGCCGGCCAGGTGGGGTGTCGCCCCGACGGTTCGGTTCCGGAAGGTGCGGAGGCACAGGCCGAGATCATCTTTGCCAATATAGAGCGCGTCCTGGCGAAGGCGGGAATGGAGCTTTCGGATCTGGTCAAGTTGAATGTCTTCGTTGTGTCGCGCGAGGATCTGCCCGCGATCCGGGCTGCGCGAAATCGTCTGATCGGTAAGCCTGCTCCTGCTCTGTCCCTGGTTCTTGTTGCCGGGCTTGGACAGGAATCGTGGCGACTGGAAGTCGACGGTCTCGCTGCGCGCCTTTGAGACCTCCGGCTCATGACCAACGAAGGTCGTTGCAGCGTCCCTGCACAGTGACGCTGCTCCCATTCACATAGATAGAGAGAACCCATCATCATGCTCAAGCACATCATCGCCGAAGATATCGCACCGCCATTCGGGAACTACAGCCATGCCGTCGAGATTCCGCCCGGAGCGCGTGTGTTGGAGTTGGCCGGCCAGGTAGGGTGCCGCACCGACGGTTCGGTTCCGGAGGGCGCGGAGGCACAGGCAGAGGTTATCTTTGCCAATATAGAGCGCGTCCTGGCGAAGGCGGGAATGGAGCTTTCGGATCTGATCAAGTTGAATGTCTTTGTTGTATCGCGCGAGGATCTGCCCGCGATCCGGGCTGCGCGAAATCGCCTGATCGGTAAGCCTGCTCCTGCGCTGTCCCTGGTTCTTGTTGCCGGGCTTGGACAGGAATCGTGGCGACTGGAAGTCGACGGTCTCGCTGCGCGCCTTGAGACCTCGAGCTCATGAGCCTGGATGCGCTTCACCTCGACGGGATGGTGCAAGCCGCGCTCGTTGCTTGCGGCGTAATCGCCGCATCGAGGCGCCTGCTTCCTAGACGGCGATCGACGCTACCTGGGAAGATCGATCTGATTTTGCGCGATCCACATCGCCACATCCGGATTCTCCCACCGCACCGCACTCCAACCATAAGATGATGACACAGCCATGACCGCGTCCAACCCGTCCTTCCTTTCTCCCTCCGACGGAATCGCCTTCGTCG
>Ga0307517_10014617_pt1 | contig 10522 bp, 12 predicted proteins | sample 23_EM_MG_FD_194515 | JGI IMG/M metagenome (GOLD analysis project Ga0307517, IMG submission 194515) | Populus trichocarpa ectomycorrhiza microbial communities from riparian zone in the Pacific Northwest, United States - 23_EM | ecosystem: Host-associated > Plants > Roots > Unclassified | place...
TGTTTTTTTGGGTGGTGGGCAAGTTCCGCTGTGGATTTATGAAGTATGTTAGGCAACTACCATGTACTGATATATAAATATGACCACTAAGGCTGGGCTGTTTCCTGCATTGTTGACAGTTGTTTACTGGTGCCCCCAACCCGCCTAACAGTCCCGCCCTATTATACACCCCCGCCCTTCCATCCGGCACCCTCGGCATATCAACAACCCCACCCGCTGACCTAAAGGACCCTATTACTAATCCTAACCAACCCGGCAGCATGGCAAAAGTCCTTTTTTTTGGGTGGTGGGGAATACCCGGTGTGGATTGATCATATGGTTTAGACAAGTCCTGGGTATTGATATATAAATGTAGCGACTAAGGCTGAGAGAACAGGATGGTGGGGTTTAAGAACCAGATGGTTATTCTGCAAAACCTACAGCAAGGCAGCCACCCTTGGGGCTGTTCAAAAATGGGGCAGAGATGCGAGGACAGAGGGAAAGCGAGTGTATATTCGTGGTGGTACAGGATGAAGAAGCATCCAAAGGCAAGGAAAAACAGGGGCGGCAAAGAAGCCACCAATGTATCTACATGTACAAACAGAGGGTGGTGCGCACCAAGTTGACTACACAACATGAAATGTCAACAGGGGCATACAGAAATCTGCGTGTCACCTGCGGTCACCTGCGAGTCACATGTTCGTAGATGACCACAGGTGTCTCGTAGATACTCAGAAGAGACCGCAGGCCTCGCAAGTGTCACGCAGATTCGCACAGAGGTCTTTAGCAGGGTTATAGTAGATTGTGGACCAATTTTAAACACTGGAGCATTCTTGTATATATGAATTGTCTTTCTACTCGCTTTATGACCAAATATGGATACTAATGTGCGGCTAGTGAGATACAAAACATCGCTCAATAACTGCACCTGGGCATTCTTCCTTCTAACAACTTGATAAAGTACATATTTTAGCCCATTGTATCTACAAAAATCATTCATATCATTGAAATCTTGATTGTAGGCTGCACATAGGGCAAAACTCGCAAGGCAACATTGAAAATCCTCAATTCACCAAGTTATGTTACTTGTTTTTGAATAAATAATTGTACATAGATCTCATTTAGTCGCTTGACTTTTCATTCACAGGGAAAAAAATACTCATCCAAAATATCGAATTCTGGACCAGACACCGGAAATTCCACTATCAAGATGTCCTCAAGCTGTGAAAGCCGAGGAACCAAATAATTACAAATGCTGTCCATAAATGGTGAAGCAGGTAAGGGAGGTCTTTAACTTGTTGGGATATGTCATGTGACTTTCATCAAGCGCCTCTCTTCCTTTCTTCTTTCTTCCCTTATCTTCATGTATCGTCGCCCTTGTTCTTTGATGTACAAAATGGACTCTTCGGGTAGAAGCTTTCTTTTTCACTTATATAGCATCTCCCCCCTTTTTCGCACCTCAGCCTTTCTCTTTTATGCTGAGATACAGCAAAGATACAGTCACCCTTTTATTTATGGACTCAATGTATCGTTCCTAGACTTAAGCTCACTTCGTCTAGGTGTAACAAATTCACTTAGCCTTTCTCTTTTATGCTGAGACTCAAGCTCGCTTCATCTAGGATTTGAACATAACTAAGCTCCAAATTTATGAAAGATAGATTCTACATGCCAATATCTTTCCAATTATGAGTCTTTATTTATAAAGATGAGTTTTTTTAACCCATCCAGAAGTACTGTGATCACGAATACATTACCCCTATCATTGATGGCATCATTAATTCACGTGACTCACACAATCTAGCCAGAATGTGAGCGACCACGAATACATTACCCCCATCATTGATGGCATCATTAATTCATGTGACTTACACAATCTAGCCAGAATGTGAGCGACCACGAATACATTACCTCCATCATTGATGGCAACACTAATTCACATGACTCATACAATCTAGCCAGAATGTGAGCGACTGCGAAATATATTATCATCAGTCAGTGCTTTGGGATTGTCCTCATCGTTGGGGATGTTTGCTAGGTTTCGGTCTACATCAGAAGCCATGGCTCAGATCAAGAAAACCTTTTTTCCAACCCTGTTTAACTGCAGAACATATGCCTCGAACTTCAATTGTTGCAAGCAGGCACCTAATTGATAATGTGATCTATTAATGAAACATCATCCAAACTACCCCCATGCAATCCATCCCGTCCCACCCCTGCTGAGGTGCACAAATGGGTGTAATAATTCTAATTAAATCCTAGCTACTCAAATATATATTTTCTGTTTATCATACTTGCAAAGATTGGATATCCTCACCAAAAAAAAAAAAAAAGACTTGTGTTGCCATGCCATGCAGTGGCCTTCAAGCCAAGTGAACCCAAAATCTCCATCGCCGGTCCAAAACTCGTATTAAAACAGTAAGTGGAGAATCGCATCATGCCAATGGTCACACGAATCTCCAATCAATCATAACGGCCATTCCAACTCTCAAGAATCACTCCCTGACTCTGAGTTCGATGTCTGCCGCTGTGGTGCCAGTGTGATGAATGCGGGGAGTGGTCACATGTGGCCTGTCAGCGAGACGGAAGGGCTAGTGACCTTCCAAAAAACAAGCCATTCTTTTGTGATACTTGTGATCTGAGCATCATAAAGGAGATGCTCTTGGGAGCAAGGAACCGCAGTTCGTTGAAGAGGTGAGTTGACATTTCTGAGAGAAATGTGATGAGACTAATTTTGCATCAGAGTCATGAATTTGTGCACCATGCATTCCAAGCCGCTGAAACAATGCCTTAGGTGAGAGTGGACCACAATCAGTATCATGCGACATGTTATGAATATTGATCAAATATATAGACCTGGCCGTGGGGCGCTCCTGGCCATGGGGCACTCATTCTCCATGAAACTTTCTGGTATCCTGTCCTCGTGATCCAGAGATATCGCCCTGATGCCTGGGTTGTATGATGGTCGCGAGGGTGTCAGTTTGACTGTGACAACCTGGAGGCATGAGCACTGTGTTTTTTGGGCAAATTGTGGATTCACTGTGGTTAAAAGGCAGCAAATATGAGTGAGTTGAGTATATTTAATGACTGAAAGTGAACTCACAGACATTAGCTCGGAAAATGGATACACGTGCATGAAATTCCATCAGGGGAGGACATCTTCTTGGATCCATCAACAATTCCCTATACGGAGGAAGTCAACAAAGCATTTGGACCACACATAAGAGTTTTACGCCGATTGCTGACTGTGCCAAACAGTTCCAATTCCAAAACCTCAAGCAAAGTCATACCTGCCAAGAAGTGGCTTGAAGACGAGGGGAAGGCCTTCGAGAATACCCGGATTTCCCACATCGGGACCCTCTCCATTGCAGAGAGAGCCCAGATCGCTAATTGGTTTGAAGCTCACATCAGCTGAAACAAGAAAGTTCATATCACCTGGTTGGGTTTCTTACCAATTGCCCATGCCCATACTCTCTTCATCGCATACCAAATGACCAAAAACCCCACATTCAAGATGTATAGTGAACCAGAGATCCTCCAGAAGGCCTGGGAGGCGCAACTAACAAGTGTTCTGTCTATCCTAAAGGAGGTCGATGTTGACCAGGAATATTTAGCGAGCTTGGAAGAGGAAATGTTTGAGAACACTGACCGCACTGGGGTTTCAGGAAACAGGCAGTGGGGATTGGATAGAGGGCATCACCAAGGGGGTTGGGATCCATCGTTTGGTGTGCCAGCGAGTTGGAACAGGAAGGTGCGAGCAGGAAGTGAGTCCGAACATGACTCTTACATGAGGTGAGACCAAATTATCAAACAAAGACATTGTGCTCATTCATCCAGTTTGGACCAAATTACATCCACTTTACAGAACCAACCCCAGCCCCAGAACCCAATGCAACTGTGGCCACGTCCAAGAAAGGAAGCAATAAGACAACCAAAGCGATAAGACAACCAAATAGTTTTAGCTTCACACAAGAATGTTCTATTAAGTACTCACTCCCAATCATACCTTTCTCTACAAAAATGGTTTCCGTACCAAGATGAAGATCGAAATTATTGCTGTTTGCAATAATATTGGCGATGCTGCCTTTTTGGGCCGAAATCAAAATTTGAGAATTCTTGAGTGCCCAAGCTGTGAGCCCTATATCTCGGGCATTTCTTGTCCTACAGGCATAATTATAGGTGATTCTGAATTGTACTATGTAGGGCTACATGAATATGTGCATATTTTAAGAAATAGAGATATTTTTTCGAGATAGGCACTTTTGAACCAGGTATCTTGTACCATGACAGGGAGAGGTTATATGGGTCATATTATGGTCATAGGGGGTGTCTTTGAAACATAAAATGAACTACAAAGGCTTGAAGAAAGATCTAGATGAAGTGGTCAAGTCATTCAGCTTGATCAAGTGGGGTTTGTGCCAGCTGGCACTCCTCAAAGGCTATAACTTTTGTTCAACATAGCATGGTACTACCAATTCTTCCTGGATATGATTATACTAGACCCTGGTACATTTTGCATGCAACAGGTAGTCCATACCACCTATCCTTGCCATGGTACAAGATACCTAGTTTAAAAGTGCCTACTTCGAAAAACCATCTCTATTTCTTAAATTTTGTACATATTCATGTAGCCCTACATATTACAATTCCGAATCACCCAGAATTAAGCCTGTAGGACAAGAAATGCCTGAGCTATGAGGCTCATGGTGCGGGCACTCAAGAATTCTCAAATTTTGATTTCATTCCCCAAAAGGAAGCCACGCCAGGATTTATGAAAACAGCTATAATGAGTGCCTAAATTTTTAGATACATTGCTACGTATTAAATTAGAAGGATAACTTCAGTTCTTTGCAGACTGAGCATGTACCCGGGTACATGAAAGTAAGAAATAAGCATCTTAGCAAGTACACAAATACTCGTAGATGCATGCAAATGCTTGCAGATGCACGCAGATGCTAACATCACCAACATCAAGCTGCATGCAAGTGACTGCAGAAAACTTTTTTAGGTTCGCAACTTGCACGCAACCGGTGTTCGCAGATGACTGCAGATGGAGCGCAGATTTTCCTGTGCCCAACAGGGACTCCATACGCACAGACCGGCACTATTGGATCATAGCATTCTTCGCGATAGGTGCATAACTGAAAACCTGGTCCTCTCGTCCCAGCATCGGAATGTGGATGCAGTATGGATACGCTTGTGGGCAACCCAGCAATGGTAAACCGAGACACCGTTCTTCTCCGGCCGTGCAAGAGCTTGGAAATTATCAGCGTTGATGAGGTTTATATTCCACAAGAGAATTGGGCTATGTACCAACCTCCGGAATGTGCCTGACTGGATCGGCAGGAATGGAAACCAGGCAGGTATTAATCAATACCAATGGCCCCTCAAAAAACCAGTGGCTCAACATGGATCCAGCTCATTGCAAGGGTCCAGATGATGTTATCCAGTTTATCGTGAGTGATAAGATGAGGTCTGCGCCTACCAGGGCCATCTTAAGGACCTGCACAACTTCCTTTCCAATTCCCAGCTCTTTCGTGGTTCCAACCTTGTCAGGGAAGCTTTCCATCCTCCTCTAAGGCTGAGCACACACTTGGGCTGGAAACTTGCAACAATGCGACAAGGATGTGATACGCTGCATACTTCGTATCATATAATGTACGAAAAAGTCAGCTCAATAGTGCAGCATGACCTGAGATGCAGAATGAGTTCCAGCTCACGAACTCAGCTTCAAACAGTTGCAGAGGCAATTTCCCCTTCAAGATCCGGCCAACAATCAAAGGCGCCACCCACTAGTAGTCACCTTCTACACCACTGACATCTCGAGTTTCGAGTGGTCATGCAGCATTGCCTCATGCTACAAGCCCACCGATCAGTTTTGCCTGTTCTCCCCCTTCTACACATGTCCCAAGCGGGTGACCAACCGTTGAAGCAAACACGATGAGAAACTGTGCTGACTACAGTGGTTGGGAAAAGAGGAAGCACAGTATAGGAGAAGAATTGAACACAGATGGGTAACCAGAAAACAAGTAGACGCGCAATGCCACAAAAAGAAAAGGGCAAAATGAAGCGAGGGCGATGACCATTGACAAACAAGGATGTTGAATGAGAACTTCAACCAGTTTGGGAGGCATCTTTTCCTTTAGGATGGGCCTGCCAACAATCAAAGGCGTCAACTATTCCCCTTCTACACCACTGACATCTCAAGTTTCGAGTGGTCATGCACTGTTGCAACATTCTACAAAGCACGCCCACCAGGTTTCGCCAGTTCTCCCCCTTCTGTAAAATTTCTAAACACGAGACCAACCATTGAAGTGAACACAATAAGAATCTGGGCCCAGTACAGCGGTTGGAGAAATGGGAAGCACAGCATAGAGGAAGAACTGAGAACTGATGCAGAACTAGAAAATAAGCAGATGCACAACACCACAATAAGAAAGGGGGGGAACAGAGAGGGCAACCACTGTTGGAAAACAAAGATGTGAAATTATACATACCTATGAGAACTTGTTCGTATGTATCCAGGGGAAAAGGAGGTCCTCGGCGCAGAGTTCCAAGTCGTAGAATCCATACATCATTATGTTGCCAAAAGATGGCCTTGGAAAGAGAGGAATGTTGGTTAAGAGCATGCAAAATATTGGATTCAAGAGGAGAAGGTGGATGGTGAGAGAGTGAAGTGGACTGATTTTTTCTCTCCCTGCACTATGAGTCACGTGGCTTTTTTTCTCACCTTCACATCAGCCTTATACTCACCTCACCAAAACCCTACCCACCTCTGACTTACGAGCAGCGCATTGTCTGTTGAGTGCCATTATTTTCAACACCTTGTTTCCAAGTTGTGGAAATCCTTATCGTGTTCTAATCAGGTGCGTGATCTGATTCCCATCCCCGGTTCTTTCCATACACATCATGTACAATATCTGATGTTGGTCAAAGACCAAATGTCGAGGGAAGCTATGTCCATACACCAACGTCTATCTTCAAAGAACCCAATCACATTTTTTGTGGTTCATTGGAGCCACAAGGAAAGTCATGGAGTAAACAGGGCTTCCCCAGTTTAACGTTTAGGCTTGGACAATGGAGATTTGAATAATCACTGATCTTCCCTGCTCAGCATACCTTTTGTGCGGGAATGTTGTTATATACACCCTTTCTTTATGCTCCCATATTTTTCCTCCAGGATGAGCTGCTATGCTCTATTCCCTTTTTCCTTGCTCTGAGTCCAGATGGGTATGCTACTATGTCCCAATTGACGAGTATGTTGTGATAATATTTCCACGCAACTATTCCTTCTAACTCACCTGTCGAAAATGTGGTGGTGGCAGCATCTACTCACTTGTCTCGGCTTATTTATTCTGTGAGTTGTTGATTTGCTCATCTCTTCTATGATGATTTTCGCTGTTATTTTTCGATCCAGCCTGGTCATCAATCTGCCTATCCATCCAGTGTTCTATAACCTCTTGTCCGGCGTTCTAACCATTCTTCGAAGTGAATTCTAATCGATGATCTTGTAAATTTCATTTAATGTAGGAATTCCACAATTTTTATCTAGACAACGTGCGAGCGATGGGATGGTATCAATAATTCCAGCAAAAATGCATGTGAAAATAAGTGAACGATGATAAGGCAGCAACGATGTGTGCAATTGAAGTCCTCAGCCTGAGTGGTGACCTCGAAGTCGGGGGTCTCTCCAGGCGACCCATATGTGTCAGCGAGCAGGGCACTTCAGTATTTAAAGTGTAAGCTCCAGAGGATAGCAGAAAGAAAGGTTCGCCATACATGTGGGTTGTTCCAAGATGATGAAGAGCATCCTTCCAAAATTTGACTGCAAGGCAGTTGTTTACCTCGACTCAGAGGTTATGAGTGCAAGTAATGGTGCGCGTACAATTTTTTGAGCTATTTGGAGAGTGAAATCAATCGCTATAGCACTTTATACCAACAGAATGCAGGCATAACAAGACATGCACATGTAGCATTGAACGGATGGGAGAGCAGCAACCCATCCAAGATGCATAAGTCTGTCCTCTGTCCGTGGGTGAATTCACCAATCTTATTTCCCATCCTATCACCACCATCTCTCCACTCCCTCGCCACAATTCTATCACATTATCTTGAAACCTACGCGTAAACGAAGTGACGAAATAGCTTGCAATGCGATGACTCACCTTGAGGGAGTTCTCCCAAGATATCACTGGCACATTGGCAATATCAACAATGTCCAGAGCCTACATGTACCATGATCCTACTAATAATGAGTACCAGCACAGTAAATCGCTATCATTGTCAAACGTGACATTACAAATACCAGCCCGCTAATATCACACGATGCCATCGACGGTATCAAGGACTTCAAAAGGACCTCCTAAGTTAGCAATAATTCAAGCCCATGCAGAACATCAACAAACTGACCTAACCCAAGCCCGCTGTCGTGTAGAACATCCCCACCCTCTGCCCACCAGAACGATCCCACTGCCAGCATTCACCCATCTCGTACCTTCTGGCAAGGTCATTCTCGAGTACGGCCTCAGCTGGCCCACATGAACCCCGAGTACAGTGGTGTCTACAGCAATCAAAGTGCAGGGTGGGACCAAATGGTGGCTGTATTCCCTATCACGTTGGGTAGGGTTGTTGGCACAGTTGGTGACGTTCTTGTCGCTGTGCCTGCAAGCATTGGGAATTGGGTATTGTGGCGGTTTGAGGTGACAAATGGCCCTGGGAGGTGGAAGAAAAATCCCAGAATCAGATCAAACTGGAAGGCAAGGGATGCATTTATGGGTTCTATTCACAAGAAGAGTTAGTTATCGGTAAACACTTCGGCCACCCAACCAACACCAACACTCACCTCAAGAGGACTCTATTCCCATTTCAAACAATTTACAGCTTCCGTCCGATATGAAGGATGATCGATGAATATTGAACCACAAATATTGCGCTAATGGGGCCAGTGGTGTCGACGATGACACTTGCGGCAATGAGCTAGCCGCATTGATGATGGATATCATGGTTATTGAGCATGCAAGAAAAGATGTCAGCCATTTATAGGTAAAAACCTATGGTCACCATTGTAGGTACTGTTGGACTGTAGTCTAGGTCAGGACGTCTCTCATTCTTCTCATCACGTGGCTACGTGCTTCCTTATATATCACGCTTCGCCTCTCTTTCCTTTTCTCCTCAGTTGTCACTTTCCTTTCATTCCAGACACTGAGGACGTGAGTTTGTTCGTCGTTACCTACATGCTTGCTGTAGCTAACTCCTCCCTAGCACGCCCTATCGCGTCTAGGTGAATATCACTCAGTTGTCACTTTCCTTTCATTCCAGACACTGAGGACCATGCCCTATCGCGTCTAGCCCCTCAGGTTTACAGGTTATGGGCCCCGCCTAGACTATTGACTCGACAAGGTGTCTCAGGAATTTTTTCAACTCGTTTTTCTTTAGATCCTCGAGCCCATTCGGCTTTGCCGGTGCGCATACATTTGACTCTGCCTGCCCTTTCGGATTCCGAGAGCGCATACACACGCACCCCATGTATCGGACTCCTCCTCACAACGAGCAGGTCGAGTGGGGAGGCTCAACACAACAACCACAATCTCCCTCGATATCCTCGGTTGGTGATTATCCTCAGCAAACTCTCATTGGGCGACAGGGACCCGATAGCATCCAGGCGTCCGGCATAAACCCTTCGTCCCAGGTTCCATTTTTGGCTTCGTATTCCGATGATTTGTTCAACCCCCCCCCTCAGGGGACCTTCAGTTCCTTCAGTTCCGAATTTTTCTCTACCAGATGTTCATTTTTCTCAAAATTCCGATGCATATACTCAGCCTCCCAATACTTTTCCTCGCGTACAAACATTTCGACCAGATATTCCACCCCATTTTCCTCGCACTTCTCCCGTTGCCTTCTCATCACGACCCGCTCGACCAGCGACGGCTCCCCCAGCTCCTTCTTCTTCATTACCTTTTCGCAATATTGCAAGTTCCTCCATTCCGGTTTTCAACCCGTTGTCGATTCAACTGCCTTATTTTCCTCATACTTCATCTTTGATTCCACCACCTTTCGTCGCACCTCATGTTCCGGGTATGCCTCATCAATCTCATCAACCCGCTTCGAACACATTTTCGTACACACCACAACCTTCATCGGCTTTATACAATCCTCCCATACAATACGTTTACTGTTTACCTGCGTCTTCGTCACCTCCGTCCTCGCATTTTTCTTCGCATACTTCTTCTAAAACTTTACCTTCCGTCTCGCTAGTCCTTTTTTTACCGCGCCCCTCAAACCGCGTCAGAAAATTGTTATGTAATCTTCGGAGTTCCGATTATCGTCGTCGCGTCCAATCGACGCGATGAAGTAAGTCTTTGCATATTTCTTGGAGACAAAGTATATATATTTAGTTCAAGGAGAACGAATTAAAAAAATTTACAATGTGAAGAGGAGATTTCGTTGTCCTTTTCGTATCAGTCGGTTTGAGAGCAGAACGACATCACATGATCTTCGGCCTTGACTCAACCTGCGCAACTAGTTCACCAACTCGCCCATCTCACCT
>Ga0307517_10014620_pt1 | contig 10520 bp, 7 predicted proteins | sample 23_EM_MG_FD_194515 | JGI IMG/M metagenome (GOLD analysis project Ga0307517, IMG submission 194515) | Populus trichocarpa ectomycorrhiza microbial communities from riparian zone in the Pacific Northwest, United States - 23_EM | ecosystem: Host-associated > Plants > Roots > Unclassified | place...
TCCTGTGCATTATCTTGCGTACTGGGGGCAGTTCCTCAGGTACTTCTTTGACAAATACCTTGGGGAACATCGCCAGGAAGTCTGGTACTTCCTGTGGCTTCGTCATGGCTGATCTAGACTCTCTAGACTTTCCGTCACAGGTAACTCTGACCTTGTACTTGGAGAAGTAAATGCTGTTCTTTTGGCAATCGATGACCGCTCCTAGCCTTATGAGATCGTCCATACTGATGAGGATATCATAGTCTGATACTGGTGTGACCAGCATAGGCACCTTGTCGACTCTCATCTTGCCTAGCTGAATCATAACCTCAACAGAGAAGTTGCTAGTTGATCGCGATCCTTTAACTGCCATCTTCAGGGTGACGGGATTCTTCCTAGCTGTGTAGGGGATGTTGTGTGTTGTAACGAATTTGTTGGATATCAGGGTACCGCCAATGGTACCTGTATCTGCGAGGGCTCTGGCGGGCTTGCCATTGATGTTGATAGTGAATTCGAGTGCTTGGAATGGCCTATCCTTAGGCGTGCCTACTGTAGTCTTGTAGGTCCTGACAGAGCCGCTGCCATCTAGCTCCTCTGTGCTGTCTGTATCGGGCTCATATTCGCCTTCGCTGCTGTCTGGGCTTTCCTCAGAGAGGCGAACATGGTTGGTCTTAACTTCTTTCTTTGGGCATTCATTTGCCATGTGTCCGCTTTCGCCACAGTAGAAACAGGCTCCTTCTGCCTTGCGGCGGTCCATTTCAGCCTTACTTGGCTTGTTGGACTTGGTATAGGTCCTCTTCTTAGCCGGGGCCTTTCCTTTGCCTGTGCTCCTGGGCGTTGATGTGGTAGAGGGTTTGCGGTAGGTACTCTCTTTCTTTGGTGTATGGGTTTTGCTGCTAGAAGCCTGGCTTCTATCGCTGCCTTTGTAGCCGCCAGTTCTATACATGGTAGCGTCATAGCGTTCTGCTACAGCCACCATCTGGTCCCAGGTATCTTCTGGTCTGAGCTGGGGCTCAACATTGCGGCGTAGTCTAGAGTCCATAGCGTCGAGAAATCGCTGTTTCTGTGCATAGTCTGATATGGATCCATTTGGAAGAGATCCTTTGAGGTCCGCTAGCTCTCCAGCTATCTTCGTTATGCGTGCTGGCTGTCCACCTGCTGTCTGGCGGACATTCTGCCACTTGTGATAGGTGTCATCGGTATTTGTAGAGGCTTCGAATAGCTGCTGAAAGCGGTGTATCAGCTGCGGTAGAGTGAGGTTTTCTTCCCCTGTGTCCAGTGTCTGGAATTCGTTATTCGCTTTCCCTTCTTTGTAAAAGCCATAGCAGTCTGCCACTCCAGGGGAGTCATCATTCAGTCCAGATCTCGCCAGGTAGTTCTTGACTGTTCTGAGCCATTGCTTGAGTTTGTCTGGTTTGAGGTTTTCTCCTTCACCGCTAAAGAAGGGCGGTTTAGGGGGTTTTGGAGGGGGCAACCTGGCCGGACCTGGGTCTGCCATGGTGCCTGTAGGCGGGTCTGGAGCTGGAGGTGGTGGATCTGGTTGTTCATATTACCCTAGCGGGAATAGCTTGCATAATTCTGCGCAAGGTATATGCCACCATAGGGGAGAGCATATATCCGAACCCAAGCTTCCTGAGTAGGGACTTCCCGGAGGCATCTGGAAGACTACTCAGGAACATCAAAGAGTTCACGTTTCAAGATATGGCTAACTGATTGGAACGATGATTAGAGAACCAGTTCTCTGCTCTTACTAATGCATACACATTATGCATTGATAGATGAGTATCGGACTTGATCACTCCATACTCATAATACTATTGGTATGTAGGCATTTAGACTGCATATTCCATTATAGTCTATCAAGACAAAGAGATCGAAGACTGGCTACTGGTGGAGTGGGGACACCCTCAGAAGAAATAGCAGTCGGGAGATTCTCAGAGTCAAGCTGGGCAAGATTCAGGGTCAAACAGTGTTCGCACTTTGTTCTGACGAACTGAATTCTTAGAAAGGTACTTCTTTACTAGAGAAGTCAAAGTAGCGTGAACATTAGTATAAATAGTAGGGCTCTCCCCGATGGTTGAGAACATCATCAAGCAACGGAAAAGAGACCTTAACAATATTCCAAGTTATTACGATATTCCTCTATTACTTTATCAAACAATACTTCTTGAGCCTTCCTGACCTATAATCTGTTGTCTCGAATATCCTCGGCCTCGATAACTTGGAATCCTCCCGTGTTAGCTACCCCGTAACACTATATTGTTATTCTTCAGTCACCAAGGCTCCTATGTTGGCAGACATCCTCGTCTGCTTTATCCTCTATTATCTTTTTTTCATCCTTGAAGATACACCACAGGCTGCCATTTTAGCACCTGAACCCCCGATCACCGAAGATTCGGATTCCATAGACGATTGGGAACCTGAGTCAGAAGGAAGCATAACTTTACCTTGTTCCTCTCCTTCACCACCTCTTGGCCTGTCTCGCCCTTCTACCCCAGAGACTATTATTCTCTCAACGCAATCTATTGGACAGGTGGAACAAAATCAAAGAATTCTTCAGAACCTTATTGACGCTGAAGAACAAAATTGGTGGGTAACAAAACAAGGGTCCTTTCGTCACCCTTTCCCTACAATAGCGAAGGGTCGTAAAAAGGCTCGACGATACTGGAGAGTTAGAAATCTCCTTCCAACTTAAAGGATCACTAACCTCTACCATGGCCCTTGTGAGCCCCAATTCTCCTCACCCGGAACTCATCGGTAATCCCGATCAACCGATGGAAGATGACGATACTTCCATCCCTCATGTATCCTCATTTGACCCGTCCTCCCGCGCTATGACCACTACCTCAAATCCAGGATCTGTCATACATTCCCCCATGAGTCACTCCCATAGTGCGCAATTTTGTGTCGAAAAAAATTCGTGACGATCAAACTCCCGTCAACGCGCAAGAAATACTACAAACCAAATGGAACTCCTTAAGCAACAAATCAGACTAGCATTCCAACACATTTCATCATCCATCAATCAAAGTCAAGACGAGAACTTGATAGCCTTGGATGCTTTATCAGAAGACGCTAGGGCCCAATACACCAATCTGCAGTTATTGCAAACGAGATTAGCAGAAGGCGAATTAATTGTTGACAAGGAACTCCAGGATGCTAGAAAAGCACTAGCAACTCTCGAAGGAGCAACACAGGACGAACAGGAACGGCTAAAAATAGCAATTGCACAAGAATTTAGCCGCCAAGAAGCTCAGCAAAAGGAAAATGCGAAATCTTCGGAAATCCGAGATAAAATATTGGAAGCAGAAGTAATATCCTTGAAAGCCCAATTTGCTGAACAACTTAAAAAACAGGACATCGAATGGCAGAGAGTCCTGAGATACCAGGAAGACCGTGCTGCTGAAATATTAAACCAACAAAGGACCAATGCAGCCGATCAGCATCAAAAGGACCGTCAAGCAGCGAAGAAACTTCTGGACAAACAAAATCAGAAATTCCAAAATGTCATACAAGCTTTAACAGACAAAATAGATCATCGCGAAAAGCCCAGCTTTACCATCCCGCCTACAGAGGCAGGTGATGGTGATCCAGGACCCTCGAACCAGGGTCAATTCAATCGTTGGATTCCTCCGGATAATCCTAATCCAGATAAACGATCAGCTTCAACTCCAAGGCAAAATAAAGGAAAGGAAGTTGACCGTGGAGGAAATTTCCAACCACCTCCACCACCGCCAAGCAATATTGGTGGTAATCCAGACCCAGATCCTAGTGATGATGATGACAATGACGATAAAGGAGGTGACAATAGCAGAGGCAGAAAAGACGGACGTCCGGAACGCAACGCTCGAAGACCATCCATGCCTAGAGATACATCTCCCCCTACGAGAGGCATACTAGAATTCTTGCAACAACTCAGTACACCAAATCGATCAATAAAAAATGCGGCTGAACCCCCTTACTTCTTTCAAGGTGATGATAACCAGGATTTTAGAAACTGGCTAACCGCATGCGAAGATTATTTTGATCGAAACCCTTACCAATGGGAAAACCACTCTCATCGCATTGTTTTCGCTCTCGGTAAAACCAAGGGAAACAAGGTAGCCCCTTTCGGGGAAATATATCGAAAGGTCATGGGAGGAATAGGAGGTTTCACCAGAGACCCCGATTATGCAACTTGGGAGAGATTTCGACAAGAAATTATCAAAAGATATATCGGTATCAAGGAAGAGCGACGAGCCCTGGACGAGATGGACAGAATCAGTTACAAGGGCAAAATTGATACATACCTTCTCCTCCTCGAAAAGCTCAACATCAAAGCAGGACTCTCAGGTATAGCGTGGAGAGTCCGTGTCGAAAGCAAACTCCCTCAAGAAATATTACGTCGCCTATCCCATTTTTCATTTGCCACCGACGAAGACTGGATGGAAATTGTAAGAAAAGTGGGTAGGCAAGAGGAGGAACTTCTGGAAAGGGGAAAATTAACCAAATCCCTAACAACCCCGCACGCACCCCCTCCTAAGCGAAAGCGAGAAGAATCCGACAGAGGTTTCAATACCAAATACGAAAAAAGGGGACAGGACAATAAAGCTGGAAAGGGACCTTCCCGATGGAAAGCTCCTCGAAATAACATCGCAAAAAATAAAAACAATACGGTTGCGAAAGACGAGCATACCGATTGGAAAAAGGCACACGATGGAATCAAGGATAATGTGGTTGAAAAGTGAAAGAAGGAGAAACGCTGCACTCGTTGCAGCATGGACAACCACACCTGGAGAAAATGCCGTAAGCCAATCTTGGTTGCCGCAACCTTCGCATACAAAAATAGGGGAAACCCTAAACAACCATTTAAACCAAGAACTAGCACACTCGCGGTGCACCAACCTCCTCCAGCATGACAAGAACTACCTGCAAAGGTTAACTTAATACGACGAGAAAGGCCATCGCAAATCTGGGAATAATCCGATACAGAAATGTCATAGGTGTACGCGTCGCAAATTATCTAAGTATCTTCTTTCCTCAGTCTATAAGTCCTTATTTATCTCGCTTAGCGGACAAACTAGGGCGGATGTCACCGTGTCCTTAAGAATGACAGGGACACGAGCAAGTCGCGTTTTAGATTCGAGAAGCAAGCAGATACCACTTATTCGTAAGGCAAGCCGGAAGGGATTACGAAGATTTTTTCACACACGTTACACCTCGGCAAATTTCGGAAATTCTTGGCAAAGTCTTGGCACTCGTACAAAATTTCTCGCTGCAGAATGCGGGGATACCACACCTGCAGGAACCGTTGAACATGGAGTAAGGGGACTGGTGGATGGGTACCTTCCTAAGAAGGAACCCGGGGTTTTTTGCCTTCCGAGAAAGGACTTTTGAGTTGCCCCCTAAAGGAGGACTTTTTCTTTCCCCCAAAGGGGTCAGGTATTCCTAATTTGGAACGGTTTTCTCATTTTATCGACTTGGGTGTCTTGGGAGAAGGATCAGGGGTCCTGAAACCCGCTGGGCTTTCCCGGGCCCAAGGTGCCACCAGTACAAATTACATTTGTTCTTGCCAGAGACTGGACTCGAACGCCTGACCCTACGGGTGAAGATAGGTGGGCCTGCCCTATCTCACCAACTAGACCATGGCGAACGGTTCAGAAATACAATCATATGATCACGTATTATACCCCAACCTCGCGTAACCTCAAAACACCAATAACGTGTTTATGCAACAACAACCCAAACTATGCAACAACAAACAGAGTCGCTAAGACAACCACATTACACGAAAGAAAAGTTTTGTTTACTTTTATCGTTTGTTTATTTTTGTGTGTTGTTTCATTTTTGCATTACTTGGTGTTGGGATTTGGCTCGTTTAGTGAGCTTTATATCTTCGGGAACCTCTCAGCAGGGGGTAAAGACCGCTTGTAGTGGGTTGCCCGGAAGTATAAAATATTTTGATTATTTATCATAGAAAGTTTGTCTGAGGAGACCTATGTGGTCGAAACAACGCAGGCGTTGTAACAAACACCCAACCATACAACACCTACGATGCCTTCTAAGCGAGGCAAACAACAAACTTACGGTCGCATTAAGCCAACCGATATCAAAATCAACGAACCACAACGTTATGACTGTCCTGAGGGACATGCACACATTTATATCCTTGGCAAACGCTATCGAATCCCGGTCTTGTTAGACTCTGGATCGAATATTTTCCTTATCAACGAACAACTCGTTAAAGACCTTCACATCCCTTACCACTCTCGGGCTGATGCAGTCTAAATCCAACGTTTCACTGGAGAAGCAATCTCTTCCAGTGGATCACACTTTACGAAACCTTTCTACCTAGAAATAAGGACAAACAAACACTTGTCGCTTGTTTACTGCGAAATAGCTCCGGCAGGAAAGTATGGAATGATTATACCGTTTGGGTGGTGGCATCAAGAACACCTGATAAAAAATATTGCAAAGCCAGATGCTTGGTGCTTTAATGATACTGACTGCCAACCACATCTGCTTCCCGAGGATGAAGGTATCTCGGTAGAATGGGATGAAGACGTGCTAAACGATCCCAACGCAGTGGTTATAGTCAGGATTGAAAGGATTGATGCAGAAAAGGTTACTATCATCGATCGCCTGCCAGATCAATACCACGATTACCTGGACCTATTCAGACTCTCTACGGCAGAAAAACTTGCTCTCCGCCGTACCTTTGATCATGCTATAGATCTCAAACCCGATACCCAACCACCTTGGGGCCCGATATATCCTTTATCACAGAAACAGCTCGAAGCCCTTCGGAAGTACCTTGACGTTATGATCAAACAAGGAAAGATTTCCCCCAGCAAGTCTCCCGCAGGCGCCCCAATCCTTTTTCTACCAAAACCCGACGGTCGCTTACGGTTAGTTGTTGACTACCGAGGCTTAAACATGGTTACAGTACACAACTAATACCCGAACCCCTTAATGACGGAGTTGAGAGATCAGGTCCGTGACGCTCAGATCTTTACTAAGCTAGACCTGAAGGACGGCTTTCATTTAATAAGAATACGATAAGGGGATGAATGGAAAACAGCTTTTCGAACCCGTTATGGCCATTACCAATACCGGGTTATGCCTTTTGGATTGGTTAACGCACCCGCCACCTTTCAAACTATGATGAACGAGATATTACGCGAATTCCTAGATCAGGGAGTAGTGGTATACATTGATGATATCCTAATCTACTCCGAGACGGTGGAAGAACACATAATACTTATTCGAAAGGTTTTGCAACGACTAGGAGAATACCGAATGGCCATCTCCTTGGAAAAGAGCGTGTTTCATGTAAAAAAGGTGGATTTTTTGGGATATGTGGTTGCAACCGACAGTGTGACTATGAACGAGAAAAAGGTAGAATCAATTAAGTCGTAGAAAGCCCCTGCCTCGGTTAAAGACATCCAAATCTTTATTGGGTTTGCTAATTTTTACCGCTGTTTTATAAAAAGCTTCTCGGCAATCTGCACACCCATTACGAACCTACTAAAAGGGGACCCTAAAAGGTTTTCCTGAGGAAAAGAACAACAAGAAGCCTTTGAGGACCTGAAACTTCGTTTCATCTCGGCTCCTATCCTATGTCACTTCTATCCGGATTTGAACACCGTGGTCGAAACAGATGCCAGTGACTATGCACTTGGTTGCATCCTATCACAATTCCTCGGCAAGAGGCCTCATCCTGTGGCTTTCCACTCTCGCAAACTCTCACCCGCTCAACGAAATTATGACATTCACGACAAAGAGCTGTTAGCTATCGTCGTCGCCTTCATGGAATGGAGACATTACCTGGAAGGAACGGAAAAACCGGTAACAGTCTATACTGATCATCAAAACCTCCAATATTTCCTTACAACAAAAGTCTGGACGCATAGACAAATAAGGTGGGCTCAAAAATTATGCGGCTTTAACTTTAAAATAGTCTATCGTCCCGGAACCAAAGGAGGCAAGCCAGATGCTCTAAGTAGGCGGCCGGAGTACCGCCCTGAGGAGGGAGCTACGCATCGCGAACGACAAATTCTGCAATCCAAGCACCTCGGAAAATTCCAGATCGCCGTTGTATGGGGTTCAAATGCGGAACAACTCCAACAGGGATTGCCTCAAATGGAAAAGGAAATGGGAATTCGGGTACAAAGACTTTCAGAAGACGCACGAATCCCGACAAAAGGGTCAAAGCTAGCGGCAGGACACGACCGCTACAGTAGCGAAAACATTAACATCCTGGCAAATAACCGAGCCCTGGTTAAGATTGGCTTAGCCATCGCAGTACCAGAAGAAACCTACGGCCGTATAGCACCTAGAAGTGGTTTGGCAACTAAGGGAATCTCGGTAGACGCAGGGGTTATTGACGCTGATTATAGAGGAGAAGTCAAGGTCCTACTGGTTAACCACAATAGTATGGATTATGAAATAAGGAAAGGTGACCGCATAGCTCAGCTGATTGTGGAACGGTTGGATGATCAAGATTGGATGGAGGTAGAAGAATTAGATGTGACGGAAAGAGCAGAGAAAGGATTTGGAAGTAGCGGGCTAGGAGTAGAGTTAAAAGAGGTTCAACCAACGATATGATTCCTTCAAGCAGATGGCAACCATCAGTTCTACGATCCTTTCGATATTAATCAACACCCTACACTATGCAAGGGACAAGTCCTCCTATCCAACGCGATTATCGCTAAAGCCAGCTTAAGAAAATTTGAAAAGGATTTCCTATCATCTGTTAAAGAAGCGGCATTGGAGGATGAGCACTGGATGCGAAGAAAGAAAGAGTTGGAAACCTTAACGAAGGAAGAAAAGGAACTGCCTAAGCAATGGTTAATATCCGAAGGCCTACTCTACTACAAAGATCGACTATTCATTCCCGATAACGAAGATCTGCAAACCCTTATCGCTAAAAGTTGTCACGACTCCAAAATAGCAGGACATTTCGGACAAGAAAAAACCCTGGAAATTATGACACGAGATTTCTATTGGAAAAATATAACTGATTGGGTAAACGACTATGTCCGATCCTGTACGACATGCCAACAAGCGAAAGCCCCGAGACATGCTCGCTTTGGGTTACTTAGTCCCCTACATGTGCCTTATGCAGCTTGGGCCTCTACATCGGTAGACTTTATCACGCAGCTTCCAAACTCGGCAGGGTATACTCCGATCATGGTTGTAGTAGACCGATTCACAAAAATGGCACACTTTATTGGATTACAAGAAAATGCGACCGCTAAAGAGGTGGCAGAGGCATTCCTTAAGGAAGTATGGAAACTTCACGGGCTACCATCGGAAATCATCTCGGATATGGATGCGAAGTTTGCGGGAGAATTTTGGGAATCACTGTGTAAAAGACTCGGGATTAAGAGAAAAATATCGACAGCTTACCATCCCCAAACTGACGGACAAATGGAAAGAGTCAATCAAGTGTTGGGAGGGTATCTTCGAATATTTGTCAACTATGATCAGGACGACTGGTATCACCTCTTACCCCTAGCCGAGTACGCCTACAACAACTCGGTTACAACCGCACATGACATGACCCCCTTCTTCGCAAACTACGGATATCATCCACAAACCGAATGGCTAAAAGAACGAGAAGCACAAAATCCAGGAGCCAACCTTTATGCCCACTGGATGCAAACGATACATCAACAAGCGAGACAATCACTAGAAAGGACAAGGGAAGCTATGGGACGATATTACGATCGAAAAGCTAAGCAACAACCAGACCTTAAAGTTGGTGACTTGGTTATGCTCAATGTAAAAACTATCCGAACAAAACGCCCCTCAAAAAAGTTAGCTCCAAAACTTTACGGTCCGTTCAAAATCCTAGAACAAAGAGGAGAACTCGCCTACAAGTTAGAAATATCGGATCGATGGAAAATACACCCGGTATTCCATGTGTCACTTGTCGAGCCTTACCGAACTTCTACTCGACCTGCCCGAGAACAACCACTGATGACCCCAGAAGACATAGATGGAGATCTTCAGTGGGAGGTGGAAAAAATCGTAAAGAGTGAAATAATCTCTTATGAACGAAGAATTCGTGGAAGTACCAGATCTTTTGAAGAACTGCGTTACTTTGTAAAATGGAAAGGGTGTTCGGAAGATGAAAACACCTGGGAACCACCGGAGCATTTAGAACATGCTAAGGAATTGGTTGAGAAATTTCATAGGGAGAATCCAGATATGCCAAAATTGGGCTAAGTAGTATTACTAGGAAAAAGGTTTTCCTGCCGTGGCCAAGTAAACGCGGAAGGTTTTTTACCCTACCTAGTAGAGTACTAAAAGGAATTTATGTTTATGGCTATACATGTACTATAAGGAGTTTGAGGTCAAACCCCTTTGGTGGGAGCTAATATTACCCTAGCGGGAATAGCTTGCATAATTCTGCGCAAGGTATATGCCACCATCATCAGCAAAAACGGACCCTGCGTCTGATCCGTCGGCGTTGCGTCCTGACGCAAGCGACGCATCTCCTGCGTCCCATGCGTCCTGTGCGTCCTGACTTGCGTTGCAACGCCCCGCCACATCCC
>Ga0307517_10014621_pt1 | contig 10520 bp, 9 predicted proteins | sample 23_EM_MG_FD_194515 | JGI IMG/M metagenome (GOLD analysis project Ga0307517, IMG submission 194515) | Populus trichocarpa ectomycorrhiza microbial communities from riparian zone in the Pacific Northwest, United States - 23_EM | ecosystem: Host-associated > Plants > Roots > Unclassified | place...
TTTTAGTTTAATGTGGATGTCCGGGCCAGCTTGCGCGTACCTCGACTAATCCCACGGGCCCTGAAGTTAACGACCATGTAAACCTCCAGTGGCCATTATATGAGCAACCACAGGGCTCGAACCTGAGACCACAGAGAGAGCAAACCTCTTGATCCCAATTTCTTACCACTGAACCACCACCTAGATGGTTGACCTTTTTTTTTTAATGAATATGCATGTGCTCTTTGGCTTTAACTTGTCTTTTTTTAATAATTATTTTTAAATTGTTTTTTAATATAACCAAACAATGAAAAATAACATATTTTATAGTAAAAAAAAATTCGAAAACAAGTTTTTTTTCTTGAAACAAAAAAAAAAATTACATGTAAAATATTTTCTAAAAACAAATTAACATAAGACACTAAATAGTAAATTAACTCAAATAGTAAATAACAATTACACTTGTTCCAGTTATGAGTCGACGGTTGAAGCTAGAGGATAAGGGAAAATGGAAGAGAAAGAAAAAGGCAATGCGAGGAGGATAATCAACGGGTAGAAGGTGTCCTATGCTTAGAAATAATTTCGTTATTAATATAATTTGGGATTGTATCGAGAAGTTTTATGGCTACATTTTATTGAAATTTAACTATGCTAGCTTCATAACATATTTTATAATCACACATATTTTTTCTGACATCTTAGTGAGTATTGCACTTATGTGGTTGCGGTTGTTTTTTAAAATGTTTTTTACTTGGAAATGTATCAAAATAATATTTTTTATGAATTATTTTTAACATCAACGCATCAAAATAATCTAAAAACACCAAAAAATATTAATTTGAAGTAATAAAATAAAATAAAATAAAATTCAATTTTTTTCAAAAACGCTTTTGAAATGTAAAAACAAATAGTGTGGTTGTGGTTGCTTTTCAAAGTATTTTTCGTGCCGAAATACATTAAAATGATATTTTTTTTTTGTTTTTTTAAAATTATTTTTGAGATCAGCACATTAAAATAATCCAAAACATACAAAAAAAATTATTTTTAACAAAAAAAAATTAAATTTTTTTGGAACACGGTTTCATCTTTAACTTCTAAAAAACAAGCTTAGGAAATGAAATTTGATTGTTTTATACTCAAGAAAAAGATAGATTATCTTAAAATAAAAAAAATGTAAGAACCCAAACCATCCTTTTAATTTACAAAAATAAAGAATAAGTTTTTTTCCCTCTTATAAATCAAAACATTTCCATCCTACGAATGAAAATTTCCCTCCAATAACCTACTTTCTTCTCTCAATTTCACTCATCTCTCTATCTCGCTAAAATCCTCATTTTTGTCATTATTATCTTAGTTCAACTCGTTTTTTCTTGAAGTTTTATTTTTTTTACCTTTTATTATTTACTAAAATTAGCAATTATGTGTAAAAATATTTATCTAAAAAGACAAAAATTGATGATATTTATCAATTAATTTTTCATTTAAAAACATTTAACAGGAATAAATTTATTTATTTTCTCAATTTTAAAGAGTTTTAAAATCTGAGATAAAACTGGAAACGTTTTTTCAATATGACAGTTCCAAAGATCAATGCCAATGGAGTTGCTAAACCTTAACTACTAAAAGGACTCAACTGATCAAATTAGTAATATGGGGACTCAACTATAGTACAGGCACCACACGTGTGATTATTGCTATAGAGTGAAAAAACCCAATCCTCGGGTTCTTATAAACCCAAAAAAATTTTCTTATCTTCACCGCTGAACAAGCACAAATACAGTAGTTGCCCATTCCCCAGTTTGTTTCCAGTTTCTACAAAAACCAGGTAAGAACCACGTCAATTCTTTAAGGTCTCAACGGTTTATAGCAGGTTCTTATGTATGATTTCTTGCGGAATCCCAAATGACAGGTTCATGCTAGTAATGGATATTTCTTGATTTTCTTGGTAAAGCTAGTTGTTGTTGTTTTGAAGAGGCATGGCTTCTTTTTCTGCTGTTTGCAATAACGGGTTCTTGAATTTTAAACTGAACTCTGGAGTCAATAATGGAAATACTAAATCTTTGAAGAGAAATTCAACTATTTGTTACAGTCCAGTGTTGATCCCTTCTTTGGGACTTTGCAGTGCTGGCAAACTCCAACATTTGTTGCTTTGGAGGAGCAAGTTTAGGTCATCATTTTATGATGGAAAAACCGGGGTTCATTTATCGGGGTTTTGTGGTGGTTGTAAGTCTCAAAATGGGATGTCTTGTAAGAGCTCATTTAGGCCATTGAGCAGTGAAAAAAGTAGAGATGAAGAGAGCCATTTGAGGAAAAGAGGAAATGGTAATTTGAGGAAGAGGTTTTCACTTAGATTGAAAACAAGACTGCGGCTATTGAAGATAAGATTGAAGGGAGTTTCGATTAGGTCGATGTTGAATGATTTTGGAATGTTCTTGAGAAGGAATATAAGAAGAATGACACTTTACACTTCAATTTCTGTTGCATTGGGAATGTGCTACTTGTTTTTGAGATTAACTGCGTTGCCATCTCCAAAGATTGTTCCTTATTCAGAATTGATAGCCAGCCTTCAAAATGGCTATGTTACAAACGTCTTATTTGAAGAGGGATCTCGTCGTATATACTATAACACAGACTCTGTGGGTACTGAAAACTCAGAAGACAAATCTTCAGTATTAAATCTTCCAAATGAGAATGCAGCTGAAACAGTTGCAATAGAACGTGTTGTGAGCAAAACTGGTCTGGCATCAAGGGTAGATGTATTTAAGAAATTTTCAAGGCCACGAGCTTCCACCCCAGAGTGGCAATTTTCTACAAGGAAAGTAGATCGTGACGAGAAATTTCTTCTTACTTTGATGAGAGCAAAGGGAACAGCATACAGCTCAGCCCCTCAATCAATTCTGATGTCAATAAGGAGTTTGCTTATAACTATAATATCTTTGTGGATTCCCTTGACTCCTATGATGTGGCTCCTCTATCGCCAACTTTCTGCTGCTAATAGCCCAGCAAGAAAGAGGCGATCAAATAATCAGGAAGTCACTTTTGATGATGTGGAGGGTGTTGATGTTGCTAAGATAGAACTCATGGAGGTAAGCAATTCCCCTCTTAAAGTTTCCTCGAAATAAAATGATATCAGATATTCAGATATAATTCTAAAAAAAAAAAAAAAACTTCCAGTTATCTATTTATTACTGAAGCAAGTGTCAAGAGTCATAGTCTATTTAAATTTTATGTTCATCTGCACAATTGTAATAGAATAATAAGATTTAGTGGAGGGGATTAACGAATGAGTCTAACTTTATGTATCTCTATCATTAACCATTTTGTAATCGAGCTGTATTTGCTCTATAAAGAACTCTTGAAGTTGTTACATATGATGCTAATGGGGTTATAAGTCTGCATTTGAACACGTCATAAAGCTAGTTTTAATCTCACTTGAACTTCTTTGCTAACTCCCAAGTTATGCATGAGGCTTTCTGAGTCTGAGCAAGGTGATGTCTTGCTGCTTTCTTGTCCAACCATATCTTATATCCTCTTGGAGATTTCTTGATCTTTGCTGAAGCTGCTTGATAAAGAATTGTATAGATACCTTGACTTCTCTTTTAATTATATTTCCTACTTCGAATCTGAATCTGAGACCAGCTCAATATTTTGTTTGTTGTCTTGCAAGATTTCTGTTTACGGACACTGATGGTTCCATTATGTTGATGGATCTTTCTAGAATATCTATGTTAAACTCATTGATGTGATTCATGCTTTGTAGATAGTTTTGTGTCTGCAAGGAGCAATGAATTATCAAAAACTGGGAGCAAAGTTACCTAGAGGTGTATTGCTGGTTGGTCCCCCAGGAACAGGGAAGACATTACTGGCACGTGCAGTTGCTGGAGAAGCAGGAGTACCATTTTTCAGTGTCTCTGCCAGTGAATTTGTGGAGTTGTTTGTTGGTAGAGGAGCAGCTCGGATTAGAGATCTCTTTAATGCAGCAAGAAAATCTTCTCCGTCAATTATATTCATCGATGAACTTGATGCAGTTGGGGGAAAACGTGGTAGAAGTTTCAATGACGAACGAGATCAAACACTAAACCAGGTAACCTAATCATTCAAACCTTCTTGCATCTCTTGCAGTGTTTCCATTTTTTTACTGGATGTATTGTAGTTTACTGAATCCTATATTTATGCAATCTTTTGCGTTATTGGTGTGCAACTTCATATACATATTACATATGTTTGTCAGGCACTATGCGCATTGCTAAAATTACTATGTTAAACTTCAGAGACATGTCTAACCTTGCATATTATATTCTTGTCAGAACTTCTGATAAATCAACTGGCTTTCTTGCTTGTTTTGTCATTGTTTAGCATTGTTACTCTAAATCCTCTGACTTAAGATTTTCCTCCAAAATTTCTGAATATTTTGTTCCAAATAAAAGTTTTGCCCTCGCAACTGACTTTTTTTTGCCTCTGTAGTTGCTGACTGAAATGGATGGTTTTGAGTCAGAAATGAAAGTGGTGGTTATTGCAGCAACTAATAGGCCGGAAGCTTTGGATCCAGCCCTTTGCCGGCCTGGTCGCTTTTCAAGAAAGGTAGTTGTTGGAGAACCAGATGAAGAAGGAAGGAGAAAGATCTTGGCTGTACATTTGAGAGGGGTTCCTATAGATGAAGATGCAGATCTTATCTGTAATCTAGTTGCTTCATTGACACCAGGGTTTGTAGGTGCTGATCTTGCAAACATCATTAATGAAGCTGCTTTACTTGCTGCTCGAAGAGGTAAGGTTTATGTTATAAATAAGCTGTTATCTGGTCTTTTACCATCTACAATGACAATTTGAATCCACTACAGATAGCAGCCTTATCCTCATGTGGTGGGCCATCATTTTATTTCCATTCTTTTTCATTACATCTTCATTGAGTAATTCTACCCCACTCCCCAATTTTGTATACCCTCTTTTATATTGCAAGCTTTATGCATTAGATACCTCGAGAATAATTATATCATTTATTATTAAATATGAATCGAGTAAGTTTGGTTTTTGCAGGTGGAGACATTGTGACAAGGGAAGATGTAATGGAAGCAATTGAAAGAGCAAAGTTTGGAATCGGGGACAGGCAACTAAGGCCCAGTACAATAAGCAAAGAGCTGGGCAAATTGTTCCCATGGATTCCTTCGTTGATGGGAACGATTGACACAAGACAGGATGGTTTGCAAGGCTCTTTAGGTTACCAGACCCTGAGCTGAAAAGTAGGTTTTGTTTCAATTTACTTTTACTATGGTTACATTTTCTTGTTTTTGGTTATTTAGGTTTTTCTAGGGTCTATATGTACAAAATTTTGATGTCTATCGATAAATTTACCACAAGATACATATTCAAATTAGTGGAATTGTCATTCTGGTGTTTGTGTGATGGGTGCTGGAATAACCATCTATAATGTATGCTTTCAAGTCAGATGACATTTTATCATTAAAGCATACTGGGTTCATATCTTTTTCAATTTCCACACCCCAAGATTAGATGATTTTGAAGTGTCCAATATACTTAGGCTGAGAGGATCATGATTCATAACAATTCTTGGTTGATCCCCTCTATGTGATGACATGTAAATGATGAGTACATTAACTGCGTTTATGCTACAAAGTATGCTGCTGAAAATATAATCCCACTTTCTTGCACTCTCTATTCCAATCCTGAAAGTAGAAGACATGAAAAATAGTAGCGAGATACTTATTGGCTGCAATTTTCTTGTTATTCATGTACATCTTTTTTCATACCAATGTAGTATAACATTTTCTTTCCATATCTTCAGCATGGATCCGGTTATATGGAATCAAGTGACAAATGTTATCAAGATCTGTGATGGAAATCTGTCAAGTTAATATTACCACGTTATGTGGTTCGTAAAGAAATCCTTTGCACTTTCCTTTCTAAACTCCTTGGATGATCACGAGGCTTAGTCAAGTAGAACCAGAGTGCACTCCTTATTAGTTCGATGACACTTTTTATCCCCGCTGCACTATTTGATCATACTGTCATAGGGTCGCATTGTGGCCAAATATGCCAATATGCCCTGAGGGGTCCCTTTGCTATCAGTAATTTGGTCCTTATCACTTTCAATCATCCTGGTATGGTTACCAACTTAGTCATCCTTGATCACATCCTCTTAACAGCAGAACATTTTGATTTGTCCACTAAAAACTTTTCTCTAGCGTGTTGTTTGTTCAATCAGGCTAGTTCTTTCTGTTGGTCGCTGATTAGTCGTTTTCATACCCCCACCCCCCCCGGCGTGGCTTGAATGTGTGAACCTCCCTTTTTATGATGTGAGTGGTCCTATTGAGCCAGAGGGCTCATTACTGGGTTTCCTGCTGCTTTCATATGCAATTGCATCATTCTGAATCTTATAGTGGAGAAAATTCTACAGAATCACTTTCACCTTCCCTTTTGTCATAATCTCCTCCTGGAAAACTATTGCAAGGACTTGGCCCATGTGGATCTAACCAGCCACATCATCTCCCTGGACTGGCAATAACTCTCTTTTCATTATCATGCTTTCGATAACATCAGCATTCAAGGCAGCTAGCTAAGCTGTGATGGGCAGTGGTAGATGGCTTTTGGAATCTTTTATTTGGTTTCTATCTATACCTGTCATTTTCTTGGAAATGATATGCTCTTCTGCTCATCTGTCACGGCAAATAAAGTGTATTCCCAACTAGTTGGGACTCCAATTGGTATGATTTTGACATCCACTATTAGAGCAAGTTGTTGGGACTTTCTTTCCTTACATTTCATGTACCTTGAGTTCTTTCATGTCATGTGAAAAATTTGTGTCTCTCTGCTGAATTTTATGCACCTAATTTGATTCTCTAGCTGTCTGATTTTGTTTTGTTTTTTTTTCAATTAATTTCCCTTCTTCATTTTCCAATGCATTGCACATTTGTGAACCCATCAAGCATGTTGCACAGCAGTGTGAATGAAAAGAGTCATGATCTTACAGCTGGAAATGTTGGAGATTGTGATAAGTTTGTTTATTCCTAATAATTGTCTTGTCATCCACGAAATAGACTTAAATTATTTGAGTTGGAATGGAGTTTGAGGCACTACATTATGGTGAAGCCCATTCCGTAGCATTAGTGCACTATGATGAACACACAAATCTACTAGATAAGATACGCTGCTTGTTCCTATTGGGGAGAGAAATGGACAGAAGACGCACAAGATGAAGGTGAAAGTTGCCGAGAAGCAAAGATTAATTTAGGTGTGCTTTTCTTTCTTTTTTTTCAAGGCCAAATTATACGTACCATCATTTTGCCGTTTGAAGAATATTAAAATTAATTTTTTAAAATAAACTTTTATTTTTATATATTAAAAAAAAAACTTTAAAAAACAATGATTACATCATTCTAAAACATCCCTCTTAAATCTGAGTCAGCCGGAAAACATTTTGGATCTTTTTCTCACGTCATCTAATCTTCAGTTGCAATTTTATCTTTTGACCTACCACAAAAAATAAGTGCTCCGATCTCCACATCACTCCACCATAAGCAGTGACTCCTTAATTTAGGGGGGGAAAGGACATAATGAACACCAAGAATTAAAAAGACTCCTAGCTGGGGTTAATTGCAGCCATTCATTTCATGGAAACAATGCCCTTTTCAAATGTCCTTTTTTAAAAAAAGAATCTGTCCTTGTAGTGTGACAATCTATTTCTTCTTTGTAATTTGCTGATTACCCACCATGTGAATTTGAATGACAGAATTAATTATAGCAAGTCTCCTTCAAGCTTTGATGTCCAAGCACTCTACTGAACTCATGAAAGCTCTCTTTGCTTACACATTTAGATCCAAATTATCAGGCTTGTCCCTTTGAGGGTAAGGAAAGAATGTTGTCGAGTTGTTGTGAGAGCAGAGAGAAGAAATAATAAAATCTGCTGCAAGATTGCTATGAACATTATTTTTTCAAGATAACGTGAACTGTTTTTGTTCTAGTGAGCAATTTGCTTTTGATTACATATGTACATTTTCTGTCATCTTCCAATTCTAGACCTTGTTGTCGGCTTGTCGCTCAAAGCTTTGAACTTTCACTTCAGAAGATTGCAGCTTTAAGTCTTCTCTTCAACTCCTTCCTGCAGAGAAAAAAAAAAAGAGTAAAACCATTGTGACTTGAGACCATTTTCTAAAACCCTTATTTGTTTTCAGATTCTTGAGTCGGTGTTAAAGTACTTCACCTCATAAGTTCCTTGTCAATGCTTGAAGTAGATAATAGTCCCCTATTCTCTTCAGCCCTCCTTAGAAGGTAAGGGATAACCTTCTCAACAGGTCCATATGGCATGTACTTGCTAACTAGAAAACCTGCATTGCTTAAACCAAATGAAAGTGCATCTGACATTCCATATAGCTGTGCAAACTCAAGCTTTGGATTCCCCTTTCTAATCCCCAGGTCTAGTGCCTTCGTTGCTGCCAATCTCCCTATAGAATGTACACAGAACATCCTGTATCAAATCCAATTTCTATTACAATAGCTGTAATTTATCATATATATGTTTCCTTGAGATCTTTACCTGATTCAACATTATGTGTTGCAAGAATGACTGCATCCGAGCTATTAGCGATCTTTTCAAGCATGAACGAAGCACAATCATTGTAGCAAGCATGTGTCTCTTGAATACTATTGTGAATGGGAGAATCATAACCTAATGCAGAGGCTAATTTACTTTCACTAGACATGTAAGCACCCCTCACTACCTTAAACCCCATTGGGACTCTCATTTTGTCAGCAGCTTTAGTTGCAAGTAACAATCTCTCTTTTGCATCTTTCAAGTAGGCTTGAATCGTGCCATACACAATGGGATTATCATCTTTGTTGTACTTGATCGCTGCCGAATATGTCAAGTAATCAATGGCAGGTTGAATAGCTGTTTTCTCTGCATCCACCGTTAATGGGATATTGGCCTGGACACTTTTTTCACATAGTTTCCACAATCTCTCCTGGCCTAATTGGAGATCGTGCTCTTCTTGTGGGGTTAATGGTTCTGGTTTTTTAAGAGTATGATACAAGGGGCTTGAATCAGAAAAAAGTGGAAAACTGTTCTGTTTCCATGGAAGGTTGAAAGAAGGATATCTCTGTTGCCACCTTAACAAATCACTAACTCTCTCTAACAAGCTTATGGGGCAAATTGCTGTGATCTTTACCACCACACTGCTCACCTGATGTAAGTACACAAAAATAATAAAATTAGCATTCAACATCTGGGTTGTTTTCTTTCTCACAACATCAAAGAAAGACAAAAGAAACCTGGTAGGATACACGAAAGCTAGCCCGAGGATACCCGGACCATAAAACCGAAGGAAAGATGTGCTCTTGTAGCTAGTGTGTTCAATTTCTGAGAGGAAACCTCTCAAGAAGAATATTCAACTAATCTGGCTATGCTCTTGCTGTCATTTTCTGTGATGCATGTATTTCCAAATTCTTACGGTCAATATTGTACACCATGAGAGGTGGAGTCCAACAGGACACAACTTGCTTACACTTGTATTTGAAGGATTCTGCTTGCATTCCAAGCAGTAAAACTAGCATATGCTGCAGGACCCGTATCTAATTTCAAAAGTAAATTACTCTCTGGCTAATATGAACTAATTAACGGATCAAAAAAAATTGGAAAAAGATAGTAAAATTAAATTGATAAACGAAAAGGGCTAAAATTAAGGAAAATTGAAATCTTACAGAAGATGGAGGAAGAGACATGGCAGATTGAACAGTATCAAGAAACCCTTTCAAATTCTGATCACAAGCATCATTATCACCTGTATATTCAACAGCGAAAACCAACATCCCTCTTAAACCAGATTCATTAACTTTCTTAATACACCTTCCTGCCTCAACAACATCTTCTCCAGCACAAAAATGTTCAAAGAACGTATGCCTTACGGTCTTTATCATAGCAGCACGTAAAATATTATCTGTCTCCATAAGCCTAGAGTTCATAACCCACATCCCAAAATCAACCATAGGACTTATAGAAGCAAGGTAAAGATTTAAAGATGCATGCAAGAGTTTGGTGGTTGGCAAATTTGAGAAAAGTTTTTGGTGGTCATGAAAGTCTAGGATAGATGATGGTTTTGCATGATCTTGAATGGCGGTGAGTGGTTTTTGAAAAGCGGGTTCAGGTTTTTCAGCCAAGTTTAGAGGGGAGACTGCGGCGGAGGTGGATATAGAGGACGAGGACGGGGACGGGGAAGAGGAGGAGGAGGTGTGGAGAGACCTTGTGATAAAGAAACGGAGGTTTTGGAGTTGTTTTGGTGGCAGAAGTTTTGGGGCCATGAAAGTGGAGATCAAGGTTTTTATTTTGTATTTTTTCAAATTTTTAGGAGAAATCCTATGTTATAAGAAAGATAGGGGAATGAGTCATGGTGGAGGAGATTATATAGGAAATATTTGAAGGATAGTTGACTGCTAATTAATTTATTAATTTATTCTATTGGATTTGATGAGGTAAGCAAGTTTGAGTTTTACTCAACTGCTGCTGTTGCTATTATTATTATTATTATTAAGTG
>Ga0307517_10014622_pt1 | contig 10520 bp, 8 predicted proteins | sample 23_EM_MG_FD_194515 | JGI IMG/M metagenome (GOLD analysis project Ga0307517, IMG submission 194515) | Populus trichocarpa ectomycorrhiza microbial communities from riparian zone in the Pacific Northwest, United States - 23_EM | ecosystem: Host-associated > Plants > Roots > Unclassified | place...
ACCTATGCCGGCAACGATTTCGTCAACGAATTCGCCGCGAGCTATCTCAACTATAATTTCAACCCGAGCTCGCTCAACCCACAGTTGCCGCAATTCGAATATGCCGGCGTGCTGACGATCGGCGGCAAGGATTCGACGCGTAACGAATTGCAGAGCGACTATACGCTTCGCGACGACTTCACCTATTCGGGTATCGACGGCCACGTGTTCAAGTTCGGCGCGCGCGTCGATGTGACCGACATTTCGTTCGACAATCAAAGCTTCGTCCAGCCGCGCTACACCTTCCAAAATAACGGCAACAACGGCACGCCGCTGGACCCCACCGACGATTTGAGCTTCGCCTTCCCGGCGGAAGCCCGGCTGGGTCTGGGAAACTCGCTGATCCTCAACTCCGACACACAGATCGGCGTATACATCCAGGACGACTGGGACGTGACCGACAAGCTCCAGCTCAATCTCGGTCTGCGCTGGGACTATGAGACCAACGGCTTCAACAATAGCTATATCACGCCAGCAAGCGCCGCCGGGGCGTTGCGTGCGTTGCCCAAGACCTTCTATTTCGACCCGGAAAACTACATCTCGAATGGCAGCAACCGCAAACCGTTCGCCGGCGCCTTCGCCCCGCGCTTCGGTTTTTCCTACGACATCACCGGCAACAAGACGACGGTGATCTTCGGGGGGGTCGGCCGCTATTACGACCGCAACAATTTCAACAATACGGTCGACGAGATTTCGCGCCGGATCAATCCGATCGGCTTGTTCCGCTTCTCCGCGACTGGCGCGCCGCGCAACGGCTTGCCGACCGTAATGTGGAACCCGGCCTATCTAACCAAGGCCGGGCTGATCCAGCTGGCGGCGACGTCGACGCAGGGGCTACCCGAATTGTTCGCGGTGCCCAATAACGCCAAGCCGCCAGTCAACGACCAGTTCAGCCTGGGCGTCCGCCAGAAGATCGGGCGTAGCTGGCAGGCGTCATTGACGGCGTCGTACATTCGCGGGCGCAACGGCTACACCAATCTGTTCGCCACGCGGAACAACAACGGGCTCGGCAATTGCTGCAACACCGCGCCGGTGGTGCCGTTCGGTTATGCCAACGCGCTGATCGGCTATGACGGGCTCGATACCCGCTACAAAGCGATCTACTTCACGCTCGACAAGAATTACACCAAGTCGTCGGGCTGGGGCTTCAATCTGGCCTATACGCTCTCGAAGGGCGAGCAGAACGGCAACGACCTGTTCAGCCTCGACGGGACGGTGCCGGATTCTTACGGCTGGCGTGCGAAGCCCGGGGACGAGCGGCATCGGCTGGTCATTTCGGGGATCGTCGATCTGCCGTTCGCGTTCCAGTTCTCGACGCTGTCGACCTTCGGCAGTGGTGCTGCCTATCAGGTCACCGATGCGCGGCTGGGCTTCGACAACGGTCAGTTGAAGCAAACCGCCGCCTACCCGGTCAAGAACTGCATCAAGGGCGTGTTCGCATTCTGCGAGGTCAATATCTCGCTCGAAAAGAAAATCCGCTTCCGCGGTATCGGCAAGGACGAAATCAGCCTCGGCATCGACGTGCTCAACGTCTTCAACAACAAGAACTTCAAGGATTTCGATGGCTTCTTCAGCCTGACCGATCCGTTGCTGCCGGGCAATATCGGCAACAACACGCTGACCCTGCCGCGGCGCATCCAGTTCCGCGCCGGCTACAAGTTCTGATCCTCCCCTGCCGGCCGCGCTCCTGATAGGGCGCGGCTGGTCTTTTTGCCCGGTGGGCGGCGGGAGTAGTTTATATGGCGACGGTTCGCCTGACAGGAGCGACCAAGGCGTTCGGGCCGGTCGAGGTGCTGCGCGGCATCGACCTCGACATCGCCGACGGTGAGTTCGTCGTGTTCGTCGGGCCGTCGGGATGCGGCAAGTCGACCTTGTTGCGCAGCATCGCGGGGCTCGAAGCTTTGACCGCGGGATCGATCGAGATCGGCGGGCAGCGAGTGGATGGAGCCCCGCCTTCCGCGCGGGGCATCGCGATGGTGTTCCAGTCTTACGCGCTCTACCCCCACATGAGCGTGCGCGAGAATATGGGGTTCGCGCTCAAGCTGGCGGGCCGGCCTAAGCGCGAGATCGCCGACGCGGTCGCGGCGGCTGCCAAGACACTCGACATCGAACATTTGCTCGACCGCCGGCCCAGGGAGCTGTCAGGCGGCCAGCGCCAGCGCGTCGCGATCGGTCGCGCGATCGTGCGCCAGCCCAAGGTGTTCCTGTTCGACGAGCCGCTGTCGAACCTCGATGCCGCGCTGCGCGTCCGCATGCGATACGAGTTCGCCAGCCTGCACCAGGCGCTCGGCACGACGATGATCTACGTGACGCATGACCAGGTCGAGGCGATGACGCTCGCCGACCGCATCGTCGTGCTCAACGGCGGCGTGATCGAGCAGGTCGGCACCCCCGACCAGCTCTACGCCGCGCCCGACACCTTGTTCGTCGCGGGGTTCATCGGCGCGCCGACGATGAACCTGTTGCCTGCGACGATCGCCGGGCCGGGCAAGGTGATGCTGGCCGGCGGGCACGTCATCGACACCGCAATCGATACCGCCAAGCTGCCGATGGGCACGGCGGTCACGTTGGGCGTGCGACCCGAGCATCTGCGCCCCGGCGGCGCAGAGAACGCGCTGACCGGCGCCGTCAGGATGGTCGAATCGCTGGGATCGGCGCACCACATTCACCTCGCGGTGGCGGGGCTCGCCGACCCGCTGGTCGCATCGTTCGGCGGGCGGCCGACCAGCGACACGCTGACCGTATCGCTGCCGCGCGCGGCGCTGCTGTTGTTCGACGGCGAAGGCCGAGCAGTAAGGAGGGAGGGGTAATCATGTCCACCGTCACCATCCGCGATGTCGCGCGCCGCGCCGATGTGTCAGTCGCGTCAGCCAGCCGCGCGCTTAATAACCACAGCAACGTCACCCCGGCGACGCGTGATCGCGTGCTCGCCGCGGCGCGCGCGCTCGATTACGTCCCGCACCTCGGCGCGCGGATCCTGTCGCGCGGGCGGTCGAACACGATCGGCGTGGTGCTGCCCGATCTGTTTGGCGAGTTCTTTTCGGAGATCATCCGCGGGATTGATTACGCCGCGCACAGGCGGGGCCTGCAGCTGCTGCTGTCGAACATGCACGGCAGCGCGGAGGAGACCGAGATCGCGATCCGCGCGATGCGCGGGCGAGTCGACGGGCTGCTGGTCATGTCGCCGCAGATCGACGTCGATTTTCTCGGCCGAAGCTTGCCCAAGGGATTGCCCGCGATCGTCATGAACGCCGCCGCCGACGGCATCCACCCGACGATCGCGATCGACAATCTGGCGGGTGCGCGCGACGCGGTGGCGCATCTCGTAGCCCAAGGCTGCACCCGCATCGTCCACATCGCCGGCCCCGGCGGCAATGCCGACGCCGACGCGCGCCGCGCCGGGTTCGTCGAAGCGACCCGTGGCAAAGGGATGGTGATCGAAGGCGACTTCAGCGAGGAGGCGGGGATCGCCGCCGCGCACCGCATCCTGGCCAAGCATCGCGACGTGGACGGCGTGTTCGCCGCCAACGACATGATGGCGGTGGCGTGCATGGCGACGCTGGCGGAGGGCGGGATGCGCGCGCCCGACCAAGTCGCGATCATCGGCTTCGACGGCGTGCCGATCGCGCAATATGTCACGCCCGCCTTGTCGACGATGGCGCTCAACCTGGCGGAGTTGGGCGAGCGCGCGGTCGAGCGGCTGATCGCCGCGACCGAGAACCCGGACGCCGCGCCGACCACCGAAATGATGGTGCCGCACCTCGTCGTGCGCGCGTCAAGCCGCCGTGTTTGACCGCCGCCAGCTATTGCTCGGCGTGGCGGCGCTGGCGGCCTGTTCGAAGCCGAGTGGGCCCGCGCCTACGCCCGCACCGACGCCGCGACCACGCGATCTGATCGGCGACGTGCAGCGCCGCAGCTTCGCGTTCTTTTGGGAGCGCGCCAACCCGGCCAACGGACTGATGCCCGACCGCTGGCCGAGCCCAAGTTTTTCGAGCATCGCCGCGACCGGCTTCGCCCTGACCGCCTATCCGGTCGGGATCGAGCACGGCTGGATCACCCGCGCGCAGGCGCGCGAGCGTACGCTGGCTACTTTGCGCTTCTTCTGGAATACGCCGCAGGGCTCGCAAGGCGAGGGGGTCAGCGGGTACAAGGGCTTCTTCTACCACTTCCTCGACATGCAGTCGGGGCTGCGCTTTCGTCACTGCGAGCTATCGTCGATCGACACCGCGCTGCTGCTCGGCGGCGCGCTGTTCGCGGGCCGCTATTTCGACCGGTCCGAGGAGGCCGAGATCCGCGACCTCGCGCAGCGTATCTACGCGCGGTGCGACTGGCGCTGGTTCCAGCAGGCCGACGCGGCGAAGCGCGTGTCGATGGGCTGGCACCCAGAGAGCGGTTTCCTCGATCGTCCCTGGTTCGGCTATACCGAGGGGCAGCTGCTTTACATCCTCGCGCTCGGCGCGCCGGATTTCGCGTTGGGCCGCGACGCGTATGACGGCTGGTGCTCGACCTATGTGAATAGCTGGCGGGGAGAGGGCGCGAACCGCTTCCTCGCCTTCGGCCCGCATTTTGGGCACCAATTTACGCAATGCTGGGTCGATCTCCGCGGGCTGCGCGACGCGCCGATGCGCGCCGCGGGGTTCGACTATTTCGAGAACAGCCGCCGCGCGACGATCGCGCAACGCGACTATGCCATTGCCAACCCCGGCGGCTGGACCGGTTATTCGGGCGACATCTGGGGCCTCTCCGCATGCGACGGCCCCGCGGATGTCACGATCGCCGGCCGCGAATTCCATACTTATGCGGCGCGCGGCCCAATCGGTCAGCCCGATGGACTCGACGACGGCACGATTACACCGATGGCAGCGATCGCCTCGCTGCCGTTCGCGCCCGAGCTGGTCGAGCCGGCGGCGCGTGCGCTCTACGACCGCTATGGCGGCGCGATCTACGGGCAATACGGCTTCCTCGATTCGTTCAATCCCAGCTTCACGTCACTCGACGTGCCGCTCCAGCGCGGGCGCGTGACCGACACGGCCGGGTGGGTCGACAGCGACTATCTGGGGATCGACCAGGGGCCGATCGTTGCGATGATCGAGAACCACCGCAGCGGGTTGGTGTGGGAACATATGCGCGGCGAGCCGGCGGTGAAGACCGGGTTGCAGCTTGCCGGGTTCGCCGGCGGGTGGTTGGGGTCGTGAACGGTCGCACCCTCTACCGCTTCCCCGGCGAAGGCCGGGGTCCAGCCGCGAGCGGCGCGATACTGGGCCCCGGCCTTCGCCGGGGAGGCGTCATCTTATGCGCTATCGCTTCTCTCTTCGTCGGCGCCTGCTCGGCCACATCCTCCAAAACCGTGCTCGACGTCTGGGCGATGGGCCGCGAAGGCGAGGTGATCGGCGACCTGATTCCGCAATTCGAACGCGAGAATCCCGGCGTCACGGTGCGCATCCAGCAACTCCCTTTCACCGCCGCGCACGAGAAATTGCTGACCGGGTTCGTCGGCGATGCGATGCCCGACATGGCGCAGCTGGGGAACAGCTGGGTGCCGGAGTTCGGCGCGCTGGGCGCACTCGAGCCGCTCGATGCGCGCGTCGCCGCAACCCCGGCGATCGCGCGCGACGACTATTTCCCCGGCATCTGGGACTCGAACGTGATCGACGGGAGGCTCTACGGCGTGCCCTGGTATGTCGACACGCGGCTGCTGTTTTATCGTCGCGATCTCCTCAAGCAGGCCGGGTACGATCATCCGCCGCGCGACTGGGCCGAATGGCGCGCGCAGATGGTCGCGATCAAGAAACTGGTCGGACCGTCCAAATATGCCATGTTCCTGCCGCTCAACGAATATGAGCCGCTCGAAATCCTCGGGCTGCAATCGCCCGACCCGATGGTGACCGACGACGCCCGCGCCAATTTCCGCAGCGCGGGGTTCAAGAAGGCGCTGACCTTCTATCTCGGGCTGACGCGCGACCGCCTCGCGCCGGTCGCCGCCAATACCGAGATCGCCAACGTCTGGGACGAGTTCGACCGCGGTTTCTTCAGCTTCTACATCACCGGCCCGTGGCAGATCGGCGAATTCAAGCGCCGCTTGCCCGCAGACCGCCAGAACGAATGGATGACCGCGCCGATGCCGGGGCCTGACGGGCTGGGCGTGTCGAATGCGGGCGGGTCGAGCCTGGTGCTGTTCAAGTCGTCGCGAAAAAAGGAGGCGGCGTGGAAGCTCGTCGCATTCCTGTCGCGGCCCGACATCCAGCTCAAGTTCCATGCGCTGACCGGCGACTTGCCGCCGCGCAAAAGCGTGTGGGCGACGCCCGCGCTCGCTAACGATCCCTATGCGAAGGCGTTCGGCGAGCAACTCACCCGCGTCCGCGCAACGCCCACAGTGCCCGAATGGGAACGGATCGGTGCCGAGATCAAGATCGTCGGCGAAAAGGCGGCGCGGGGGCAATTGACGGTCGATCAGGCTGCAGATGAGCTCGACAAGCGCGCCGCAGAAATCCTCGCCAAGCGGCGCTGGATGCTGTCGCGGAGGCGGCCGTGAACCGCGAAGCCGCCGCCTGGGGGTTCGTCGCGCCAGCGCTCGCGGCGCTCGCCTTATTCTTCTTTCTGCCGGTGATTGCCGCGCTGATCCTGAGCTTCACCGATTTCGACATCTACGCCGTCGCCGACCTGAGCAATCTTCGCTTCGTCGGGCTCGACAACTATCTCCAGCTGTTGCGCACCCCGCTGTTCTGGAAAGCGCTCGGCAACACCGCGTGGTTCGTCGTGCTCGGCGTGCCGCTGTCGATCGCGATGTCGCTCGCCGCGGCGCTGCTGCTCGACAGCAAGCTGGCGCGGTTCAAGGGGTTCCTGCGCACCGCCTATTTCGCGCCCGTCGTGACGACGCTCGTCGCGGTAGCAGTGATCTGGCGCTACTTGCTCCACACCAAATACGGGCTGGTCAACTGGATGCTGGGCGGGATCGGCGTGGGGCCGATCGACTGGCTCGGCGATCCGCGCTGGTCGATGCCGGCGATCGTGCTGTTCGCGGTGTGGAAGAATTTCGGCTACAACATGATCATCATTCTCGCGGGCTTGCAGACGATCCCAGAGGAGCTGCACGATGCAGCGCGGGTCGACGGCGCGACCGCGTGGCAGCGGCTACGCCACATCACCTTGCCGGGTCTCGCGCCGGTGTTGCTGGTGGTGTCGATCCTGACCATGGCGGGCTATTTCCAGCTGTTCGCCGAACCCTATGTGATGACGCAGGGCGGCCCCGCCGAAAGCACCGTCAGCATCCTCTATTTCATGTACGAACAGGGCTTCAAATGGTGGAACCTGGGGTTCGCCAGCGCAGTCGCATTCGTGCTGTTCGCGATCATGTTCGCGCTGACGCTGCTGCAACTGCGCGTGTCCGAACGGTGGACGCGATGAGACGCGGTCGCATCCTGACCAACGCCGCTCTGTGGTCGATTGCGATCTTCGCGCTGGCACCGCTCGCGTGGATGGTGTCGGTCAGCGTGATGGCGCCGGGCGAGGCGTCGAGCTTCCCGCCGCCGCTCCTCCCCGCGCACCCGACCTTCGCCAACTTCACATCGCTGTTCGCCGATACCGACATGGCGCGCTACCTCGTCAACAGCCTGATGCTCGCGATCCTGGCGACGGCGATGTCGCTGACGTTCAACGTCATGGCGGGATACGCCTTCGCCAAGCTGCGGTTCGCGGGGCGCGACCGCATCTTCCGCCTGCTCCTGACCGCGCTCGTCATCCCGGCGCAGGTGGCGATGATTCCGCTGTTCCTGATCTGCAAGATGCTCGGCGTGGTCGACAGCTTCGCGGGCGTGCTGATCCCCTCGATCGCGAGCGTGTTCGGCATCTTCCTGGTCCGCCAATACGCACTGTCGATCCCCGACGAGATGCTGGAAGCGGCACGGATCGACGGCGCGAGCGAAGGGCGGATCTTCCGGTCGATCGTGCTGCCGACGCTCAAGCCGATCCTGGCGACGCTGGCGACGTTCAGCTTCCTCGGATCGTGGTCCGATTTCCTGTGGCCGCTGATCATCCTCAACGACAGCAGCAAGCAGACCTTGCCGGTCGCGCTCGCCAACCTGTCGCGCGAGCATGTCCAGGACGTCGAACTGATGATGGCGGGCAGCGTCGTCACCTTGCTGCCGGTGCTGCTGCTCTTCCTGTTGCTGCAGCGCTATTACATTGCCGGGCTGATGGCGGGGAGCGTCAAGGGATGAAGTGGATCATGGCACTAGCTGCGCTGGCGAGCGTCGCCGCGACCAAGGCACCCCCGACACCATTGCCGTCCGAGGGGGTGCAGACCGCCCAGCCCGCGCGCGTCGGTGGCTATCCTTATCAGCTGTTCCTGCCGCGCGGTTATGGCGTCGACGCCAACCAACAATGGCCGTTGGTGATCTTCCTCCACGGGTCGGGCGAGCGCGGCACCGACATCGAATTGGTCAAGAAGAACGGCCCGCCCAAGGTCATCGCGGCGCATCCTGGGTCGCCGTTCATCCTTGTGTCGCCGCAGCTCGAGCAAGTCGAAGACAATCGCTGGGATGTGGCGAAGCTCGATGCCTTGCTCGCCGACCTGCGTCGCAAGTACCGCATCGACCCGGCCCGCATCTACCTGACCGGACTCAGTCTGGGCGGTTACGGCACCTGGGCCTGGGCGCTCAAGCGGCCCGACCTGTTCGCGGCGATCGCGCCGGTCGCGGCCAATTCGGAAGATAAGACCGCCGATCCGTGTGTGCTGAAGGACATGCCGATCTGGGCGTTCCACGGCGACCAGGACGATGTCGTCGACCCGCTGCAGGGCTTCGCGATCGTCCGCGCGATCGATGCCTGCAAGGGCAGCGTGCGACCGCGGATGACGATCTATCCCCAGACGACGCACGGATCGTGGGAGCATGCTTATGACGATCCGGCATTGTGGCGCTGGTTGCTCGAACAACGCCGCGCGAGACCCGCTCCCGGTGAACCCCAACCCAAGACCCCGAAGAAGAAGGCTAAGTAATGACCAATCCGTTCCCCGACGATTTCCTGTGGGGATGCGCCACCGCCGCGTACCAGATCGAGGGCTCGCCGCTAGCCGACGGCGCCGGAGCGTCTATCTGGCAGCGCTTCAGCCACGATCCGCGGCTGATGGCAGCGAAGGGGGAGAACGGCGACGTCGCGTGCGACCATTACAACCGCATGGCGAGCGATGTCGCGATGATGAAGGAGATGGGGCTGCAGGCATATCGCTTCTCCGCCGCGTGGGGCCGAGTGCTGCCTGAAGGGACCGGGCCAGTGAACGCCGCGGGGCTCGATTTCTACGAGCGGCTAGTCGATACGCTGCTGGCGCACGGCATCGAGCCGCTCTGCACGCTCTATCACTGGGACCTGCCTGCCGCGCTCGACGACCGCGGCGGTTGGCTCAACCGCGACAGCGCGGACTGGTTCGCCGATTACGGCCGCGTGATGTTCGACCGGCTCGACGGGCGCGTGAAGAAGTGGGTGACCCTCAACGAGCCCTGGGTGATCACCGACGGCGGCTATCTACACGGCGCGCTGGCGCCCGGGCACAAGAATATGTTCGAAGCACCGATCGCCAGCCGCAACCTGATGCGCGCGCACGGCGCCGCGGTGAAGGCTTATCGCGAGGCCGGGAAGCACGAGATCGGCCTGGTGGTGAACCTCGAGCCCAAATATCCCGCCTCGGACTCGCCCGAGGATCGGGCCGCGACCGCGCGCGCGGCGGCGTACATGAACCGCCAGTATCTCGACCCCGCGATCCGCGGGACATGTCCCCCGGAGCTTGCCGGGATTTTCGGCGAGGCGTGGACCGACTGGTCGCCCGACGACCTCGCGCTGGCCAGCCAGAAGATCGATTTCGTTGGGGTCAATTACTATACCCGCAACGTCACGCGTGCCGACGATCAGAACTGGCCGCTGGGTGCGAACATGGTTCGACAACCGCTCGCGACCTACACCACCACCGACTGGGAGGTCTTTCCGCAAGGGCTGACCGACGTGCTGCTCTGGGTGAAGGAGCATTATGGCGACCCGGCGATCTACATCACCGAGAACGGCGCCGCCTTCTTCGACCCTCCGGTGGCCGAACAGGGCCGGATCGAGGATCCCTTACGCGTTTCCTACCTCCGCCATCACATCGCCGCGGTGGGCAAGGCGATCGCGGCGGGCGCCAACGTCCGCGGCTACATGCTGTGGTCGCTGCTCGACAATCTCGAATGGTCGCTCGGCTATTCGAAGCGGTTCGGCATCGTCCACGTCAATTTCGGGACGCTGGAACGCACGCTGAAGGATTCCGCGAAATTCTATCGCGAGGTAATCGCGACCAACGGCGCCTGTCTGGGATAGAATCCGGACGATCCGGTTGCCGGCAGTACGACAACCGGATCGCATCATGCTTGTCAGGCGTCGGCTAGTTCGGCCTTCGCCTTGTCCTCGCACGCTTTGTGCAGCGCCCAGAAATCGGGGACGCTCCGCCCGTTGAGCCG
>Ga0307517_10014623_pt1 | contig 10519 bp, 7 predicted proteins | sample 23_EM_MG_FD_194515 | JGI IMG/M metagenome (GOLD analysis project Ga0307517, IMG submission 194515) | Populus trichocarpa ectomycorrhiza microbial communities from riparian zone in the Pacific Northwest, United States - 23_EM | ecosystem: Host-associated > Plants > Roots > Unclassified | place...
AGAAAAGAAAATAAATATGCATGTTTATTTTATTTACTAACTTATTTCTGGCCAGGCCTTTTAGGTTAGAAAATACCCTGGAATGTTACAACCTAAGAGAGGGTCAGGGAGGGTCCACTGAAGTGTAGCGCAGCAGAGGCTCCCTGACCCCCTCTTAGGTTGTAACATTCCAGGGTATTTTCTAACCTAAAAGGCCTGGTAAGAAATAAGTTAGTAAATAAAATAAACATGCATATTTATTTTCTTTTTTGTAAAATATATTTCCTGTTTAGAAATATGTTTGATATATTTGACAATATTTTCCAGAAATTCCAGTAAATATTTTCTATGTCACACAGTGCCAGGAGTCCTGCTAAAGAATAGATTGTACTGGGCCAACCACTTATGTAGTAAACCTGAAACTTGGTGCAGCAGTTTATACAGACATTCTCTATTCAGCAATGCATAGATATCACTAGAATATCAAGTTTTAAATTCTGGCTGCTAAAAATATTTGGCTCAAAATTCTTCCCTAGCAATCAGCATTTGATCTGATAATGCTATGTTTAATATTGAAACCAAAGTCAAAGAGCAAAGGAGCTGCTGTAAACTACTTTAATATAATTTTTTAACTTGTAACTTGGGTGCATTTTGAAGGATAAACCTATGTGAGTTGCAGGGATAGACATCAGCAAACACAGATATGCAGTGAAAAAAACAGATACATATATAAGCAATAATTGCTTAACTTGTAACTTTAGAAGATAACTCTATGCAAGTCATAGATATACTAAGTCAAATTCAAGAGAAAAAAATAATAGTTGACTTTTTTTGCCTCTGCTGGTAATGTGCAATAGGCTAGACTAGTCAAGCTTATAAAGTTACAAACCATGGCTTAATATTGATACTTGAATCTTTGAATAATCACTTTAAAGCTAGTTGCTATTATTATTTAGCCTGTGTAGCACATTTGAAAATATTTTATACTGTGTTGAAAATATTTTATAACCTTTTGAAAATATTTCTAGTCTTTAAAATATTTGCAGTCTTTTAAAAATATTTATAGCCTTTGAAAATATTTATAGGATATTGAAAATATTTTTTATTTCAAAGTTGGTTATGAAATTGTGCTAAACCCTATATTATCAATATTATTGTACTTTGACCTATCTTAGAATACTATCTTATCTAAGATAATAGATAACAATTGTCTTATCTAAAATAACAAATATCTTATCTTAGATAGTAGATAACAAATATCTTATCTCAGATAATTGTATCTTATCTAATTTTAGATAACAAAAGTCTTATCTTATTATTATTGCTGGCTCTGGGCAAGTATTTTATGTTTTTTTCAATAAGGAAAGAAGCTATTTATATAATTGAAACATATTTAGAATGCTATTAACAGTATCTACCTTTTTTTTGTTTTTTTTGTTTTGGCATGTTCAAAATTTCCTTTTTTGGAAATAATTTTCTAATATAGATAAAGTTCACAATAAAAGTGTTGAGCTATTAGTTGCTGCTGGACATAGCCTTAGTCTGTGTATTGTTGTGGGATACTACTTTGTTGGATGTAATATTGGTCTGTATTATGTCATAAAATGATATATGTCTCATCTGGGCAACATTATACTGTTGCTAAATGCAATGTACCAATGGTCTGTGTATTGTTGTGGAATGATATATGTCTTGTCTGGACAACACTAGCACTTCTGTGATTGGTGTTGAATGTGATATTGGTTTGTGTGTTGTTGTGGGATGATATATGTCTTGTCTTTGTTTGAGCAACACTAGCACTTCTGTGGTTGTTGCTGGATATAGTGTTGGTTTGTGTCTTGTTATGGGATGTTATGTGCCACATATTGCAGCTGTTACACAAATAGGTCAATTTGATGGCTAAACCATTAACTAAGTGTGTAAGCCAGTCAAACAGTTGAGTTAACTCTCTACCTTACTCTCAAGCTCTTTAGGTCATACCTATCCACTACTTGTCAATATGACAACTCTATTTCTATAATTGAATTGTCTGTCTAGCTTACAGACTTAGTTGACAATCTAGGCACCTGATGCATTTATTACAGCTTCAGCCAGTCTGTTGTCTCCATCAGGTCCACTTCTGGTGTTTATATGCCTATTGAACTAAGTCCAATAATATACAAACAAACACCACATCCAACACCAACCACAAAAGTGCTAATGTTGCTCAGATATCATATTATAACAACACACAAACCAACACTGTATTCAACACCAACAAAAAAAGTGCTAGTCTTGCTCAAATGAGATGTATATCATATCATAACAACACACAAACCAACACTGCATCCAGCAATAACCACAGAAGTGTTAGTGTTGCTCAAACAAAGACAAGACATATATCATCCTATAATAACACACAAACCAATATTACATTCAACACCAACCACAGAAGTGCTAGTGTTGTCCAGACAAGACATATATCATTCCACAACAATACACAGACCAAAGGTGCTCACTTCACTTGCAATTACCATATTTAGAACTGTTCCTGATTAGGTAAGTTAGTTAGTCCAGCAAAACTGGCCTTTAAAAAAAAACTGACCCTGGGTCTTTTTTTTTGATGCTGGAGCACCCTTGGATATGTACATCAGTTATACATTATGTACATTGGTTATACATCACATACATTGGTTGTACATCATGTACATTGGTTGTATAGCAGTTGTACATTAAAAAATTAGTCTATGGTCATATTGAACATTGGTTATACATTGTTGTACATTACATTTATTGGTTATATAAGAGTAGATGGAGGTGGCTCGGTAATGTCAGCAAAAGAGCAACCAGTGTGACATGATTGTCACACCTTCCATAAAAACTCAAAATCCACATGCTGGAGTGGAACAATCTCACGGTCAATGAAAAAAATCACAAAAGTCAGTAACAAATGTAATAGAAGAATTTTAGCATTAGAAAATATATAACCATGGGAATAAATCAATGATAGCAGCCAGGGGTATTAAAAATTTGGCTGTAGACACACACAATAGAAATGAGTCTAAAATAAATTTAGACTTGTAAATTAGAACTTTAACATTCCTTTTCTTTCTTTATAAATAAACTCTTCTCAAGAATTTTGTGTTAAGTTCCTGAACAGATTAAACAGGAAACCTCACTTGTGCAACTGAGGACAGTTGATATCAGTTCCCTATGGATGTCAGGCTTGAATTATGTTTCGAGTAAAGTCCCCATAAATCCTCCACAATAACTTAACATGAAAATGAGGGTAATTCAAGAACTGTACAATTGGTGCTACCCCAATGGACAACAGCCAGGCCCAGACCACACCCATAAGGCCTGAACCCTACCCTCCAAGAACCCTTACCCTCAATCAAGGGTTAGTGTTGTGCTCGGCTCGGCTTTGAAGCTGTAAGCCATTGAAGCTGAGCCACGGCAAGCCAAGCTTTGCTGGGCCGTGTTTCAGGCTTTGGGTGGCTCATGGCTTGGGCTTGGGTGTTGGGAAGCCCCGGATTTTTGTGGCTGAATTGCGAATTGATGGTGGCGGCATACTGTACAGTTTTGAAATTCTAATTCTAATTTAAGGCCTTGTTCCCAAAAAAAGAAGACTCACACACACAAAAATGTCTGAACGTCCCACGCGAATCAAACCTCCCACAGCAAAGCTTACCGATGCGAACAACATGGAGCCGCTTGTTCTTTCTTCCCACTGTGACAGTGTTGCCCTCAGTAAAATGAAACATTTGCATTAGTCAGACTATAGTCACACAAAGTCATACTAAAGTCATACCTGCAGGAATTTAGACTAATGTATGACTAATTTTTTGACTATAGTACATATATTTGTGACTTTGTATGACTTTCGGGAGTGCCATATTGGTCATAATGCAGAATGTCATAGGAACTTACATCGGCCTTGTGGCTTAGCGGTAAAACTGTATCAATTTGTATTACTTTGACTATAGCATCAACTGATGTCCAAGCTTTTGGTTCAAACCCTCAACATGCCTAAATTTGAATGTTTTAGAAAACCGCTCACGCTGACTTTTGTTGACTGAAAGTCGTTCAAAGTCAATAGTATTCAGACTGTAGTCAAAACACTAGTCATACATTAGTTTAAATTCCTGCAGGTACGACTTTAGTATGAATTTGTATGACTTTAGTCTGACTAATGTAAAAATTCTGTTTTTACTGAGGTGTCACCACACATGCTCGAGCTCAAGCCCAGACTGCACAATCTACTCCACCTGTTGCTACTGCTTCATCAGTCAACAATGTCGATTCTGCCATGGCACCCATTAATCAACCACCACCATCAGCTTGCATCGTCCCTGCATTGCTGGATATTGAACCACCCATATCCAACAAGCGCCCATCGAGGGCCACAGTTATGGACGAAGAGGAAGACAGTGCAGAGGTCCTTTCGGATACAGCCCCTGCAAAATTGAAGAAGCATAAACGGAAATGTGCTTGCAATGAAGCTGGTGTGTTTTTTCTTACTTGTTTTAAATAATTCTCAACTTTTTCCCAGTGTTACAGACGACAGCCACAACAATGAGGGCATGCACTGTGATGTCCATGTAATGGACATTGAAGACTCCGAATCCGAGTCCCAAGGAGCTCAACGTCCCAACAAGAAAAACCCCACTGCAAATGTGGATGAATTTTCCGAGAAGATTGCTCATCAAGGAGACAAGAAAGGGCACCAAAGATGCAAATCCTGTGCATATGTTTTCCCCCTTTCTTCTATATCTTTCTTCTATATTAATCCTTTACATATTCACAAATAGAAATGGATATGGGTGCACCACCTGAGAGAGCATCCTTGTCGATGACTGTACCACTCTTTGACGACACATGGCCTCCCTCCACAAGGTTTGAACTATGCTTTAGTATTAAATTCCTATTTATAATTAATGGTACATTGACAGAAACGATACTAAGACTGGTGTAAGGCCAGCGACTTCCTTTCTATGCTGCCCGAGGACACCAAGGAATGATGCGCTGCTGCTTTTGAATGCCTCTGACAAACCGAAGTTTTTTCCCTCCTCGAAACCAAGGTAATCTTTTTTATATCAGTTCTATATGCTCACCTAAATATGATGCAGTTTGAAGAGCATTATAAGTGTCTGCAATCAAGTTCGTCAGATTCACAGCCAATACAAAATTCCCAATCACGCACACAGTTCCAAATGGCCGGATTAATTCAATGCAACCTCAACACAGACTCCGAAAATAAAAATGACACTGATGAAATGTTGGATCCAGCAAAGCTGTGGATGGGCGATTCAAATGGTATCTTGATACTGTGGATGTGGTCCCTGACAACATGAACATTGTTCGGTGGTGGGGAGTATGTCAGTTTTGTTTACAATTGGAATATAACACTAACTGCTCTCTAGCTCAACGCCTCACGCTACCCCATATGGGCTTCTCTTGCTCGCAATTACCTTGCCATTATGGCCTCCTCCATTTCGAGTGAACGTGCATTTTCCTCCGCTGGAATTACCATTAGCAAGCGATGCAACAGGTTGAAGGGTGATATTGTTGAGGCGTTGCAAATCCTCAAGTGCCTCTTTCACCATGATCTCATTTTTCAGGAGGTTCTTCATTCTTCCGCGATTGAGAAGGAGCTTGATGGTGAAGAAATTGTGGATGTCAACATTGATTCTGGTGAGGCATTTGGGCAAGGACTCAATGAGAGTTGTTCTCGTGGGATGAACTCCTTGCCGATGATGGGGAGGATGATGAGATGCCTGTTAATTAGATTGCTATGTATTATCTTCATAGTCTATTTATTTTTCCTATCATGAGCCACGGCCTAAGCCCAAGCTGAGCCCAAGCTGGCCCCAGGCCCTGGATATGGCTCAGGCTTCAATATCTAGAAGCCTGAGCCCTTTGAAGCTGAGCTTTAGCCAGGGCTTTCAGGCTGAGCTGAGCCAGCACAACACTATCAAGGGTAAGGCTTTTGGTGGGTTGGGATAAGGGTTTCTGAAAACCCATGGGTTTGCCTAATTACCAAGGGTTTTCACCCAACTTAATGTAAAATCAAATTTTTAAAATTTGTTTATTAATTTTGAACAGTGAAATATGTTTAAAGCACTTGTATTTCATGTAATATGCCCTCATACAAGCCATAAACAAAATTTTCAGAGGAAAATATATGTTTTTGTAGATAAATAAATGTGATATATCTATTTTTTCCCCCTCCAACCAATACCCTTGACCCCTACCAAGGGTAAGAGTTTTTCAAGGGTATATAAATCCTTACCCTTACCTTTACCCTTACTTACCCTACCCATTACCCCCAGGGGTTTCAAAACCCCTGGTAATCCCTACTCGGTGCCAGTGTTACAAAGAGGACACCACCTCCTAAAACCCAAAAGGAAGCTGCCAATGCCATATGAGCTGTATGAACACACCTCCTCCATTGCTAATGACATTGCATACATGCTCTTTACTGTCGTCAATCCAGCCTAGGCTCTCACCACGTTCTCCGCCATCGATGTGCCCCACCCCACCTCCATTGTTGATGCAATTGACGCCCACACGCTTCGTGTCCTCCACCGCTATCAATGTGGTGACGCTGCCACACATCCATATCTTTGCAGTTAATTAACTTAGAGTTTACAAATGCTAACAAATAGAGTCAATTTGATCAATATATATGGCTATGGTGGCCAGTGGAAGTCTGATTGCATGAAAATAAAGGTAGGCTATCTAGTGCTACAGAAAACATACAGACAGCTACCTAGGCTACCATCGAGACTACATAGTGATACAGGGGCTATAGATAGGGCCACATGTAGTGATGTGCGGGCCTGGCTCAGCCTGAAAGCTACAGCTTAGGCCCAGCTTTCAAGAGCCTGGGCTTGCCAAATTTCGAGCCCAAGCCTTGAGCCTTGAGCCTCCAGGGCTTGGGCTTGGCTCAGGCCTGAGCTGGGGCTTCTGAGTGCAGAAAGGCTCGCAAAACGGACCAAGAAACCTCGCAATGGCACTGCAAATGTCAATTGACATCGCCATGTGGCATTGTGAGGATACATGCAGTGACCTAAAAATTGCTAGTGGTTAGTCGCAGCCCTGTTTAGCTCTTTCGAGCACCAATCGGGCTGTTTAACCTTGCATTGGTTTGATCGACCCAGTGTTAGGCTGTCCAACCCTCCTGCTGGACTATTCCACCTTGCATTGGGTCGGTTGAACACCTGTTGGGGCGTTCGACCCTGCATTGGGCTTTGTGGTTGACTTTTCGACCTTGCGTTGGCGTTGGCATTGGCGTTGGTTCAGGGGAGCTGGTAACATGACACACCAACCATCTCACTGCAGAACAGTAGAATTCCAGTGGCTGCAAGTGTCCATGCTGCATGCACATGAACAGATTGGAGGGATTGGCTGGTAGATACCAACACAAGAGTTGGAAGCAGTGCATTTTGTGGGGTGTGTAACTAGGCAGCATGGGGGTCCTGTATGGTGTGTGCAGACTGTGTAAGTGTGCAGTGGTTGTCCTAGTGCATTTTCAATGCTAGTAAGCAGCAGGGAAGGTCAGTGAACAGAGGCAAACCCATTAGGGCCCACCTCCTTGTGTACCTCTCAGTTCTTTCACACCATGGGTCTCACTTCGAGTTTCCTACTTTCCCTCAACTCATACTCCCTGCAGAAATCCCCTGACATCAACATAGATTGGCCTACATCCCTTACTGCCAGCTGGAGGGGAGAGGCCAGGTGGCAGTGAGTTTGGGTGTGGAGGGACCTAAAAGGGATGAAAGAGGTTATCACACATGTGGTAAGATCATTATAAACAAAGTACTTGCCTTTTAACACATCCTGCACATTCATTGAGCCCAGTGGAGAAAAAGAAGTGTTGTGGGAGTGTAGAAATTGAAATCAACCATATTTGTCATAGTTGATCTCGATTCAAACTTCACAAAATCCCCCATCGTTCAAAATTTCAAAAGCCTCAGCTCAGGCCCTGGGCTCAGGCTTCAGGAAATTGAAGCCTAAGCCATAGGCCCCATGAAGCTCTCAACAGGGCTTGGGCTTGGCTTGGCTTTCCAGGGCTGGCTTGGGCTGGCTTAGGGCTTCAAGCCCAAGCCTGCACATCACTAGCCATATGGTGTGTATATCCTCTGTAACCTCTGGTGAGAGCCACATAGCTTTTTCCTGTTTCCTGATGCAGTCAGGGGGACTAGTCAGCATGACCAACTGTTAGGCAGTCATTCCAGAGGCATGACATCTGACTACCTAAATCGGGTTTTGACCACAAAGTAGTCACTGTGACTGTGTTTTCTTCTCACAGTGGATATACATTTCAGTTCAAACAACTCCAATTTCCTGTTCATCTCGCATTTGCATTGAATGTCCATTAATAAAGCAGAAGGTCAATCACTGCACACTGTTGGTGTTGATTTATGCCATCCTGTTTTTTCTCATGGTCAACTGTATGTAGCCCTCTCTAGAGCAACTTCTTCTCATTGTGTCCATGTTCTTTTACCTCCATCAGCAAAACGTGATTTTTAGTTGTAGTAAAGCATAGTAAATCCTTATTTCCTGTAGTAATCACATAAATTCCCATAGCATGCATAGATCTAAAGTATCACATAGTGCTAGTACAAATTCCCTGTAGCACTACTAATGTGGGGCATGATCTTATAGAGTGTTACATAGCATCTCATTGAATCTTCGCAGTAATACATTGAGGGTCATACATTTTATATAGGTAAGTTACTGTAAATATGGCTAAGTTCCACCATGCATGTGAGCTTTCGTTTTCAAAAAACGAACACCTCCATGGTCACATGACCATCAACGAGGTTCCAAACTCATTTCATTGCTTTCACACTACCACATCTTCATCTTTTGCCCCAATGACACCTCACGAAATGTGTGCCCAGCCCCACTACCCACTGCCACCACTGCCGACATTGTTGACCACCCCAGGTCCGCCACCAACCTTGTCAACCACCATGCCACTGCAGAGCCCCATTGATGCCCCTCCCCTTGTTGAGGGATGTGGGCATCCTGATGCCCTCATGATGCCCTCCCCACAATAACCTTGGCAATGCCATGTTATTAGCCCCCACCACCAGTTGCATGCCATGTCAGTGAAATTGAGGGAATGAGGAGGAGGGAGTAGGGCAATACGATGACAGGCCGGTTAGAAAACCGGCTCTGAAAATGCAATATTTTGTGATTTCTCTCCTGAAATAATGACTACACGGTTCAGGGGGATAATATCAGAGGCATACGATGAGAGCCTGATCGATGAGCCTTCGATGACTAAGGTTTCTAAGATAAGCACCCAAACAGGGAGTGACAGTAGCAACAGCACGCACGATCTAAGAAATAGGTCACATCTGTAGACTCAGAGACATCCAAGAGTAATAGGCAGTCTTAAAACCACTCTAAGACCTAATCTTTCGAGTTAGGAAACTAGAAGCATTGATTACCAAGGGTGAAGTGAAGAATAAACTTGCCGAAGATCTGAAATAATCTTAGAACTGATGATTATATTCTGGGGACCCAATTTCTAAGATAAAGAACTATCTAAGACAAAGATTAGATGGATACCATCGAAGATATAATGTATCTAAGATGTGTGCATTGAAGATGGCAGTTCAGTGTACTGGATTGCAAAGCCAGATAAGGCTGCTGAAGATCAGTGATTACTATGATCAGAAGTATGGATCAAGAGATAATGACTGACCATATGAGACCTGATCAGGGCAGCATGAGGCATCAAATAAAGGCGATGGCATTTACCAGTTACTTACTTTGGTAATGATAGTGTGCACCTAAGCAAAGAGATCCAATGCAGGAAATTAGAGATTAGAGACAATGGGGACCTTAGACCTAAACTCTAGACTAAGAAACTATCTAAGACAAGGATTGTAGGCAATCTGTCAAAGATATACTAGATTAAAGAGGAGAGCCTTGAAGACAGTGGTCTTGCATCCTGAATCTTAGAAACAGAAGCAGCTGCTGAAGATCAGTGATTGCTTCGATCAGAAACAAGATCAAAGAGATCAAATGGATAAAAGTCACACAGGAAATGATAAGACAATGTGTGGTGGCGTCAAATAAATGAGATGGGGTCTGCCAGTTGCCTTCTTTGGAAAAAGGAATCATCTGATGAAATGAGACAAGGGAAAGGGAATGTGTAGACGGCAAGACTGTATACGCGGTGGACTGGCAGGACTGCCAAGTGCCAAGTGAACGGCACACAGCACACGCGTCTCCAGTGTGCCTTAGATTCCTCGAGGCACCTCGGACTTAGAAATAAGTCAGGCAGTTCATAGATCTTCCAAACAAGTAATCGATAATATTTATATGGATTGGGAATGGTAGGATGGTATTTTATTGTAATGAACAAGCCAAACATCCTGTACAGTATATAAGTTCGAAGATTTGTAAAATAAAAACAAGCAATCTCTTCCTCTCTTTTGTTGGTCGATTGGGTAGAGCCCCAGTCGATTGAGTGAAGCCTCACTTCAATTGGGTAAAGCCCCAAGTTGAAGCAACAAAGAGATAAGACTAGATTGTCTTC
>Ga0307517_10014624_pt1 | contig 10519 bp, 10 predicted proteins | sample 23_EM_MG_FD_194515 | JGI IMG/M metagenome (GOLD analysis project Ga0307517, IMG submission 194515) | Populus trichocarpa ectomycorrhiza microbial communities from riparian zone in the Pacific Northwest, United States - 23_EM | ecosystem: Host-associated > Plants > Roots > Unclassified | place...
GCCCCGCCCTACCACACACCCCCGCCCTCCCATCCGGCACCCTCGGCATATCCAATACCATACCCGCTCACCCAGGAGACCCTATTTGTCATCCTAATGAGCCCCGGCTCCCTGGCAAATACCCTATTTTCACTGTTTTTTTGGCTGGTGGGGTTTGTCCCATATACATTGATCATGTATGGTGGCCAAAACCCCTGTTTGAAGGCTTGAGGGTAGCAGTTACAGGTGGTCCTTACTCTTGAGAAGAATTGACCACGCTTTGCTTGTGTAGTCGTCAAGTAAGTCCATAACGTATCGATTTCCACTAGCTGATACAGATATTGGTCCTATGAGGTCTACCCATACTTTCTCAAGCTTCCACATCGCTCTATGCCCAGGACCTTCCTCACACTTCTTTGGGACAGGACTTTTTGTCTGTTTCCCAAGAATACATGAGTCACAGTCTGGGGGCATGGTAGAGAAAGTAATGGGCATACCCTCAACCAATCTGTTGCGTGCCATGTCTCTGATTGTCTGGTAGTTCACATGACTGAGGTGGCAATGCCAGGACTCGATACTGGGACCAGGGGATGAGGCGGCGAGCGCATGTTTGGCATATGGAGCGTGGAGGTTGAGGGAGTAAAGTCCCTTCGACTGGACCAACATTCCGCGGGCCATAATAGCCCTGGTAGTCGTGTTGTCAATCCAGCAGGAATTGCTACTGAAGTGGATGTCGCAGGTAGAGTCACGGGTGATCGCGCTGATGGAGATGAGGCGAACGGTTGAGTTAGGGATGAAGAGGACATTTACCAGGGTGATATAGGTGCCCTGGGCAATGTATAGCTTGATATCGCCTATCCCGGTCACCATGATAGATGAACCTCCAACTCCCTTGATGGCCTTGGAGGTAATAGGGCGGAGGGAAAGAAAATCCGACGATTCTGGCAAGATATGAACACTAGCACCCGAGTCGAGGTAGAAAGGGCAGGTGTCAAGTGACGTGATCGGAGTGCGGTGCGTCTGGTGTAGGGCTGCAATCATAGCAGAGGAATTGTCGATATCGTTGCAGAACTTAGCCCAGTCTATGCTCACGATGGGTTCATCTAGGCATGCTAACCACCCTTCACATTCGACAGTCTCAATAGTGTTGAGGCTGGCAGGTATATCAAGAGAGGGGGTATCATCTACAGTGGCTAAGTTGGCATGTTCAGTGGTTGTTGCACTGCTAGTGGCAGTAACAGTGTCAGCGTCGATGTGGGCAATGAAAGTGTGCCCATTTGCGTCTTTGAAAGAGAGGAAAATCTTCTGCTTAGGGTCTTTGGAGCCCCTCAATTTCTCTGACTTGTCCTTTGCCACCTTCCTGCATGTGGCTTGGGCTTCTTCGATGGATTTACCTGCCATCCCTCCCCCGGTACGAATGCACCAATCAGCAGTGTGGCCTGGATGCTTGCAGTTGTTGCATAGAGGTGATGAGCACATTCCACCACGCTTGTGAGTGGATTGTGCAGCAAGTGCGATAGCGTCAGCAGTGCCAGTGCACTGTTCGTTCCCGAGAAGAAGTTGGAGGTCCTGGTCGAGGTACGCCATGACCTGTTCTGAAAGGAATGGTGCCTCCGTCGTTGCAGCCTGCATGTCGCGTTGGATCATGGCGCGTATGTGTTCATGACCAGCGCTGAGGACGATGAGGAGAGTAATGTTGATGAATGTCTCCTCTGTGATGCCCCCCGGCATCCGAAATGCGTGACGGATGTCCTCGCGGATTTTCCGATAGTTGGATAATTGGTCCTTGTCACAAGCAATATGCTGGGCAAGGGCGTTCTGGATTAGATTAACTTGCTTTACTGGCCCTTCGTTGAGGTGATATTTCTCCAGGGCTTTGTAGCAATCATATGCAGATTCAATATCGTCGAGAAGCTTGCTCTCGATGATTGCGCAGTTGAGGCGAATATAAGCACACGCCATGCCATCATTTGTGGTCCAATTGTCATATGCGACTGGGTGAGTTTTGGGGTCAGGAATGGGACGTGTTCCCTTCTTGATCTCTTTGATGTGGGCACCTAGTCCGCAGATGGCAAGGTTGTCGCATATCTTAGAGCTCCAGACCTTCCAGTTGCCGGCGGTTTTGTCGAGCGGATCGCCGCTGAAACTGGTGCTGATACGCACTAAGTTCTGCTGTGGATTCATGAACTATGTTAGGGAACTACCATGTACTCATATATAAATATGACTACTAAGGCTGCAAACTTACTGATCCATTGCTGCCAATATTTTTCAAAAGGGGCACAGCATGGCATTATGTTGCAGAGCCTCTGCCATATAAGCAAGTTCCACCCCAGTGTGCTATCTCATTCTTATGGTAAGTCAACAGCCTCACCTCATTGATGACACTCTTGACTGGCATGATGATCCCCTTGCAGGGTCGAATCCGCAGCAGTGTCACGAGTGAGTGTGTTGGATCTTGCTGTAATCACTACTGGGATGCATTACTCATATGTCATTGTACATACATGAATGTTGACTGTTCGTTAGCTTAGTACCACCCTGTACCTCATTCATGAAAAACAGCCCTAATATTTCATCTTTTAGGTATCCCATAGCTCTATATAGATCCTGTCTCCCTCTGTTATTTGTTGTACTTGTTAGTTTGCCATGTACTATATATAATCATGTATCTATATATAAGCTATCACAGGCGAATGGAATGTTGATGTGACGATGTTGATTTTTCACAAAATAGTAAGAATAATTCCCACTCAATAGAATATTTGCTGGCCCATATAAGGGTGTTAGAATAGTTCTGTTGACATGTTAACACCACAATCAGATTTTTTTTACTCACCTTGCTGATGAAATAGTGTGTGCACAAAATCAGCCACAAAAGTGCAAGTTCCAGCTCCAAGAGCTTGCCGTGTGCCAGTGGCATTTCTAGTCTGTCATCAATTTTATTGGTTCAGCATGTTCTACATGTAACATGTTGGCATTGAAATAAAATATGATACAATACTGTCAATATGTGGCTCATCTGCCATGCAAAGCAATGGCCTACATTGCAAGTGATGGTCATTTACACAAGTGTAGAACCATCAGAATGTGATCTCCTTGTTTCATTAGTATATCAATCATTTCAAAAAGAGAAAGAAGCTTGTAATGACAAATAAAGTCTAAAATCTAAACAGAAAAGCAAGAGACAGAGGCTATGATAAATAAATTGAACAAAGGCTTGATAATCGTTCCGCAATGTCCATCGGGATGATAAATGGGGGTGATATGAAAAAAGGATACTTGACCTATGGAGATAGAGTCCTCTGTGTAAACTCTCCTCATTCAATTCTCACAGTAATATATAACACAGATACCCCCTTCTCTGAGAGAAGATTGCAACATTGTTGATGATTGACGAGAGTGAGCCACCCAGCATTTGGAGTTGGGTCTGAGGAACGAACTCAAAGGGGATATATATGGCCTGACAACAGTTCCCGAATGCTTCCTTGAGGATCCCTGTGAATTGGGCTGTGCTATGTTTGAGGTGTGTTGACTATCCATCATCATTTTTCATGGAAGCTATGAAGATATCCCAGCAGGAAGCCCTAAGGAACTACCAGATCATATCTTCTTGGCAGGACTCGACGGTAGCACAGGTTCAGAAAAACTGCCTGCCCAGACAGAGATCAGGCTTGGACAATGGAGATACTGTCCCAGAATTTGATGAATGTTGTGACTGAACATGGGTGGTGGCAATTTGAGAGAGCAGCATATGAGAGGCACATCTGAAGATCAGAGAATGTGCTGCACTGCGAGGAGACATAGGCGAGAGCGGCTGGTACTGTCATGTGGAGTCAGGATGGAGTGGTGGAGATTCTGAGCTGCTGCTGAGAGGCTGAGGACAAAGGTTAGCCAATGACATTCTTCTGGTAAGTGCCTTTGGTGGTACTGGTGGAGGTTCTGGGGAGCTTGAGTGCATATGCTCACTGCTAGGAGATGTGAACATCACCCAGCAGGGCAGGTGGCCTGGTGATGGCATTCTATGAGAAGGAGGAACAGAGAATGGAGAAGGCATTTTATGAATGGTTGTTGTCAACAATAATGCTGGCTTCAGCAATGGCGGTGGAGGTAGTGGTCTTGCAAATGGTGTGGATTTTTGCTGAGATATACCTTTGGGTCTGACCATGCCACCACCAAATCCAGCCAAGCCTTCCTGCATTGATGACAATAGAGTATTTGACCCCAAACAGGGCATGCTGCATCTCAAGCTAGCGCGTTCAATAATTTCCATATTGTCTCGGTGTTTCCTCTCCTTGTACATTGTCATGGGTGTATCATATTTGGAGTCTTCTCATTGATTTTTGGTTTTAATTGGTTCTGTGCTTATCTGCCCTTCAAATGAGCACATGTCAATGGTCTTTTGCAGCTGAGGAGGGATCATCATGGCAATGGCAACCATGTATCCAAATGATGAACCAGACGTCCTTGAAACCTGAATGATTTTCCATCTGGCAGAAAGAGCCAGAGTCATGGACTCTTGTAAAGTACGTTCTTGAGAGTTGAACATGACTTGCATCTATAAAATCCAACATGAATCAGACGAACAACAAGGAGGTGGAGAAATATACCATCAGACCCATCCAGAAAATGTTCGTGCTGGCCTTGCCAAGGTTTGGAAGCAATGAAGTAAGAGGGATGGCACTCACTGCTCTATTGATATCTTCCAGACAGCTATCTTTGCAGACATTGTTGGATAGAATGAAATCTCTGATGAAAAGTTTGGTTTCGCTGTCTGCAGCTCCTTGGAGTTGGAGGAGAATTTTATGCATGAAATCATCTGGCCAATCATGGAGGACCACATGAAGCAAGACAGCAGGGTTGCGAATGGGTTAGGGTGTGAAGAAGTTGTGAGCTTCATGGAAAGATTGTGTTCATTAATTAGATGCTTGGTGTGAGGTAGCTAATTCCAGAGAGATGAACCTTGGAATGTGGCTGTAGAGTTTAATAGCTCTGGACATTTTGCTTTTCACACCTGTCAAAAAGTCAAACAATGTTCAGAATCTTGAAGTAAAGTATAAGAGTACCTTCTCTCCCATTTCACAAACCACAGGCCAGTCTTAGAACTTGAGACCCAGTCACTCATATGCGAACACTGGTGAGAAGAATGGTGGTGGATCCTATTCCTCCACCCACATCCACGACAGTGCTTCTGTGCCCAGAGAGTGCCAGTCAAATCATATAATTTTGAGCTATAAGTGCATATATTCCACAAGTTTCAGTGGTTTGAAATAGAAGAGTCATCATTTAGCTAGTGTTTGAAAGTCCGGTCCAGTCCGGTCTTTTGGCACCCAGTGCCTTAGACCATAACCATAATTGGTCCTCCCAATTTGATAAACTGCAAAAAACCGGACCGAACCACAACAGACCGGTCTTTTGCAGTTACAAGACCAGTTTTAACCAGTCTTAATCTTAACTGGTTGGTGACTGGTCTAGACTGGTTTTGTGGGGTTCAAGGCTATGAAATAAATATATTCTAGGTATTTTAATGTGGCAGGTACAGGGTGTAGCAATGGGTGGGATAATATAATGACAAGGGATGCAAGGTTACCACATTCTTGTGAGTTTTTTGACATTGGTGGTGCATTCGCCACATCCTCGTTTGGTTCTCAAATGACTCGGATGGGGGGTTTTTGGTGTCCTTGCAGGTTTCTTGATGCTGGCCATGGGTTTAACACATCCCACATTGGCAGTGGGTTGGTCGTGTCCTCACAGAGTTCTTGGTGTCAGCAGTTGGAAGCCAGTGGATTTGCCATGTCATTGGAGCTTTCTTGACGTTGGCAATGGTGAAGCCTTATGGTCATGCATTTTGCCACAGAGGTGCTGGCATGTTGTTATCCTCATGGTGCTCAGAAGTCAGTGGGAGGGGCTATGTGATAGGTGAGTTAGGTGGAGGTGGAGGGAAAAAGTGGGGAATCGTGAACGAGTTGCATAGGCTGCGACTCGTTCTACAACCATACCTTATGGGTCTCCCTCTTCCAGGGCCTCCCCTTCATCTCTACAATCCCACTGCTGCAATGTGTGACCTTGGAGAGTCAGCCCACATCTCTTGATGAAGGGTAGGGGGGGCGACAGTGCAATGCGGCATTCGGGTTTTGTAAGACCTAGAAGTGGGTTAGAACAGATATAAAATTACTTAAAAATGTTGTGCATACCTTTTTAAAAGCTTGAAGGAGCACTAGCTGTGAGGGTGGGACAATGGAGGAGAACAATGGTAGTTGCAAATGGTGATGAGCAACGTTTGGCATTGTTAATTTGTTAACCTGGCGTTTTCCGAGAGCACAGAGATTAGTGGTGAAACAATAAAAGTTTGTTAGTTGGGTTAGTTGAAACTTTTGATTGGAAATATATAACCTACCTCTGAGGATTGAAAGACCAGTTAAGACTGGTTTAAACCAGTCTTTGCTCAGTCTTCAAACTTTCAAAATTGTGATGAACCATGGACCAGACCGCGGTTATGGTCCTCGTCAGTCCTAATAATTTGCGGTCCTGGTCGGTTAAAGTCCGGTTCAGTTACAGTCTTTTTCCGGTCTTGTAACTGGACTTCCAAACACTACATTTAGCACAGTGCCAGGTGTCCCCCACCTATCGGTCCCAGACATAGCTAATTTGCCAATCCCCTCAATCTGAACCGATTTGAGTTCCCCAAGTCACTCTTTTTTCTGACTGGAGTCTGTCAATGGAGAATCGGAGTCTGTGCTCATTGGACTGGGCTGTTACCAGGGATTGTTCAACACCACTGTAACTTAGGGAGGACATTCAATTGATGAATTTAATATGTGCAGTCAAAAACTGTACAAGAAACATTTGGGAAGGGAAGCATACATGTGGTGATCCTGTTCATCAGAAAATCGAATGTGTTCACTTTTTTTGAGGCCAAGCTCAGTTCCAACTCCAGGAAAGGCTCAAAAGGGCCTGTGTGGCTCATCCAAATGATGCTGTTGCTGAGGGCATGGATTTAGCAAGCAACACTTGCAGGTGATGATGACAAACTAGTAAAAGAGCTAAATGCAGTGTTAGCTCAGTGCTTTAGTACTACACTGTCTCCCTCATCAGAATCAACTATCTGGTCCATGGCATGATGTCGGCATGCTGCTTTCATCACAGCACATGGGGCAGGGTTGTCCACCATAAAACATTTCCAAAGACCAGATAGGGTGGCTCCAGCAGCAAGAGCGCTAGCCTTTGCATCAGGAGAAGATGAGGTCCATCTTCCCTTGTGTTCATAAAATGTCGAACATGCATATGGGAGGGAAAAATGAGCCTTGAAAGCTTTTTTGATGTTGGAGCCCTTTAAGCAAGAGCATTGTTCTATTTCTTTGAAGCCCTTTACAATTTCGAATATGTAAAAGTCGGTTGGCCACAAGCTTTGATAAGCAACTGTTGGGCTATATTGCTTTGAAAATGGCAAGGAGGGGATGAGTCATTGGCTGTGACAGGCTCACCGCTGCAAGGCAGATGGATCACTGGGGTGTGAGAGTAACTTGATTCTAATTCAGAGTCAACAAGCTTAGTGGTGTGGGTGGATGGAGTGTGTGGTTCTTGAGGCGCAAAACCATCCCATGAAAAGGGGTGAACCTGTGTATCACTTTCAGAAGTATCAGGGCTCAAGATGGTTAGTTGATGTAGGGTTCATCTCAGAGAGGGAGAGAGTTCATCGTCATGGCAGGCTTTCCATTTAGGTGTAACCCAACTTGAACCAGTGGAAGGAGAAAAATTAGTAAGCTCATCATGGAGCAGTCATTGCCTTATGTAGGCTTATTCTCTGGTAACATCGAGGCGCCCATAGAATTGGGAGGTGAAAGTGATCATATGCTCAGCAAGGTTTTTGCAGTGATGAGCTTCCATGGATTTGACAAAGACATGGCTGTTTTCAGTAACCTCTACTATATGCCCAAGGCTAACGACTGTCCATATACCAAGAGATGGCCGATAGATATTGAAGCAGCACTGAGGAGGGAGGGGAACTAGACCAGCAAGACCTATGACAGAATCATCAAGGACAAAGTGCAGCCATGTGAAGGCTTCCTGAAATTTGACGATGGTGGGCTTGACATGATCCTAGTAGAAGATCAGTGACAAAAAGAAAGCAGTGCTAATAACACACCTGGACCTATGCATACACCAAAATAGTGTGTTTTGTCTTCTGAAAGTTTTGCAAATGAGCAGAATCTTGTTTGCATTGCAGCTTGCTCCTCCCTGAGCCGCTGCTTGGTCACCCATTGTTCTGTGAAATTCGAGGACATGTGCAAAGTGAACTGAGGGCTGGCACATACATCTATTGAGGAAGAAGGTAGAGGAGCCGAGGACACTTGAAAGGGAACTGTGGCTTGAAGAGTGGGGTCAATTTGGAGCTGAATTGATGGAGGTGACATGATGAACATATTGGGAGATGCCAACCCTGTCATTGAAGGAAGCGCCATGGGCAGCAGAGCAAGGGGCAGTAGTGGATGATTGCGAGGCACCATCTCAGTGGTAGACACCTATCCAATTTTCACTGTGAACTCAATCTTATCAAGATGGTGAGTGACCATGATTTTTCCTTATCAATTAACTTATTTTATATTATCTACTTCTAAGTATTGGGGATGGGCTAAATATTGATACAGACAGGTAGACAAGAATACCTTGCAACCAGCCAAAGATACTGCCTTAGAGGCCCTTGATTTATGTCCAGTCGAGGTGATATGGCGGTTCATCAACTGTTTGTGGTGGTGGATGTCAGCCTATTGCATGGGACTGACCAGAGATACTGTGCAATGGGCAGTACAGAAGCAGAAGGGAAACTTCAGTGTTTCAAGAACTGGGATGATGCATTTGGATGCAGTTCTTAATTGATTATTGTTGATTTTGGAATAGGAAACTGACTCCTGGCACATATATATGTGCATTTTGGGCCCAAAAATTTGCCGCTTTCTAATCACTTGTGGGAAAAACTTTGGAGATGCTTTTTTCGATGTCTTTTGAGATTTGGAGCTCAAATCTCATCAATACATTAACTTCCCGCCCAGATAACTGATTTGTGGGCTTTGGTTGTCCAGAACTGTAAGGAGAGTTAGAAAAATTATAATGGAAAAGAGGCAACGTTCACCTTTGCCAGCAAACGACCTTGATTCCTGTCCTTGCCTGACACCACCAGTTTGTATTGAACGACCTGCTCACAAGTTGCACAATGTGTGGAGAGACACAGAAGGGGCGTTTCCATCTGTTTTGTGTAGGTGGCCAAGCACCACAATGACACAACCAGCATGTTGTTGTAGTGGCCATGTTGTTAGAGAAGGTTTCTAGTATACATGTGAGCTGCAAAGACACTGAAAAACACAGAGATATGCACAGTGAGTTGATAATTTTGGACATATGTTTGAAGGTATCACTTGTAGTGGGCATGCGCAAAAGATAGTCATGACCTGCCCAGGAAATAAATCTCGACCATGTGGGATCACCTGCAGGCTGAGGTTGGGCCAGTAAGTTTGGGAATTGGAAGTTCTGGGGTGAATTTTGTTGATCAATATTTGATCAATTCCAGTGGCAATTTCCTTGAGGGAAAAAGTGATGATTGAGGATCAGCCCAACAATCCACTACTGGGCAGCCACCAAAGGCTAATGGTATTGTTAATATCATTAATCTCTCCCTGCTGACACACAGTAAATTATAGCTTTATTCTGTCAGCTGAGTATTATTATCAGTGAACCTGGGTATACTATAGTAACTGCCAAGAGCTGTTTCTGTCATACTTTTGGGTACAGTAGTAAGAACATTGATAGCCATTAGTCACTCTGAGTTTTGCTGAGCCGGCACAGGAATCAGGATGTATCATGTAGTTGTATGGCAATTACTATCACAGAATATTGCTCCACTCAATATAATGTAAGCAGAACCAGAATTTTTGCAGCTGTAATCCATGATTGTTGATATTGGAACCCAGGATAACCAAGAAGATGCAACAATTTACACTGTAGCAGGCTGTGAAAATCGCTGCCTTTATTTCCACTGACAGGCCTCTTTCGTTAAATAATCGTGGAAATTATATATTACAGCCATTTGTGAAAAGGTTGGCACTACCAGATTTGGAAATAAACAAAGCACACCAAAACCCAATCTTAGGGTTTGGCTCATCCTGGCTCATCCCCCAGTAACTGGGCCACTTCTCATCATAGGAAGTGTCTAATATCAATAAAATACACTATTCCTACAAATTTCAGAGTTTTGATGCCAGTAGATCTCAGAATATGTATAAAAAATAACATCTGGCAAAGTAAACCCTAGATTCATTCTGGAAAGTCAGCACCACACAGCTTATGAGCTTCAGAGTGTGATTTGGGTCACAAAATTTTAGGAAATACTACAGAGTAGTCCTTTTTACATTAAGAAGTATTTAATTCAATTTCTATAGCCTTTCAGCATGCTAAAATGATGAAGTCCTAATCTAGGGTTTATGTTTATTTATTTACTTTCCGAATTTGGCAGTGCCAACCTTTTCACAAACAGCCAACAAACAGC
>Ga0307517_10014625_pt1 | contig 10519 bp, 6 predicted proteins | sample 23_EM_MG_FD_194515 | JGI IMG/M metagenome (GOLD analysis project Ga0307517, IMG submission 194515) | Populus trichocarpa ectomycorrhiza microbial communities from riparian zone in the Pacific Northwest, United States - 23_EM | ecosystem: Host-associated > Plants > Roots > Unclassified | place...
GTCAACCACAAGCCGGCACCGCCGGCCCCGAGGTCGGCGAACGTCGCGCGTCCCGGCGCATCGGGGCCGGTGGTATTGAAATCAGCGGGTCGATAGCTGTGTACGACAGCGCTGCCATCGTCGGCGAGCGCGATCAGGGAGCGCCCGGCGATCACGACAAGGCTCGCATCGAACGGGGAATACAGCGCCGCGGTGTAACTCGGGTCGTTTGCCCGGCGCTCGGTGCCGTCGGTGAAATCGCCGGGATCGTAAGGCACCAGGCCAGTGAGGTCGACGAGCTGCGCGATCGACCAGCCATCGGCGACGTGCAAGTGGCGATCGATCGCGTCGGCAATGCTGCCATCACCGGGCGCTGCGCTGTCATCACCGGGCGCCGCGCTGCCATCACCGGGCGCCGCGCTGCCGTCGACCCCGAAGCGGCCGCAGGCGCCGCACGCGATTGCGCAGGCAAGGCCCGCGACTCGAACAGCTACCATCGGCGATATCGTAGCATTGCGCTGCGACGCCTACCGGGAGTGCGCCGATTCTCACTGCCGTGGCCGTGCCCTCGAGTGTCCTGCGTCCATGGCTATTGGCATATATCGAATGGCAATGTGCTTCTGTGGCACGTGTCGGACACCGCGATCGCGATGCCGAGGGACGGCAGGCGGCAGGCGATCCCGAGCGCGGATCCATGCGGTGATCGCCAGCATGCCACGGCCCGCCGGGCCACGAGCGCGAGCTCGCACCACATCGCACAAGATGCTCCTTTCACAGGTCCCCTCGCTCGGGGTAACGTGCCCGGAAGATTTCTTTACGGCGTACGTCGCTGCACCGTATCAGAAGGGCAGATTCAATGAGCTCACGTTTGCGCACTGGCTGCGTATCGAGCATCGGCCTCGGCTTGTTGACCATCCTGGCTGGTGCGGCTTGTGGGTCGAAGGGAGGTGGCGGTGGCTCCGGGCTCGACGGATCGTCGAACGGCGGGGAAGCCGGGGCGGGCGGCTCGGATGGCCCGGGCGGCTCGGATAGCGCAGGCGCTCAGTCGGTCCTGCAGCGCGGGAACGACATCTATCGACGCGCGAGCTATGTCCAGCCGGGCCTCGCCGCCTCGGCGGTGACCGCGATGGCACCGGACATGACGTTCAACAACAACGCCACATTCCCGGCGAACGGCAACACGCAGAACCAGGGCATGGCCTCCGTGCTCTATCTGGAGAACGGCCCTGCCCAGGCGGGCTGCCCGGCGGGTGCGACGGGCTGCACTGCCACGGCGCGCGCGGCCAACGATGGCGTGTTCTTCGCGTTCCCGGCGCTCGGCGCAAATCCCAACGTCGTGGCGTTCGACGAGACGACGGGCCTGCCCGTGTGGACCGCGCGCGTCAAGACCGGCGGCGATGGGATCCGCGGCACGCCGGTCATCGATCCCGATTCGCGCAGGTTGTTCGTCGTGACCGGGAACGATCCGCACATCGTGCACGCGCTCTCGATCGACGACGGCAGCGAGGTGATGACCGGCGGGTGGCCGGTGACCCTGTCGGCGACGACGCTGTCGTACAACGGCAAGACGTTCAACTCGGCCGCGCAGAACCAGCACGGCGCGCTCCTGCTCCTGAACCACATCCTTTACATTCCGTTCGGCGGACAGTTCGGGGACGGTGGTGATTACCTGGGCTGGATCGTGGCGGTCGACATCGCGGATCCGACCCATCTCGCAGGGTGGGCGACGCAGAGCGACCGATCGGGCATCTGGGGCTCGGGCGGCCTGGCTTCAGATGGAACCTATGTGTTCGGCGTGACCGGGGACACCGACGCCACGAACGCTGACCATACCCCGCTGGACTCCGAGCAGGTGCTCCGGATCAAGGGCATGGCCGAATTCACGCGGGACGCGGCGAGCGTGTTCGTCCCGACGGAATGGCAGGACTGGGATCGTCCGAGGGGGGATCTCGACTTCGGCGCGTCCACGCCGGCGTTTGTGCCGCTCCCCGCCGGCTCCGATCCGCCGTCATTGCTGATCGCCCCCGCCAAGGCGGGACGGCTGTTCGTGCTCAACGGCGCCAACTTGAGCAACGGCAGCTATCCGGCGCCGGGCGGCTCGCTGGCCAACCTCATCGTCGCGAGCACGACGGCCGAGTCGATCTACACGGCGCCGACGATCTACACGTCGGCGTCCGGCCTGCACGCCGCGATCAACGCCGGCGTCGGGCCGACGCCGCGTTGTCCCACGGGCACGCCGACCAGCGAGGAGATGGTCATCTCCGTGCTCCTGCAGCCGGGGCAGACGCCGATCGCCAAAGAGGTCTGGTGCGCGCCCAACGTGGGCGGCCGCCACATGAACTATCCGCCGATCTCCACGACGACGGATGCCGCCGGCGCGAACGCGCTGGTCTGGTTCATGAGCGGCGGGCAGCTCACCGCGGTCGACGGCGACACCGGCCAGAAGGTCGTCACCACGACGGGAGCCTCGTGCGACAGGGTGCCCAGCATGAGCTTCCCCATCGCCGTCAAGAACCGCATCGTGGTGTCCGCCCTGGGCCGCCTGTGCGCGTGGTCGATCAATGGCAAGTAGCACCCGGCCAGCGCTGGTCCTGGCCGCCGCCGCGATCGGTGCCGGCTGCGCGTCGGGCGGCAACGATTCGCCGGGCGGGGACGCCGCCGTCGTCGTGGACGCTGGGCCGGATGCTGGGACCGACGCTGGGACCGACGCTGGCGCGCAGCCCACCTGCGTTGCGCCGACGACGCCCGGGTCATGTGCCGCTCCGGTGGGGACCGCGCTGCCGATCTGCAAGCTGAGCCTCACGGGATGCATGGATCCGCAGGACATCACTCGGTTCAGCTCGCGCGCGGTCTACTACGAGATCAACAGCCCGCTGTGGTCGGACAACGCCGCCAAGGCGCGCGCGTTCGTGCTCCCGGCCGGAGGAACCATTCACGTCAAGAGCTGCCAGCCCGGCGCAGATCCGGCATCGCTCGCCGAGTGCGTGTCTCCGACGGGATTACCCAGCGGTCCCGCCGACACGGGGCGCTGGGTGTTTCCCGTCGGGACGGTCATGATCAAGAACTTCCTGTTCGACGGAAAGCGGGTCGAGACCCGCCTGCTCATGCGAGTCGACGCCGCGACCGCGGCGATCATCCAGAACGGCACCGACTGGGTCGGTTACAACTACGCCTGGAACGAAGCGCAGACCGAGGCGACCGTCGTCCCGAATGCCCGCACACAGGTCCGGTTCAATACCGGAGCGCAGACAGTGACGTGGAGCTACCCGAGCTTCTTCGACTGCATCAGCTGTCACAACCGGACCGTCGGGACGCTCGGGCCGGAGACGGCGCAGATGAACCGCACCGTCAATGGCAATAACCAGATCGATGCCTTCGCGAGCCTGGGGCTGTTCGACAGCACCGCGCCGGCCAGACCGTATGCCGAGCCGCTCGTCGAGCCGTACGCGAATGCCGCGCTCGGCCTGCAAGGGCCCGGACCGGGGGCGACCGTCGAGCAGGCCGCGCGCTCCTACCTGAGCGCGAACTGCGGCTTCTGCCATCGCCCCGACGTCAACGATCAAGGGTTCGATCTGCGCCATTTGCTATCGCTGTCCGAAACGCGGATCTGCAATCTCATGCAGCAAAATGGCATCCCGGGGATGACCGATCAGATGCTGGTCGATCTGAAACCGGGGGACCACACGGCTTCCGCGGCGTGGCTCCGCATGAACATCCCCGCCTCCGATCCGGGCGGGCGCGCCGACGTTGGGCGCATGCCGCCGGTCGCGAGCGCCGTCGTCGACCCGCAAGCCACCGCGCTGATCGGCTCCTGGATCGATTCGCTATCCAGCTGTCCGACTCAGTAGCGAGCACGACACCCGACGGCGGCTCGCGGGTCGATCTGCCACCTGCGCCGGGGCGCACGCGCGCGCTGCAGACCGCGACAGCCGCGCGCGAGCCCGGAGGCTGCGGTGCAACGCCGCCGCGCATCGTGGGTACGCTGGTCGCTCTACCGCGCGTTTGCTCGGGTTGTGCTGTGGCCGGGCGGGGGCCCCAGGTGAGAATGCTCCCGGGACAGCTCGCGCCGGACGGCATATCGGTTGCTCCCCGATCGCGTATGCCCAGGGACTCGATCCTCGCTCAGGCGATCGCCGAACAGGCCACTCCGCTGACCGGCGCGGCCCGTGATTTCGATCTGCTCCTCGATCGGATCGGCGAGGCGCGCTTCGTCTTGCTCGGTGAGGCCACGCACGGCAGCCACGAGTTTTACCGAATCCGCGCCGAGCTGACCAAGCGGCTGATCCGCGAGAAGGGGTTCGCCGCGCTCGCCGCCGAGGCTGACTGGCCCGACGCCTACCGCATCAATCGGTATATCCGCGGGGCGGGCCGGGATCGCGACGCGAGTGAGGCGCTGTCTGACTTCCAGCGGTTTCCGCAATGGATGTGGCGCAACGCCGACATCCTCGGCCTCATCGGCTGGTTGCGTGCGCATAACGATCAGATCGCCGAGCCGGCGCATCGCGTCGGATTCTACGGTCTGGACCTCTACTCGCTGCATTCATCGATGTCGGCCGTGCTCGCGTATCTCGAGAAGCGCGATCCCGCGGCGGCGCGGCTCGCCCGCGAGCGCTACGCCTGCTTCGACGTGTTCGGCGAGGAGCCGCAGCGCTACGGCCGGGTCATCTCGCTCGGAGTCGCGCCCGACTGCGAGCACGAGGTGCTCGAGCAGCTGGTCGATCTGCTGAAGCGCCGTGGTGACCTGCTGCGCCGCGATGGCGTGCTCGCCCAGGACGCGCAGTTCGAGGCCGAACAGAATGCGCGGGTCGTCGCGCACGCCGAGGAGTATTACCGATCGATGTACGTGCGCGGGGTGTCGACGTGGAATCTGCGCGACAGCCACATGATGGACACGCTCGACGCGGTCGCGGCGCATGTTCAGCAACTCGGCCGGAGCGGCAAGGTCATCGTGTGGGCGCATAACTCGCACATCGGCGATTCCGCGGCGATGGCTCACCGCGCCGATCACGACGAGATCACGATCGGCCATCTCTGCCGCGAGCGCCACGCAGGGGATACCGTGCTGGTCGGCTTCACGACGTATGCCGGCACGGTCACCGCAGCGTCCGACTGGGGCGAATCGGCAGAGCGCAAGACCGTGCGGCCCGCGCTGCCGGACAGCTACGAAGCGCTGTTTCACCACGTCGGCGTGCCGAGCTTCATGATGCTGCTCGACGGCCTGGGGGAGGCGACCGCGGCGCTCCACGAGCCGCGGCTCGAGCGCGCGATCGGCGTCGTGTACCGGCCGCAGACGGAGCGCTGGAGTCACTACTTCGACGTGCGTCTCGCGGACCAGCTCGATGCGGTGATCCACATCGATCAGACGCGCGCGCTCGAGCCGCTCGAGCGGACGGCGCTCTGGGAGCGCGGCGAGCTTCCGGAGACCTACCCGACGGGTCTGTGATGTCCGTGGCTCGCGCACGCGGGCCACGGTATGACGTTGCGGATCCGTCGCTCCAGCGATGCATGCGACAGTCCCAGAACATCCGATCAAGAGTGGAACACTCGAACGGAACATCGACTCGCGACAATGATATCTCAGGAGATCCTCACTCTGACTCGATCGTATGACGGGCGTATGACGGGCCGTCGGAGTTGACGATCTACCGGACCATGTACACGCTGGACTCGCTTGGGGAGTCCCGCACCAGGGATCGCGCGATCCGGCGATTGCCTTCACGAGGAAACGTTGACCCGGCTCGTGGCGGGCCGGATCGAGCCGGACGAGCGCTGGCTCGCCGAGGCTCACGTCGACAGCTGCGCGCTGTGTCGCCGGCTGCTCGCACAGCTCGCGCAGCTCTCGCTGGTGGCCGGTGCGGAGGCGTCCGGCGAAGCTCTGACCCCTCCGGCCGAGGCCCCGGTGCTCCGGCCCGAGCTGATCCCGGGCACCCGGTGCGGGCGTTACCTCGTCCTGCGCGTGCTCGGCGTGGGCGCCATGGGCGCCGTGGTCGCGGCGTACGATCCGGAGCTCGATCGCAAGGTGGCGATCAAGGTCCTGCACGGCGGCGGCGCGCCGCGCTACGAGGCCCAGGCGCTGGCGCGGCTCCATCATCCAAACGTCGTGAGCGTGTTCGAGATCGGCGGGGAGGCCGGTCGCGAGCATATCGTGATGGAGTTCGTCGAAGGCCAGACGGCCTCGGCGTGGCTGAACGAACGCGACCGCGCGTGGCGCGACGTGGTGCGATTGTTCATCGCGGCCGGGCGCGGTCTCGCCGCGGTACACGATGCAGGGCTGGTCCACCGTGATTTCAAGCCGAGCAACATCCTGGTCGGCCGGGACGGCTGGGTCCGGCTCGGCGACCTCGGGCTTGCCAGCTCGACGCTCGCCGAGCCCGGCGCGATCGCCGGGACTCCGGCGTACATGTCCCCCGAGCAGTGGCGCGGCGCCGGCGTGGACCCGCGCAGCGATCAGTTCAGCTTCTGCGTCGCGCTGTTCGAGGGTATCACCGGGCGCCATCCGTTCGGCGGCACCACCGCGGCGTCGACGGGAGCCGCCGTGTGGCCGCGCGCACCCCGGCTTCCGGCCTGGCTCCGCGCGGTCATCGATCGAGGGCTCATGCCCACACCGGCGGCACGCTATCCGTCGATGCACGCGCTGGTCGATGCGCTGGTCGACGATGGCCGGCGGCGCCGCACCACGACGGTCCGGACGCTCGCGGCGGTGATCGCTGTGGGCCTCGCCGCGCTGGGCTGGCGGACGACCCGTCAGGCGGAGGCGGTGCCGCCGTGCTCCGGCGCCGCGGCCGACGTGGCGGCGGTCTGGGGACCCGAGCGGGGCGCCCGGCTGGCCGCTGCATTTGCGGCCACCGGCCGCGCTCACGCGACCACCACCGCGAGCCTGGTCGCGAACCGGGTGGATCGCTGGACCGAGACCTGGCGGACGAGCGCGACCGCCGCCTGCCGGGCCACGCGGGTCACCGGGGAACAATCGGAGGTGCTCCTCGACCAGCGCATGGTGTGCTACCGCCGCGCCCTCGCAGGCACCGACGAAGCGCTGCGCGTGCTCGGCGACGCGCCCAGCCCGGAGCTGGTCGACCGCGCCGTCGACGTGGTGGCGGGCTTGCCGTCCCCGGCCGCGTGCTCTGCCGTGGACCAGGCCGGGATCCATCCGCCGCCCGGGCCCGGTCCGCTTCGCGATCGGCTCGAGGTCATGGAGCGCGAGCTGGTCCGCGCGGCCGCGCTCGAGCGTGCGGGGCAATACCGGCCCGCGCTGGAGCAGGTGAACCGTCTGCGCGCCGAGGCCCACGAGGTCGGCTACCCGCCGTTCGAGGCCCGGCTGTTGCTCCTGACCGGCGAGATCGTCGCGCGCGGCGATGGCGCCGCGGATGCCGAGGCGACGCTGGGCGATGCGTTGCGCGCCGCCGCGCGGGCGGCCGACGACGCGACCGCCGCGGAGGTCTGGACCCGCTTGATCTTCCTGATCGGCTGCGTGCTCGACCGCCGCGCCGATGCGATCGCGCGGCTGTCGTTCGCCGAGCTGGCCGTCCTGCGCGCGGGGGATCCGCCGCTGCTCCGGGCCGGGCTCGAGGACACCCTCGCCGAGCTCCAGCTCGCCCAGCACCACGGCGCGGAGGCCGCCGTCCACTTCCAGCGCGTGCTCGAGCTGCGGACGCGCGCGTTACCGCCCGACGATCGGCTGATCGCCGACGCCGTCGGCGGGCTGTGCGTCGCGCGGTATTTTCAGGGCGCGACCGAGGCCGCGCTGCCGCATTGCCGGAGATCGCTGGCTGCCCTGGAGGCAGCGGTCGGGCGCGAGCACCCCGCTGTCGCTGGCGCGCTCGTGGCGCTGAGCGCGGCGCTGCGCGAGCACGGCGACCTCGACGAGGCGCTGACCGCCGCCCGGAGGAGCGTCGAGATCCGGCGCGCGACGTACGGCGACGGTCACCCGGCGGTGGCGTACGCGCTGCAATCGCTGGCGGCGGCGCAGGTGCGCGCCAAGGACCACGTGCACGGGTGCGCGACGTTCGCCGAGGTGCTGGCGGTGTCGACGCGGTCGTTCGGGGGCGACGATCCACGCACCGCGCAGGCGATGTCCCAGCATGCCGCCTGCATGAAGGAGCTCGGCGACCCGGGGATCGCGGTGGTCGAGCTCGAGCACGCGCTCGCGGTCCAGCGGCGCGGCGATGTCCACGACGATCTTGCGCTCACGCTCGCCGAGCTCGGCGATCTGGCGCGGCGAGCCGGCGACCTGGCGCGGGCGCGGTCCCGGCTCACCGAAGCGATCGCGGAGTACGAGGCGAGCCTGGGCAGCGGCCACCCGCTCCTCGCAGCGCCGCTGGGATATCTCGGCGACTGCGAGCTCGCCGCGGGACGGGCAGATCGCGCCGCCCGGGCCTTCGAGCGGGCGCTGGCGCTGCACGATCTCGAGCCCCACGATGCTGCCCGGTTGCGCTTCGGGCTCGCGCGATCCTTGTGGCACACCGATACCGCGCGCGCGATCTCGCTCGCCCGCCAGGCCCGGACCGTGTACGAGCACGCGCCCCCGGGCTTCGCCCGCGATCTGGCGGCCGTCTCCGCCTGGCTGGCCGGGCGCGAGCGGGCCGCGGCGCGCGGACCTCACACGGGGAGATGAGGCGGTGGTCGTCGACTTCGAGGCGCTCCTCGCCCGCGGCCGGACGGCGTGGCCCGGCGTGTCGGTGGCGCCCGAGGAGCTCGTCGCGTTCGTGACCGCGCGACTGTCCCCGGCGTCGTCCCAGGACAACATCCTCGCCGAGGACCTGTACATCGCGTGCGCGTGTGCGACCGGCGCGCCGCGGGCGATCGCCGCGTTCGCGGCCGCGTACGATCACCACGTCGCCGCGATCCTCGGCCGGCTGCGCATCGCGCCCGTGCTGCGCAGCGAAGCGCACAGCCGCCTGGCGGCGCACCTGTTTGTCGCCGAACCGGGCGCACCTCCGCGCATCGCCAGCTACACCGGCCGCGGTGAGCTGCTCGCGTTCGTGCGCATCGCGGCGATCCGGCTGGCCGTGGGGCTCGCGCGCAACCAGGCGCCGTCGGATGAGCTGGATGAAGACGCGCTCCTCACCGCCGCGGACAACCCGGAGCTCATGTACCTGAAGGAGCTGTATCGCGGCGAGCTCACCCGTGCGTTCGCCGAGGCCGTCGCCGCGCTGACGCCGCGCGATCGGACCCTGCTCCGTTATCAGGCGGTCGATGGGCTCTCGATCGACAAGATCGCGGCGCTGTACGGCAAGCACCGGTCGACGATGGCCCGGCAGCTGGCGACGGTTCGCGGCGAGCTCGCCGCCGCCACGCAGCGCATTCTGATGAGCCGCCTGCACATCGATCGCAGAGAGGTCGCGAGCATCATCCGGCTGGTCGTGAGCCAGCTCGACCTCAGCATGCGGACGCTCCTCGTCGAGACCTCTCCACGGTCCTCTTGATCGATCTTTGCCAGCTTTTTCTCGAGACCCCGGCGCCGGGGCCCCATCTCCGGTGCGAGCCGCCGTCCGCCTGGACGTCACCGAGGCACCTGTTCGTGCCCGCGGCTCGCGAAGGAGCAAACAGTGAGAGTATCTGGTGTATTTGCGATGAGTTTCTTGGCGATGGTCGGCTGCGTGTCCGGCGATCCGCTGTCCGATTCCGAGGATGATGGGCCGCCTGGGTCCGAGCGCAGCAGCGCGGATGCGCTATCGGTCCCGAGCGAGGTGGATTGTTTCTACAATGCACGCGCGCTGGGCACCTGCCCTCCGCCGGTCATCACCAGCGCCTATCTGGGCCAGCGCTGCGCTGGCACGACCGGCGTCTTCATCGTCGGGCACTACCTGCAGTCGACGAATCGGTTCGACGCCAACAACGGATGGCTGCAGCACGGGCCCACGGCGGTGTCGACTCGGTTGACGGGCGATAGCTGGAACGAGATCACACCCATGCATGTGTGCGTCACGACGTCTGCCGACGCGAGCACCTGGTCCGGGTTCGCGATCTCCGTGCGCAATCCCGACGGACAGACGTCGAGCACGGTGACGGTGCAGAACCGACTCACCAGCACGCCGCAGGTCCCGTCGAGCGGGAGCAATGATCCGTTCGATCCGGATGTATGTATGGACCCCGAGATGACCTTGTCTCAGGCAGTGGACCACTTTGCTCCGGGCAGTGACACTGCCGTTCTGGGCCGTGTCTCCGTCCGGTCCCGCGCGCGGGGCTGCAACAGCGTGACCGGCTGTGCCGCCTGGGGGGCGAGCGCGGCGGTGGATTCGCCCGAGCTGGCGCTCACGACGTTCGGCGCAGATCAGGTTCACGTGGCGGTGAATGGCAGGGACTGCGGCCGCCTCGGCGCGTCGGCGGGGAGCCTGAATGTCTGCAATCCGACCTTCGATCCGCTCGCGCCGCCGTACCTCGTGCATATCGCCGGTGCCTGTGCGCACGTCTACCGGACCGAGCGCAGCTCCGTTGCGGCGAATGGCAACTACACCCAGACTGACTATTCCGGGTTGATCCGGTACTGACGACCATCCCGCGCTGTCAGTCGTTCGCGCGGTGCTCGGGCAGGAACACGCGC
>Ga0307517_10014626_pt1 | contig 10518 bp, 6 predicted proteins | sample 23_EM_MG_FD_194515 | JGI IMG/M metagenome (GOLD analysis project Ga0307517, IMG submission 194515) | Populus trichocarpa ectomycorrhiza microbial communities from riparian zone in the Pacific Northwest, United States - 23_EM | ecosystem: Host-associated > Plants > Roots > Unclassified | place...
CTTATTCTTTTAATTACTATTTATTTAGTTTTTTTATATATATTTTAGATGATTGAGAATTTTGTTTTATGAGTTTTTTGGGTTTGTCTCATATAGAATAACCTGGTCTCATGACCCGAGACACAGGTTTCAAATATTAACCCGATTTTTTTTAAAAATTATTTAATTCTCACATCCCAAGTTACGATTATTCAAGTTAACCCAGATTAACTTGAGTTTTTTTTATTAGTTTTTTTATTGAATTTTGTTTTTTATTTTACCTTTCATTTTTTAATTTGTTTAAAAGTTGAACTCTAATATTTTATTTAATTTTTCTTATACAAGGTTCTTCCGACTTTACAATTGAGTTGTAAATTTTACATACTAACTCGAGTTAAGTTTTTTTATTGTTTATAATATTTTTTCAATTTATCTTTTAACATTTGATTTATGAACTCCTAATTTTTTTTATAAGGTTTCTCATCTAATTTTTTTTTTTTGAAATCAAATGAGATTTTTAAAACATTTTAAAAATATTTAGAAAACATCTTTTTATAATATTGATAAATATTTCATTTTTTAATTAATTTTTTTTTTAATTTTTATATTTTAATAATAATATTATTATTATTATATTAGCCAAATTTAAAACATGAATAGAAAAAATTTCAACAGGCGCGCGGGCTACTATGAAATCTCGACTGTATCTTCTCGTCTCCTCTGTTTGGAGATGATAACCAAACTTATTCAAGTGACAATTTTTTTTACACGTGTTAGTCAGTTCTTTTGCACGTGCTATTAACACTTTCATTCATAAATTCAACTTCCAGGCGAAGTGGAAAAATTGGAGAAAAGAGCTTAATATAACTGCAACTGACAATCCAAAAACCTCATATAAAAAAACGCAGAGGAGAGTCCTAGGGTTTCCAATCTCGCGAAATTCGATCAATCAAAATGGAAATGGAAGGAGTGAGCAATGGAGGGATGTTGTACCACGAGGTACAAGAGGCCAAGCTATGCGCCGTACATTGCGTTAACACAGTGTTACAAGGACCTTTCTTTTCAGAATTCGATTTGGCGGCGCTTGCTTCCGATCTCGATTCAAAAGAACGCCAGATGATGCAAGAGGGAAACTTCTTCACCTCATCCGTTGGTGATTACCTCTCCGCCGAGTCCCATAATGTGTCCTTAGGCGGTGATTTTAGTATCCAGGTTCGCTTCCTTTCCTTCGTTTTTTTCTTGTCAATTATTAAAGCTGTACGTTTTTTCTTCTCTAAAAATTAAAGCAAAAGATGAGGGTATTGGATCAACTAGTTCGAGTCATTAATTGTTTAAGAACGAAAAAATCAGAAATTTTCATTGGTGACGCCTTTGGTTAACGTATTGTTTGCTTACTATAGTCGAAGCCAATCATGATTGTGCAATTTTTTCTTATTCATGCTGAGAAACCTGGAATTAAGAAAAGAAGTTTGATGTTAGACGGTACTTTTATTATTATTATTATTATGCTGCCTTGTTTCGAAGTTAACTCAAATTGAGTGAAAGTTGAGGCAGGTTTTGTTAGTATTGCATCAGAGCAAACGAAAACCACATGTCCTGGGTGGACAATTATGGACCTTTTTAAAATTTTAGCAATAACTCTGTGTTTAGTGGGGAGGACAAAAAATGGTTTAGAGAGAAGGGAAGTATTAGCACGTTTATAGTCCTTCCTCAGAGGTTCAAAATTTGAGGCATTTTGAGAGATGTAGCTGGGTATAATGAATCATTTAGTTGATTAGTGTGCAAATTATTTTACTTTGGAGCATAAAAGTAGGGATTCAGATTGATGCTTTGACCATTCAGCTAGTATTGGTGAAATGTATCATATGGCTAGTGGAACCTTTGTTGTTGATTTATGGATAATCAGGTGGCTGGTATACTTTTATAAAGCATGCGTGGCTTGAGGTGGGAGATGGAAAGATGGTAAATTTTTGGAAAAGTTGTGTGATTTAGCACTCGCCATATTTTAAATCTCTTAGAGTAAACAATATGATTAATGTCAGTGTGTGGATAAATTCTTCGATAGACTTTTATGAAGTGCATGTCATGGTGTGAGGATAAGATATGAGATCAGCTCATATATTTCAGAAATGTGGAAACCCCTGTGTTTGGTGATCTGGATCACACCTTTTGGATTGCAGTACATTTATGTATGGGATCGAGGTGGTTTGCGATATGGATTGTGAAAATTGGTGACCCATTTTTAATAACAAAAATCTGTATTAATGGAAAGAAATTGAAAAAAAAATCAGACTTCGCTTGATTTTCCTCAAAGAGCTGAGAGAGAAGCCATAAAGAAAGAACAAAAAATTGAAGGAAAAAAAAAATTCATCTGGTGGCGAGAAACAAAGAAACATGCTTGACTTTTGAGAAAGACAGTTTTAAGACAGCTGAGATGTTGATAATTAAACCTAATAACAAGAGAAGTCTTGGCCTTAGTAAAAAGGAGAAGTTTGGACCTTCAGTTTTACTTTGGCCCAATATTCTTTCACACTCAGGTCTGGTTTTTAATTATATTCTGGCAAACCTACTTTATTTTGTATTATTAATCCAATTTATTTGAAAAAACTAAAGTTCTTTCTATTCTCTTATTTATTAGAAATGAAAACAACATTTTTGTTTGAAGTTTTCTTCCTTTATACTATTACCTCATAATGTTTGTGCCATCAACAAACCGAAAAAATGTTCCAAGTGTACAACATTCAAACTAATGAACCCATCTACCCCCTATGCACTGTAAATTAATCAAACTGCATATCCCATCTCTGAAACTTGCACCAGAACCAAAATGTTAAACGTTTCTGGTAATTATGGACCAGTAAATAGAGGAAAGACTCACCTGAAAACTGTTTCAGTGATGGAAGTTTGTTGTAGGTTTAGATGAGGGTGGAAACACCCACTATACAGTGCAGATTAACTGGGAACATGAGCATGCAAAGTTTCATTGTAGGTTTTGCCACTCATTCAGGCACTAATTCTCATTTTCAACTATGCAACCTTTAGAATTCATGTTATGTGTGCGAGTATCCGTTCAGTATGTATGATGAACATTCACTTTTTATTCTTTACATGAGATTCCTTAAGAAATTACTGAACTGGCATGTCCTGGTCATAAATTACATTCATGTTCTCTAGTTTTGTTTTACCGGTGAATTATTAATTACTAACCATGCATGGTCCATGTTGTCATTCACTAGTCGAAAACTTTTTATGTAATCATATAAATGGGCTTATTGAACAGTGCTACTTACATAGATGCATCCCTTCTGAGCCACAAACTGGTATCATACTTGCATAGATTAACTTAAAAGCATATAAAGTATGCTCCTTGTTTTCCTGGTGACTATTTCCTGGTATGTCTATGGAGTTGTACAAACTTAACTTCTTGTGAGAATTCTTGTTTGCAGGTTTTACAAAAGGCTTTAGAGGTGTGGGATTTGCAGGTCATTGCCTTTGACAGTCCAGTTGCTGAGCATGCGCAGATTGACCCTGATCTAGGAAATGCATTTATTTGTCATTTGCATGATCATTGGTTCTGCATTAGGAAAGTGAATGGGGAGTGGTATAACTTTGACAGCCTCTATGCAGCTCCGCAACACTTATCCAAGTTTTACCTTGCAGCCTGCATGGATTCTTTTAAAGATTCTGGCTGGAGCATTTTCCTGGTGATAGGAAACTTCCCAAAAGAGTTTCCCATTGAATCCTCTGAAGCTCCCAACGGTTATGGACAGTGGCTGTCTCCTGAAGATGCTGAGAGGATTACTAAATCCTGCAACACAACAGAGTCTCCACAGACAATCGATTCCACTCAACAGGCATATCAAGAAACTCTGTTAAAAAAATAAGACCAGAACTTGAAAGCTGCATTAGCTGCCAGCAAGATGGAATCTTCCCAAAGCCGTGGCTAGGGTGGAAACCAGTAGTCCTCAAAATGACGAGGAAGATACCGAAGATGGCAATGAAGATAGAAAGACAAAAACACACAATAAGAACTATTCATTTGCATTTAATTTGCAATGAAAACTCATTTGCAAACAAAAAGGTTTTGAGTTACAAGAAGGCAAGAATTTAATTTTCATTTGATTAGAAAATAATGCTCACTGCTAGATTTGATAGTTCTACTGACAAAATTTTCTGTTGGTATGTACATTTATAGTTTGTTGATACTTATTTTACCGATGGGTTTATGAACAAAAGCAACCCATCCAAAAACTATTGTTGTTAATTTATGGTATGTCAGTAATAAATTTACCGATCGATAAATTTATAGACGGATAAATTACGACAAAAAATATTTATCCGTTTCATTTCATAATATCATTAAATTGAATTTTAACATATCACTGACAAGAAAATCATATTTAATTTTATTGGTGTTTTTATTTGTTCATTGGTATATTCTGAACAACCTTGATACAACTCATGAGTTTGGTTTTTACTATGAATAACCTAAGTGTTAATCAAAGGTATTAATTTCTTTAGCAAGTTTTAAACGTTCGTGTCATTTGATCGTGCCTTCAAATAAATCAATTTATAATGATTATTGTTTGGATATTTAGAGACTGGGGCAGAAAAACTTCATTCAACAAAAATTATGAGTGAACAATAATGCTATAGGATAAATGAACTTTAAAAGGTTATTAACTGTGAGTTACTGTTGCATAAACAAAATGTTTAGCGACAACTTTTCCTAGAATAAGGGTTGGGTTCAATTAGCTAGTGTTAGTGCAGTATTGACTTACACATGCCCATTCAGCTATTCATCATCTTGACTTGATAGACTATTAATAGTCATAAGTTTTGGATTTGGAGTAAATGATTGTAAATATATCAATTCATCAAGCAACTGGAAGTGACAAAGACAATCTAGACTTTAGAATAAATAGATTCAAATTCATACATTCATTTAAGGTTTAATTTATTGTAGCAGACTTATTCTCACTCGTGTAGATAAACCACTAGTTTTAAACATAACAAATCATTAGAAAGAGAAAACAAATGATAATATAACTTATTTTAGATATGAGCTTTAAAGTAATAGTGTCTTACATCTAGTATAATTAGTTTTTTATTTCAAAACTCTAAAGATCATTTCAGGTTCTTAATGACCATAATATAAATTAATATAGGTGATAACTTATTTTTATAAGTTACACGTTATTCTCCATCACAACACAAAAAATTGCAACAATGCCGTGTAAAGTTTTTTTTGTAGTAAAACCCGATTGTGACTAGGCCTACCAAATAATGGTTAAAGCCTTCAAATTAACTAGATCATATATTTAACTCTCACCCAATTTAAACCATAATATTTAAATTGGTTAAAAAAACATTCTGATAATATTAATATTTATTAGTGCATAGAAGCTTTAATTAATTTTATTAAATGTAAACTAAGTTTTAAATTCACAATCAAAATTTTTCTTCCCGTTAGAAAACACATTGAAAACTATTGCACATTTTTTATATATATATTGATCCAACCTACAGTGAGAAGTAGACCAGGTAACTAGTTTTAACTAAGAGTTCCCGTGGGAGAAAAATAAACACAAATAATGCCCATAATAGAGAAAAACAAATACAGGCAGGGGAATGAAGCAAAAACTGGTAGGCTATATAGGCATATAGCTGGTCCAAGCAAGAGTTCCCTAAAATTCAATACAAGGTACAGCAGCAAAACAAAACAATTTCTCTACTCTTGCCCACTTCCAAAACCATCACGGTTCTCATGCTGCCATCCAAAATCAGGTCCCTCATGGCCCATATCCCCAGAATAATATTTACCCCGTTTGGACTGTGATGCATGAGGCAAGGGAGGCGGAGGTGGTGGTGGATGTTTAAAGGGCTGTGGTGCCAATATACCTTTGCCATCTCGATGATCCATATTACCAGCATGTATAGCTTCCATCCCCTTGTTGGCAGTGGGTGGGGGAGGAGGGACCATTGGTAGAATTCCTGGATTTCGTCCATAGTCTCCTTGATAAAATGCAATATTTCCCTGAGAATCTGACGAGTTTGCAAAAGCATCAGGAATTCCCTGGCTCCCTGGTGCTGGTCCAGAATTCCAGGGCTGAGAATAATTTGCCATGAAATTCATACCACCTGCTGGGCCTGGTGGGAAGCCCAACAAAGACCCTTGTTCTGCTCCACCATCTGGTGCTGAATCTGGCCTGGCCATCTGGCCCATCTCATAGGGTGCAACATAGAATGGCTGAGCTCCCTCAGTTTGGAAAGGAGGAAGACCAAATTGAGGAGTTAATAGAGGATTCGAATTCATTGGCACAACAAAGTTTGGTGGTTGAATGGAATGCATAGGCGGGTATTCAGGCATGGGGGTCTCAGATACCATTCCCTGTTGCTTGTCTGCAAACTGGCTGGATTCTTGCTGTGGATGACCCTGTGTGATCTGTTGAAAATGACTCTGTTGGCCAGGTCGGTCAAACCCTGGAGGATGGTTATTATTTAGCTGAGGCTCCAATAGGTAATTTTGGGCTTGCCCAAAATATGGCGGTTTTGACATCATTGGCCTTTGTAGTGGTTCTCTAGGCTGCTGCCGACGAGCTTTGTCTTCAAAATCAAGAAGCTGAGAACTTGAACCAGGTGAAATAACTGGCCTTGGAGGAGCTCGAACAGTGGAATCTGATGCTGTTGGTTGTTTAGTACTCTGAACTTCATACTCGTTGCCCTCATCTTTCACTGCATTTGGTTGTAGAAGGTCAGCATGGCTATCATGAATATGAGCTTCAAACTCAGAACTCTTCAGGAAAGACTTAAGACAATGAGGAGCTGCACAGATGAAGATCCCCTCCATCATTTTGATTGTCTGAATCTTCTGAATACGTTCATCACAACTGTGTTCCATGAAAGATCAGAAACAGATAGTGAATTCTTCATAGATAAGGTAAGAATTTGAATATAGATTGAATTAATGAACCTTAGAAAAATTGCTCTCTTTTGTTAAGTCTACCCCACATAACTACAGTTATAGTAGCATAGTTCTATATTCTCATCAAGACAATAGCAGGCAAACCAAACTAAGGTCATTATAGATATGCCAATAGGAAACAGAGATACTGGCAGCTAGTCTAGCATCAACAGACTTTATCATCCTCCAATGTTTTATATACAAGCGAGAGTCACATCATGTAGATGAAATAAAATGAAGACACAACTATACAACACCAAGCATATCTTCAGGTTTGCTGCAAGAGGAACTTGAGTGGACCTGCCCTTTGATGGCAGCATGTACGGATAAAGATATTAGCAGTTGCTAGAGTTGCAAATTCACAATTAAAGCATAAGAAATAAAATGTTCTCACTCTCTCTGTCTCTCTCTCTGTTTGTGTGTGTTGTTCTTTTTGGAGAAAAGGGTTGTCTCTTAATTTTTGGCTCAGTAAAACAGTTAGGGATTTTTTTCAAGGCTGAAACTCAACATAAATCTGATTTACAAGACACTATAAATTCCAATAAATTCCGATTGTGGTTGAAAAAGGTAGAGGCATGAAAAACTGACATCTTGTAATGATTCACTCCTAGTTACTAAAGAATTCAAGGAGTCTCAACATAAATTCTTAGAAGCCTCCAGGAATTATTTCTCAGCTTCTCACATGAAATTAATTGATCGTCACTCTGAGAAAAGAAGCTGAAAATCACATTTCAAAATTCTGGAAAGCTACAAAAACAACTTCGCACTACATGTATTGAAAATCGTATATTTCAGTGGCACTATACAACTCGTAACTTTGTTGCAAGTATACAAAAGTTCAGAAATCTCCTTACAGATAGCATATTGAATCGCTCCTAGCACAATCAAGACAGAAAGCATGCTCGCAAGGACTCTGCATAAACATAATTTTGTTAGCTCCCACATCAAGCTCTTAGAATAACTACACAACACACAGAAGTATATTATCAAGCTATTATAACACTTCTAGCATTAAACAGAGGATCTTGGATTAATATGCACAAACAGATGTGACCATTTGTTCCGAGACACAGATTGCACTGAAAGGAGCATTGACGATCTGTGCTTCGTACTGGAACACAGTATAAATTTTCAAAACCTCACACATATGAAGCATTACCTTCTCAAATTCATGGTTCAATATAGTAGCCAAACCATTTTGAGTGGCTCTTCATTCAACTTATTAACAATGACTGCCACCTCCACCTACCTACAATGCTTTTAGTTTTCAAACATCCATTTAACATTCCCATCTCCACTGCACTTGTTTTTATAGTCCCTTCAAGTTTTTCATTAATAAGAAAAAAAAAGCTTCAGGACACACAAAAGAAGAGCACAGCAGCCGTTAGCCAACACTTCTGCTCCGACTGGTATCAATATCAATACTACAAACCCGAAATGTTTATTCAGATGGGTGAATATCAACATCATTTAGCAGCCAAGAATCTCGAAAATGTTCTAAGACTATATTACCCCCTACCATGTTTCTTCAATTTTCCCCTTTCGATAAAATTTAAACATTTCTTTATCTAAATTCTCCATTCAGTTTCGATTAAATTGTTAATTTTTAATTATTGATGTCACCAAAAACATAAATAAATAAGACAAAACAGGAACACTCAAAATTAATTTACCAGGCGACCGTAGATGGCAATTGGGAAATCACAGCGGACGCAAAAATGGACTCGCTCGCCAAGCTGACGCCGCGATCTGCGGCCCACAGTCTTGACAATGGTAGCAGCGGTTGCACTCCCAATGCCTTTTGCTACGGGAAGGTCAGCAAGTACAAGGTGGTCTGGGCAAGCAACCGTCACTGTTTCTGCCGTTGAGGGTTTCACGACCGCCCCTCCTCCACCACCAGCAGCACCGCCGCCACCAGTTTCTGATGATGGCTTGCTAAGTCGAATCAGCATCTTTCCACCAAACCCTAAACAATCTGAAATGATAACTGGGATTTTTCTTCAATAGGGAAGGCTCTTTGTATTCTTTTTTGAGTAATTGTAAACGACGGCTCGTGTCGATTTAGAGGTTGCAGCCACTTGTCGTCTGCCAGCTAATAAACAAAAATCCTCTTATCATGTGATGAAACGAATTTAAAACAGTCATTACATTAATAATAAATAAAATAAAAATAAACGAGGATCCACAAATCCTAATTATACAACTAATAACAAGTCATGGAAATCATGAATATTTATTCTGAATTAAAATCAATCAGACACCCAAAAAAAAAATTACAAAGACAGAAAAAACCTCTCTTTTGAAGGTCAAAACTTTTGAGTTCTTAAAGCTATTTTTATTTTTTAATTTGTACAAAGCTATTATTTAATAAAATATTCTAAAAATAAATAAAGTATATTTATTAATTATATTTTATAAAATAAAAAGTGCCCTCACTAAACAAAAAACTCCAAGTACAAAATAAACATTGCCTAAAGTCCCAGTTATTAGATATATATAAAAAATAAAAATAAAATCTTTAATATTTTAAAAAGCTACATTTATAATTTTGTTTAAGACCACCATTCACTTAAGCCTCCTTTGGAGATAATAATGTCCTCTGGTTTCACGAACCATAAAGATCACAAAGGATAGGGATTATTAAATCTGTGATTTAGTTTTGTGAGATTTTGAGTGTTGTTGAGGTGTGAGATTTGGTGTTCATGGCAGAGGAGAAAAGAAATCGCAAAGTGAAATCCATCTATTTTTGGATAATTCATTTCATGCGTTATATCTATTTTTATGTTTTAAAAATATTTTTAAAAGAATTTAAAATATTTTTTAAATTAATTTTTTTTAATTTTTTTAAATTATTTTGATTTAAAAATTAAAAATATTATTTTAATATATATTTTTTTTAAAAATACGACTTCGAAGTTTATAATATTAATATTATAATATTGTTGTACACAATTAATCAAGAAGAAACAAAGTCTGTGTGAGGAAGAATGGGCCAAAACTTAATTACAGATTAGACTTGATAACAATCCAGACTTATGTAAATAACGGGCTGTTTCAGATATGAATGGATCATTTAACAGATACACCCACAATTCGTAATATACATCCATCAAGGCACTTGATTGTGCTATTATTAATAGAGGAACAACTCAATTTATAAAAATTAAAGTTGATGCGTTCAATTGCAAAAATAAAAAAAATCCAAACACTTAAATATCATTATCTTGATTTGTAAAGAGCTTGCCGATAAAGATATGTTTATGATTTATATCCAAGATGTGAGGAAAATAAGCAATCTCCTTGGATAGAGAGATTTCTTCGGAGGAATGGTTAACACTGAGTTGGTGTTGCAGAGGCCTGCGAGGGATCAGGGAAGAACAGCAAAGCCTCGAACCCAAACTAGCTGGAGAACAGTAAATTTTGGAAAAATAAAATTGAACATAAAAAAGGAATTCTAGCGATAAAAGAAATAAAATGGTAACAAGTTCATTCTATGATAATTCCAAGTTCGATCCTTTTACGAAAAGGAAACAATTAGGACCCAAGAGGGCAAATCAAGAAGTAAGAAAACTCGA
>Ga0307517_10014627_pt1 | contig 10518 bp, 13 predicted proteins | sample 23_EM_MG_FD_194515 | JGI IMG/M metagenome (GOLD analysis project Ga0307517, IMG submission 194515) | Populus trichocarpa ectomycorrhiza microbial communities from riparian zone in the Pacific Northwest, United States - 23_EM | ecosystem: Host-associated > Plants > Roots > Unclassified | place...
AGATATGTGCCTGATTACGTAGTAGGTAGGTCGACCTTTCACTGCTGAAAAAAATAATTCGACCCTAGGTGTCGCTTATTGATCCCGACACCCCCTTGGGTCCTGGCGCTGAACTTGTCTTGGGCCCAAGTAACATACCATTTTGGAGGGATATGGTCATACTGTAACAGGACTGGTCAGCTAAATGTCGGCCGTGTAAAGCTGCCTCTCTCCTGAAAGTTGCTCATCTTATCTTGTCGTATCTTCCCGTAATCTCCCCGATTCTTGAACCGGTGTGAAATTAGCTTCGTGTGTTCTGGGAACCACCCGTACTGTCTATGATAGCTGTAACCATGCCATCTTTCTTCACCGTAATCAAGACCGTAATATTTCATGGGGCAAAGTCTCCATGTGTAAATTTCGTTTCGTACCGCTGGCGATGAGATACAAGGACTTTGTCCGCACCGCACCGACGAGGGCTATGCGACTGCCGTTTCATAGAGCGCCACCGACAACAAAGGTAACGGCACCATAACCTGGAGGATCTAATGCGCGAATCTGGGCAACATAGTCCCTCAATTGAACAATGATCCAATCCTTGATATCTGACATGTTATGCCAGGCGTACGCGAGTGCGACACCACTGACGACTTCCATTAGGATGTATGTGATTCCGTCAGAGCGCCAGGCGTGCTGGACTTTGGAACTGGGACGGAGGTGTGCTTTGCGATATAAGTCATTGAACAAAATGGCAGGGGTGACGACGAGATCAAGCCATCGTCCTCTTACTTCTCAGAAGGAAGGACAAATCACGACCTTTGCATCATCGACCATGAAGCAAGGCGACGACTATTACGCCTGAGACGTATCACCTATAGCAGGACCGATCACAGACTCTGGAAAATGTGATTAGAGCTGGCAACCTGGAGATGGCTAAACTCACCGAGATGTTGGCTTGGCGGGGAGATTGTGGTGGAAGAACAAACATTGGTCTTTTTTTCTGTTGGGTCGAGTTGAGTCAGTTTACGAGGGCCACTTTGGATTATCGAAAAAAGACCCATGATAGCTGAAGCGATTTAAATGTCGTTGTGGATTGGTCGGGGCCTATTATTCTAGTCCTAATTTAAACTTTTGATAGCAGAAAAAGACGATGAGCACAATGCTTACCTATTAATAATCACATACGTGCGTTTGAACATACATTTGAATGGCAGACGTGGGTACGGGGTGAATGTAATACCCAACGATTTACACAGATAAAACACTAATCTGTAACTTCTAAAAATCGAGATCTTTTGGGTCTTCGATATCGGATCAGAATAAGGTAGAAAATGGCTACGGTGATGGCCGCTCCCACGATAATCCCAACTATAGACCCGAACTCAATATGACGAGTAGCGCTTGGATGTGATGTATTTGATGTTGTACCTGTTTCTGTGACTGTGGATCCGCTGGGTATAAAGGGTGGAGTAAAGTGTGTCGTTGTACTACTTGTAGCAGATGGCGATATGATTGTAAAGGGTGGAGCAGATATGATTGTAACATCTCCAGGAGGTTGCGTAGGAGAAGACGGCGATATAGTCGGCAAAGTTGAGACAACACTTTGGAGGATGCTCGCCAAAGGGGTTGCTTGGAGCAAGGCTCGGCAATAGGTAGCGTCACGGAACTGTTGCCAAACATCCAGATCAGTGTCAAGATCAGTCGTGTTTTACAGTAAACTGACCTGCTCAGAAAGACAGAAATTGATTAATGCCAATACATTGGCATACAAGCTCTGCTGGATTGCAGCTTGGGCTAGCTGATTCGCATCGTTGCTCTCCGAGAGGGAGTCTTGAGCGAGACGGTTTGCGAGATTGGAGGACTCGTACGATTTCACGGCCCAAGCGCCAAAAATGGCGGCGGTGATGATTCCAGCAACTTGAATGGCAACGTTTGCGAGCTCTGAGGATGTGAAGCCGCAGATTAGCGAGGGTTGTTCATTTGATTCGCGTTGTTCGTTTTGGAGGCGCCTGTCAGGCACTTGGGTTGGGTGTTGGGCTACTTGTTGGGAGACGATGGGGGTGGGTTCAATGTACGGCGAATTTGATGAAGGTTGGTGTTGCTCCATGGTGAAGACCTGCCTTGTGAATGTGAGTGGCAGGATGGGACACCGCCTACCCCGCAGAGGATCTCCCAACACGGCCTGGATTTCATTGGGGATGAACATGGAGTGGGTTTATTCCCGATCGTCTGCGGTGTATTCATTGGCGACGACCTAGGCACCCGTCAATGCCTGCAGACTTGGGCATTCAATGGATCGTTCCCGTCTGTTAATTAAGACCGAGAGGGGATGCGAGATCAGTTTTGAGTGGCGGATATGGACCGGATATGTGATTCCTGTTGCGATCGCCACAGGGTGTATGCAAGTGCGGAGGACTCGGAAGGCTGATGCGAATTGGGACGACTGCTACCAGATACACCTTCGTAGATATAAGGCAATCAAAGTCCTCGCATAAACGCCAGCTCGAGTGCATGTGCAATACCATGTAGTATCTAGGATGAGGGACAACTCATCTGCACATCCCTATAATTAAGTGTTTCAATTTGGATGCGTTTTTCAATGTATACGGATGTGAATTACCGATGCAAGTCGCTTTCATGAATCATGAAGAGCAAGTTGATAATGCTGCTGCAGTGGGTAAGTCATTTTCTGGCCATTAATGAGGGTTTCTTCCGATTCGAGTTCAACGGAAGAACATTTGCCTCAGAAGTGGACCGATGCTCGATGACAGGAAGAAGGGAACCCTAACCTCGGCATGGGTTCCAATCTCTTCCATGGACGTCGACCTTCCCTTCAAGCTCATCGCCATCGCCGATCTCGCAGGCCACGAAGACAGGGCATGGCACGTTGCCTGGAATACCAAAAAACCTCTGCTTGCGTCTTGTTCAGCGGACAAGACGGTGAGGTTGTATTCCTACACGAACAATGACTTTCGACATATCACCACGATCCCAACCGGCCACTCCAAAACAGTTAGAGCCCTCGCATGGGCTCCGTCGGGAGAGACTATTGCTACCGCTTCGTTCGACGCTAATATCGGAGTTTGGGAACAAGAAATTGAAGATGGCGGAGAGGGTCAGTGGGAGTGTGTGTGCACTTTGGAAGGCCATGAAACCGAATGCAAAAGCGTCGCGTATTCGTACCATGGCAATTACCTTGCTAGCTGTAGTAGGGATAAGACAGTGTGGATATGGCAAGGTAACGAATTTATTGCCTCAAATCCAGTATTGTCCGTCCTTATTGCCTAGTCCTTCCCGATGGCGAGTTCGAAACAGTTTCAGTCCTGATGGAACACACCCAGGATGTCAAATCGGTTGCATGGCATCCAAGTGAAGAGGTATTTCTGTCTCTACACATCCCATCCTTTGCGATCTGAAGAACTTTTCAGCTACTTGCGTCTGCTTCCTATGATGATACTATCAAACTCTACATCGAAGACCCTTCGGACGACTGGTTTTGCTTTTCCACCCTCACTGGACACACATCTACTGTCTGGTCGCTGGCTTGGTCACCCGTGGGTAGTTATCTTGCATCTTCCAGCGACGATAAGACCGTCAGGATATGGCGGCGGGTGGCAGAGCACAAATGGGAATCTATTCTTATTCTTACCGGTCATGAAAGGAGTGTATACAGCATCAGCTGGGGCAGAGGGGCCAGTGATAGAAAGGATAAAGAGTGGTTGGGGTGGCTGGCGACTGCGGGCGGAGATGGCAAGATATTAGTTTGGGAGCTCGAGGTTTGTTTCCCCGCTTCGCATGTTGAGATATTTATGTATTCTCTTATTTTAGGAACCAACATCTGCAGAATCAGGGGAAGTATCTGCACAGCCCATCCCTCTGAAGCATAGGTTAATTGCGAGTCTTGAATCGGCACATGGTGTCCATGATGTTAACTCTGTGTCCTGGTGTCCTCGCAGAGGAAATGAGGATTTATTAGCTACTACGGGAGACGACGGTCATACCAGGATCTGGAGGGTCGTTAGCAGCTCATAGTAAAGAATAAAATATTTTTTAAACATATAATCTGTCATCGGAATATCGGCCGCATCGCCCGAACAACCAAGAATGACATTCACCTCCACTTTGGTAGATTCTGTATGACAAGAAATATGCCAATCCTCGGTCTACCGCCTCGGTCGAAGCCCGTTTACCCGTCTCACTTTGACATAGAGAGTGTCATTCGGCCTAATATTTTAGCTCTGCATCCATACAGATGTGCTAGAGACGACTATCAAGAGGGAATTTTGCTTGATGCAAACGAGAACTCTCTTGGACATTCCATCCTGCATGGAAGCAAAAATGGGAACCAGTATGTTGGAAACGACGTTCTACCAGAGGAACTCCGACCTACACTTCATCTCGACCTCCATCGATACCCTGATCCTTCGCATCCATCGATCAAGGAGCGAATTGCGTCTTTGCGGGGACTATCATCGGCTACAGTCTCTGGTTCAGACTATATTTTTCTCGGGGTAGGTTCCGACGAAGTGATTGATCTTCTCATTCGGGTGTGTGTAAAGCCCGGGGGCGAAGAGAAGATCCTGATAACCCCTCCAACATATGGAATGTACACCGTGTGTGCACAGGTTAATGATGTTGGGGTCGTAAAGGTTCCACTGGAGTTAACTGGACAAGCGGGAGAAGGTGGAGCGGAGGGAAGATTCAGTGTTAGGGTGGACGAAGTGAGTCTCAACCGACTTAATCACCCTTTGTTGCTATCAATAACTGGGCTCATAGATGAAGAAAGCGATTGATTCGGACCCAAGAATCAAACTTGTCTTTTTGTGTTCGCCAGGTAATCCGACGGGGACAGCTATAACTCTTGACAGCGTTCGCGCAATATTGGATTACGAGCCCTTCAAGGGGATTGTTGTCATTGACGAGGCATACATTGACTTCGTCGATGAAAATGGCGAGAAGAAAAGTGCGGTGAGCCTGGTTAAAGAGTACGCGAATATATGCGTCATGCAGACGTTGAGTAAAAGCTTTGGATTGGCAGCTATTCGGTAATTTTTTAAAATCCCTAACCAGTAATTGATCATGAACAAACTGTTTTTTTTTTGGGTAGGCTTGGCATTGCCATCGCACAACCTCCACTCATCCAGATTCTGACAAACACAAAGGCGCCTTACAATATTTCCGCACCTACGGCACAACTCGCTTTATCAGCATTGTCTCCTCCTGCCATAGCGTCGATGAGAAATAAGATCGGGGTACTCAAATCACAAAGGGAACGGCTCCTTTTGGCACTCGCCTCTCCTACGTTGAGCAGGCTGGGTGTAGGCAAAACCATTGGAGGAAACGACGCAAATTTTATGTTGGTTCCTATTCTAGAACGCCGCAGTGGGAATGGAGATGATTCCGAGGAAAGGAAACCGGATAGCGCACGAGCGCAGCGGATGTACAAAACACTTGCTGAACAGGAAGGTGTGGTGGTGAGATACAGAGGTGGTGAACCTGGTTGCTCTGGGTGTTTGCGAATTACGGTTGGTACAGAAGAAGAGAATACGGTTGTGATCAAGAAGTTGGAAGATTTGCTGAGGGTGATATGATCGTTCGAATCTCGTTGAGTCCACTTACCATTGACAATTCATAATGCCGCATCTGTATCATACTTGGTAAGGATCTCCCAATAGATTAACGGACCTAAAATTGGTGCAGCATACGGCCGTCTTGTGTCACCCGGATTGGGTGGCTGAATAGAAAATTCATATTACCATGTTCCCCGGGTAACCCGACTTGTAAGAACTCGGATAGCTGGAATTTGTGCGATACGCTATACCAGCGTTTTTGGACTCCCGCGTCTATGCGTCATCCGGTTTCCCCATTTAAATATTGCCCGGATCGCATCAATACAAAAATTGACCCGCCAGTCAACCGCCAGTACTTACAGTCTACACTGGTAGCCCGAGACACCACTGGCATTATTCGGATTTGGCATCGATATTAAATACAGGTCGGGCGGAATGTATTCTCCGTTTGACAAATGATCATTCAAGCTGTTGATCGGATGCATGCCGTGAAATTGATTATATATGCGACCACCGACAGGCCATCCTCATGTCTTCCACCTACGCCCACTACCAGGGATCTTCGTCGCTGCCTTCTGACTATGCCGTACTTTCTGAGCTAAACATGCGCCGCAATGGTTCGGAATCAGACTCGGACTCTCTCAGTGACACTGAAACTATTCATCCCCCCATTGACCGCAAACTGGTGCACCGGAAGAGTTTTCCACACGCCCACTGCCGTCGTCCGGTACCAACGATAGGTTTGTATCGGGAGCCAAACGGTCAGGTTTCGAGTTGTGTGTCCTCCGAAAGAACTCCTCTCTTGAGCAATCCTCCCGTTCCTCGCATCGAAGAACAAGTCGACTACAGGGCAGAAAAAGATTTTGCATTTTGCATGTTCTGGGAAGAATTTTTAATCCTCGCCAAGTATTCCTTTCCCATTTTTGGGTACCGTCTCCTCTTTGCAGGATATTACTCGATCTCACAATTTTGCAGAACGCACGTACTTGAATATTCCCTTGTCGTCGTGTCTGTTGTATCTATAGGCCATATATCTACCTCTGCACTGGCCGCCATATCTCTGGGCTCTATGACTGCAAGCGTGACTGGTTTCAGTATCATTCAAGGCATGACTAGTGCTCTTGACACTCTCCTCCCATCGGCTTGGACTTCCCAACCTCAACTTGTCGGTCTTTGGTCTCAACGTATGAGTGCGTCATCGGTGCTTTCGGTTTTTAGCCTTGGATTTAACGGACATTCCCTCATATAGCTGTTGTCATGTTTGCTTGCTTAATTGTACGTCCCCGGAATCAGTCATCTACTTTCATGCTAACACGCTGGCCCTTAATAGCCGACATTGCTGATCTGGATTAATGCCGAACCTATCCTGCTCCTTCTGAGACAAGAACCTGAAGTGGCGCATCTGGCAGCAATTTATCTTCGATGGGTGACTCTGGGTTTACCAGGTTCGTCCTTCTCATGATGGCATCTTTGACATCTTGACTTATATTCAATTAGCGTACGCATTCAATTGTATCAGTCGGTATGTCTGCTCATATAATTTTTTTGTTCGCTAAACTGGATGAGAATGCAGGCGCTACTTCCAATCTCAGGGTAAGTCCCAAGATTTAAATCGAGGATATTTTTCGTTCATCCCGTTTCGAACAGGTTTGTTTACTATTCCAACCCGGATCGTCTCTGTTGTGGCACCAACAAATGTTTTGCTCAATTACCTTCTTGGTTCGTTTCTTCTCTCCCTTATTGTCCTGATTCCATCATTGACACTCCATCCAGTATGGGGCCCTGAGCCAATTCGCCTCGGCTTCATCGGTGCACCGATTGCAACCGCAATATCATTCAATCTAATCTCTCTCTTCTCTATCATTTACGGCATTTTCTTCATTCCGCATACAGCGTGGTGTCCTATTTCCCGAAGATCATTCACCGGTCTTGGCGTGCTCCTGCAGCTTGGTTTGAGTGGAGTCGGTCAGACTGCCTCAGAATGGTGGGCATGGGAGCTGGTTGCACTAGCGGCCTCCTTGTACGTCCCTGAACATTATTATTTGACTTCGACTAACAATGCAATAGCTTAGGTCCAGTGGCACTTGCCACACAATCTGTCCTACTTGTCTCGGGTTCAACGACATTCCAAGCACCTTTTGCTCTTAGTGTCGCCACCTCCGTCCGGTCAGTTTTCAAGTACTGCATCTCTCTCTTACCGGCTCTGACCATATGGTACAGAATCGGAAACCTCCTAGGCGAACAAAATGCCTATCGAGCGAGGTTAGCGGCTAATACGTCGATCATACTTGCCCTTTCGATCTCTTGCTTTACAAGGTAAGTTCATGAACACATTCGGCTGTACTCACTAAAAATTGAATTTAATTAGTTCTCTATACCTCGTTTTCCGTTCTTCTTGGGCGTACTTATTCAACGATGATCCGAAAGTTGTATCCCTTGTGGCGTCCATATTGCCACTCGTGGCCTTGTTCCAAGTCTTCGACGCCACATCAGCTGTGGCGGGTGGTGTTTTACGCGCCCGAGGCAAACAGGTAAGCCCAACCATGTCAACTTTTTGAAATTGACAGGCAACTGATTGGTTGGATTCGACAAGTTGTTGGGAGCTATGCTCAGCCTGAGTGGATATTACATTTTCGGGATTCCGTTGGGTATCTTTTTCGCCTTCAAGCTTCATTATGGGCTGCATGGTCTGTGGGTTGGCCTCACTCTTTCGTTGATCTACTGTGCGGTACTCGGGACGTGGATTTGTGTGCGGACCGATTGGGAGAGGGAAGTGCAGAAGGTTCAGGATAGGCTGAGAGAAGAGGTCAAGATGCCCAAGGTGGTTTCTGAAGTTTAGATAAGTATGATATATTTCTTTTCATTTGGCAACCTTTTTATTTCATCGGGCATTTCTCATTTTGCATTTTGTGTAACTTCATGAATTTTAGCATCTCCATTGGTTTCGATTTTATTTACACTGGCCCGGGCGGCCCGTGTAGATAGTGGGACGATCCACAGTGATCCGTCACAGTGATCGTCGACACGATGCTTCGTGTACGAGCATATCCACATGTCTTCTACTTACGCCCACCACCAGGGAGCATCATCGCTGCCTTCTGATTATGCTGTATCTTCTGAGTCGGACTCGGACTCCAGTCACGGTGACACTTCTGCTATTACGCAAAAAAATCGTCGTGTAACTTCTGAGAGAACCCCACTCTTGAGCAACCCCCCCGTTTCTCGCATAGAAGAACCAGTGGACAACAATGATAGCAGGGCTCCCACATTTTGGATATTCTGGGAAGAATTTCTAATCCTTGCCAAGTATTCCTTTCCTGTCTTCATGTACTATCTACGTTTTTCAAAGTTATCACTGGATCTCACAATTTTGCAGCACATACACTCTTGAATATTCTCTCGTCTTCGTGTCTGTTATATCTATAGGTCACATATCCACTACTGCACTAGCTTCCATTGCTCTGGGGTCTATGACTGCAAGCGTGACTGGTTTCAGTATCATTCATGGCATGACTAGTGCTCTTGATACCCTCCTCCCATCGGCGTGGACTTCGCCCCAGCCTCACCTTGTCGGCCTTTGGGCTCAACGGATGGGTGCGTGGGTGCTTTCGAGTTTTGGAAATGGAATTGACACTCCCACACACAGCCGTTGTCATATTCCTTTGTTTAATTGTATATCACGATTCAATTTGTCTGTCAATGAAGTCGTGCTGACACGCGTGTTCTGTAGCCGACATTGCTTATCTGGCTTAATGCTGAACCTATCCTGCTTCTCTTGAGACAAGAACCTGAAGTGGCGCATCTGGCAGCGACTTATCTTCGATGGGTATCACTTGGATTACCAGGTTCGTCCTTCTGATGATGGCATCTTTGATAAGTAAAGGAATCCAGTTTGTAACAATTTATATTTATCACGACGTGGTAATTAGCGTACGCATTCAATTGCATCAGTTGGTATGTCTCCTCAAACGCGTTATCAGTTTTTGTTCACTAAACCGGATGAGAATGCAGGTGTTACTTCCAATCTCAGGGTATGTAATTCTAAGGGTTGCATCGAGACTATTTTCATTCATCTCGTTTTCTTTTCGAATAGGTCTGTTTACTATTCCAACCCGGATCGTCTTTGTTGTGGCGCCAACAAATGTCTTACTCAATTACCTCCTTGGTTCGTTTCTTCTTCCTCATTGCACTGATCCAATCATTTGACGTTTCAACCAGTGTGGGGCCCTGAACCAATTCGCCTCGGTTTCATCGGTGCACCGATTGCGACCGCGATATCCTTCAACTTGACCTCTCTCTCTTCTATCTTTTACGGTGTTTTCATTATCCCGCGTACAGCATGGTGTCCCATATCCAGAAGGTCATTCACCGGTCTTGGGGTGATCGCACGGCTAGGATTGGGTGGGGTCGGTCAAACTGCTTCTGATTGGTGGGCATGGGAGCTGGTTGCACTGGCTGCATCTTTGTAGGTCCCCTGTCCCTCGTCGAACGTTATGATTTCACACTGTAATAGCTTAGGCCCAGTGGCACTTGCCACACAATCTGTCCTGCTTGTCTCGGCTTCAACGATGTTCCAGGGACCTTACGCTTTGGGTGCCGCCACCGCTGTTCGGTGTGTTCTTGTCTTGCGCTTCCTCTTTCACGCCTCTGATCGAACAGAATCGGGAACCTCCTCGGCGAACAAAACGCCCATCGAGCGAAATTAGCGGCTAATGCATCAATCATACTAGGCCTCGCTATCTCTTGTATCACCAGGTGGGTTCTCGAATCCATTTTGCTTCAACTAATTCTTTACTTTAATTAGCATTATTTTATTCGTCTTCCGGTCTTCTTGGGCGTACTTATTCAACAATGATCCAAAGGTTGTCTCCCTTGTGGCGTCCATATTGCCACTTGTGGCCTTGTTCCAAGTCTTCGACGCCACATCAGCAGTGACTGGTGGAATTCTGCGCGCCCGAGGCAAGCAGGT
>Ga0307517_10014628_pt1 | contig 10517 bp, 11 predicted proteins | sample 23_EM_MG_FD_194515 | JGI IMG/M metagenome (GOLD analysis project Ga0307517, IMG submission 194515) | Populus trichocarpa ectomycorrhiza microbial communities from riparian zone in the Pacific Northwest, United States - 23_EM | ecosystem: Host-associated > Plants > Roots > Unclassified | place...
TGATCTGCAAACAAGGTCGTTCATTTAAGTATCAATGGTTCGCTGAGAGAGACCTTCAACCATGGGCGGCGAATCCATTGAAAAAAAACCCCTGATGCAGATGGATGGTGGGGGGAGGGGGGGGGGGGACAGCGTTTTGGCGAGGGAGGGTTATTTATTTATCAAGCCGTTCGAAAGGGATCATTAATCATTTCCCGCGAACTCTTCGCGCAACACTCTTTAATACTTACTCCGGTTTAGACAATTTCTCCGGGTCATCCTGCGGGAGCGTGATTGCGATCATCTAAATCGAAGCGTTGGCTTCTGGAAATATTGGATATTTGATTGGTGCGGCCGGGTCCAGGAATCGATCCTCAGCCCATCGCTGAACCTGGGGGAGACATGCACAAGGCCAGTATCGCACCGACAGGTACCCGAGAGATTCGGAACCAAAGGGTAAAAGGCCAAGGAGATCGCACCAAGAGATCAACTTAGGGCGGTGATCCTGCCCTCCCCATGCGCGGCAGAATCGTCCTTGGTAGGGCCCCGATCGCCACGGCGCAGCACCATGCGTCTCCTGGATCAAAATTGAGCAGAGAGAAGACGAAAAGGATTAGCCGCGAGGGCGTTATCACTGATAAAAAGGTGAATGAGCGCAATCCGTGAAGTACAGGGTGAACGGTCGGGTTATATTGCTCAACATGCACCGCAGGAATTGCGGACAAAGGATTGAGGGTGAGACGATATATATATATATATATAACCTAGCATGGGTTAGAGGTGAGAGCCAATTGGGTACGAAACGGTGCACGCGCAAGCACAAGAGGGTGATGAATGGGTAAGCGATACGGGAGCGCAAATCAAGAACACAACAAACGGGAATCAAAACGAGGACGTGGACAGAAGAGGGACAGGGAGGGAAATCGAGGCATTTTTCTTCCTTAGGCTCCTAGGTCTTGATGTAATTACTTCTCGTACCTCGTATCGTATTCGACCTCGGTATCAACGGTAATCTTCACATCGAGAGTACCGTTGTTGTGATCTGGGACGACATGGCGTTCGTCGTAGGCATGCTCACCCTTCGAGTCAAGAACACTGCTCTTGCCATCGCTGTCAACCTTGACGCCCTGCTTGCCAATTTCACCGATGGTGTAGGTCTGGTTTGGGTGAGAGTTGATGTTGAGAACAGAGTTGGCGGTGTGGGCGGGATTAGAACGGGTTGCCCGGGAAGCAGTTCCGGTCGAGTGGGAACCAGAGTAGGAACCAGAGAAAGATCCACCAGCAACGAGAGAGCCACGGACGGAAAGAATGATGCGCATGGTCATGGTGGTGGTAAGAACGGCGGCCATGCTAAATTACAGTTCAAAGGGTCAAGACTACGCCGGAGAGCAGGGGCGGCTGAAATTACCTGGTGACAATGGTCCTGACGGGATCTTCGGTGCCAGTTGGGGTGATGGCGAACCAGAACAAGACGTTGGTCAAGTTGACGATCCAGATGGACTATTTGTGGCAGTTTGGGTTAAGAAGAAACCAGGGGGGAAAAGGAATACGAACGCCGTAGAGGTTGAGACCATCACGGAGCATCAACTTCCAGATAGTGAGCTGCTTGACCTCGAGGGACTTGATCGAGCGACGGAGGGCGAGACCAAACTGGGAATGACAGGTGAGCGCCGGACGTCACGGGCGGAAAGTGGGAAACGGTTAAACCCACAGAAACGGAGTAGAGCAAAGTGGGGAAGACCCAGTAGATTCCCACCCAGGCATGTTTTGGCCCAGCAATGCACCCCTGGCCAGGCTTCAATGGGACAGCTGAAAGGGTATTAGACCGCCGTGCAGGGTCGACATGACAGTTGAACACACAAAAGTAAAAGGCACAGCAAACAGCGGTGACGACAAATTGAATTGCCCAAAGACCACCCATAAGGGCCAGAACGGAGCGGTCCTTGTCGAAAATAGCATGGATTCTAATGACATGGGCAGCTAGGGAGACCGGGTGAGGAGACTGCGCTCGTGATTGGAAACGGGCATGATGGGCTTACCCGAGCAACAGGCAAGGAGAATGGCGGTTGTGATTGGCTCAAATAAGTAGGTCTTCCTGCAATTCTAGAGTCCGAGCGTCGGCGTCGGATGTGAGGAAGCGATGAGTTCGGCGCGAGATACGTACTTCCTGTGTCCATTTTGTGTCGAAGAATTGCACGGCTGTAAGAAGGGAAGCGATAAGCGAGTCTGTTGCTATGTTGGGGGAGAGCGGGGGTCGGGACGAACCGACCACGGTGAAGCATATTGGCATGAAGACCCTGATAAAGTGGTAGATGATCTTGAGCACGGGCCATTCCTTGGTGCGAAGGAGTTTCCAGGTCCTCGGGGAAAGAACGAGGGTATCCCAAGCGGCGACGGTCAGCGAGCACACGAAAAAGTACTTGTGGGCGGACAGATGGGGCGGGAGCTTGAGAGAGTCCGGAAGAAGGCCTGTGTGTGTTTCGCGGTGAGCCTCGAGCACAAAGAAAAGGTGATTTTCTGGGGGGACGCACTGATGATGTCGGTCATGATTATGCGGGGTGGGACTGCAGCGGAAGGGAGAGAGGGCTTGTCTCGATGGAGGACGAGTTTGGATCCCGCTGTTATTTGATGAGAGAGCGTGACACCGTTACTGGTTTGATGTCACGCTACCCGCGCCACCCTGATTTTGATTTGATTTGGTGAAACGACAACAAGCCAAATCACCGTCCGCCCGTGTGCGTGTCTCAGGCCGACGCAGTCTACGCTTCCAAACCAAGGAGGACAAGAAACCACAAACGTATAACCAGAGAGAGAGAGAGAGAGAGAGAGAGAGAGAAAAAAAATACTCGAATTCCAATTTCCGTTGCCCCTTGACCAGGAACACCAGAACCCGGCGGGAAAGGGTCCAACCCATTCTGGTTTTCTCCCGCTTCCACCTGGGCGTCCTCCTCCCCAAATCGGAGCATCGGATTACCCATAGGGGGGGCGGAAGTTTCCTGTTCAATTCAAGTTATCCGACAGAGCTCGTTGCCGCGGCTGGTTTGGCACCGCTTGCGAGCCACAAGTCTCGACCTCCGGACAGCCGGTCCAACGCCGATTCGATGTGCTATCAATTAGTGGTCGGGTTGGACCGAGCGCCCGCTTCCGTCGGACGCGGGGCGTCAAGGGGCCGCTCGGAAGGGAGCGGGGAGAGCTTACGTCCACAGTTTTAGTTTCCTAGCTTAACGATTGTACGCGAACGGGCGTGGTGGGGGGATACGGAAAAGTCACCATCGTAACCCTGTCCTTGGCAAAGACTACGTCGCCGCGCATAATCACCTGACCATTCGCTGACTTCACGTGATGTGACACGTCGTCCGAAGCACAAGTTTTGATCACTGTGACGTGTCCGTAATCCCCGATCCAACTTTCCATTCAGCACCCATGGCTCTCCTGAGGTACGTCGCCAAAGACGTTCTCCCCCCGCCGACCGTGCACTCAGTCTGGGTCGGTGTAGGCTAGGAATATGCGTGGCTGGCGTGTATTCGATGTTTCTGGTCAGTACTCGCTATCCCCCCCACACACGGAACGAAACGAAAAAAGAATTGGATCCTGATATTCGTTTTGCGGCCCTTAGCTCTGGGCGATAGCCCAGGAACGCCGTACGTCCCCCCACCCTGGCATAGTACCATCTGTCTAACGACTGACGTTTTGACCGCTTTCGCCGAAAGTATCCGTACCCTTCAAATCCAATGACGGTTCCGCCCCCGCCAAATTCAGATCGGCTCTTATCATAAGTGATCTTCAGAGTCTTTTCAGTTGTATATCCGCTCTCGTATACCTCCTCGTTCGGAAAGACCCAAAACACTCTTTCAAACAACTCATCGGACTCGTCCCCCCTCCCCACCTCCACGATAAGCCCCGCCAACAACAACAACCCCTTCAGAACGGCTCCCACGCGAACGGTACCGCCCACTCCCACGAGAAACACAAGCGCGAGCACAAGACCAAAGCCCAGAAGCTTGTCGAACATGGGATCCCCTTAGCTGCCGCGAAAGGATACGCCAAGGCCCTTCTATGGCAATACTTCCAATGCGCTGTTATCATAACCACAGCAGCGCCCTTCGGTTTCGCCGCTTTGGCGTACATATCCTACCCAGCCATGGTCCTCGCGAAATCATGCAAACTCGTCCCAGTCATGCTTATGAACGTCCTTCTCTACCGACGCAAATTCGCTCCATACAAATACCTCGTCGTCGCTCTCGTCACCACCGGCATCACATCTTTCATGCTTTTCGGAAAGGAGAAGAAGGGTCACAAGAACTCCGGAGGGCCGACCAGGGCCGCTGTGAGCGCGTGGGCGCAGCTTATCGGGATGGCGTACCTATTGGCGAATTTGTTGCTGGACGGAGTCGTGAATAGCACCCAGGATCAGATCTTCCAAACCTTCAAACCGACTGGGCAACAGATGATGTTACACATCAATTTGTTTTCCACCTTGATCTCGACCGTGTTAAGCATTTTGCCGTTACCGCATATCCCGGTCATCCACCCCACCGCCGCTGGAGAACTCGAGCTCGTGTATGCTATCCAGTTTTTGAAGACACATCCGGACGCTTTGAAGGCGTTGGCTCAATTCGCCATCACCGGCGCGTTGGGACAGCTATTCATCTTCGAGACGCTACAGCATTTCGGCTCCTTAACCCTCGTGTACGTCCGCAATCCTCCACCCACACCCATATACCCACACTTATCTTGGTTCGTTTTCAGTACAATCACACTAACGAGGAAACTCTTCACGATGCTCCTCTCCGTCGTCGTATACAACCATAAACTCACTGCCGGCCAGTGGATCGGTGCCGGAATCGTCTTCGCAGGAATCTCGGTCGAGGCTTTGGTTAAGCGAACGGGTAAGGGAACCCACAGAACCCCTCCTTCCGCAGAGGAAGCTGACCAATCCCCCCAGAGGTCCACGCGAAACGCGTTGCGCAGGAGAAGGAGAAAGCAAAGATCAAGGAATTATAACCGGACCGCTCTTTTGTCGCAATTGTTATTATACCCATCGTTCTCCATCTATTCCCATCCCATCGCGATATGAGTGGTACTTGGACCCGGGCGAATTGGTGGCCCACCCGCGGTGATAACAATTCTGGAAGGAATCATTGCACATTTTGAGGACTGTGAGTAGGGAACTGAATGTGCAAGTGGGAGTGGACAGGACAGCATTCTTGGACTATGAAATGTAGAGAACTGAAAGGAATTTGCAAGAAGAAAGCTAATAGGTAGGACGGTGGGTAATAAACGACAAAGCAGTAATTTATGTAGCTGGGTCGACTCGGGGAGTGTAGTCTTTATGCATTCGATGACAAACATGAAAGATGAAGGGGAGGAAGGAAGTGAAAGTCATGGACATGATACGGAGCATTAAAACTCCATAGCATCCGGATCGTTCCCATCTTCGGCGTCGTCGTCCACAGCTTGACGCTTGTCAAACCTACATCACGTGTACAACACACGGAAGTTGAGCGACACGAGCCCAAATTTTGGGAGAGCAAAACATCGCACCTCGCCGTTTCCTCATCGTCGTCGTCTGATTCACGCTTCCGCCTCGAGGTCGACCGATCAATCTGTGGGGCGGGATGCTGGGCGACCGCGACGCTGGCCTTGTATATCGGTTCATACTCCTATGCAAGAGAATACATCGGTGTCAATCTTCGAACCTTTGGCTGAGCCCACGCTTGGCCGGGCAGGGCTGAGATGAGTGACGAACCTTGATCTGGGTGATGAAACCGCTGTTGGGAGAGATGCAATACCTGCGATTTTGGACGTAATGCAGAGCATCTTCCCACGAGATCTGGAAGTGTTGCATGACGAACATGATCACGAAGGCCGGCGAGGACGAAATTCCACCTGAAACTCGTGTCAGAAAGGGGGGGGGCAAGGGGTTGTGTATCGGTTGTAGCATGACAACAGGTTTGTAAGCCATGAGGGGCTGAACGGGAATGAAGACGCCGTGTTCATTGAATGGGCGCTTAACACCGATGGAAAGAACCCAACAAAGGCAGAATCGCGTACCGTTGCAATGGACCAGAACGCGTCCTCCGCCTTGGATGGCATTGTCGATAAACGCCTTGGCCCTATAAACGAACAAAATCCTTTCAATCGCACACGAGTAGACGGACGGGGAACAGGGGCACGGAAATGTCCTCACGCTGGAAAGTACCGAATGAGATTCTGTTCCTCCGAGTCCGCCAGATCCACGACCATGTATTTGAAGATATCCGGGAACCGTGGTTTAACCGAAAACGCCTCTTTCGCGTCCCGAATGCACACCCTTTGGGAAGAGCGGGCGGGCGGGCGAGGACGTGTCCCACTAAATTAGTTACACCGATCGCGAGTTGGAGGGGAGGGTATATGGGAACCTACACATGAGTGATTCCGAGCCCTTGAAGGATCTCCAAAGACTTTGCGGCTTGCAGTGGACCTAGGATGAGACCAGGGAGGATTTCTTGGCACTCTCTGCGCATTTCGTATCTGTCATCGTTCGCCGAGGGGGTGGATGGTCGCCGTGAGTGATTGGGAATCACCAATCTGATGAAGGAGGGGCAACGCGTACTTCCACTCGACGTCTTGGGGACCCTGTATGAGCTCCCGAAGCTGTTCCTCGGTCATCGTCTGAGACGTCGTCATCGCACGTTCCAGTAAAGGTCGCGGGAATTAGACTTCGACGGGATGGATGCTGAAGGAGGGAGGAGAGAGCGGGTCACACGTGACCTAATCCCTCCCTCTCCTCCAAGTCGAAGCCAGTACTGGAGTCTCCATCATGGACGACGACGAAGATGTCCCGTGCGTGTGTCTGGGGTTTTGTGGGAATCTCAGAGTGTCTGACCACGTTCCAGGACCTTGCTTGAACGAGAGAAGAGAGTGCCAGTAACGATCATCTCTGGATTTCTTGGAGCCGGAAAGTCGACGCTCGTAAAGTTCGTTGGTTTAGTCGTCTTCTCTCCCTGTTCTCGTTTCATGACGCCAGATTACCCCAGGCGAGTGTTAACAGAGAGGCACGGATACCGAATAGCAGTGATCATGAACGAGTTTGGAGACACGGCTGTAAGTTTTTCCGGGAGTTCTAGTAGAGTGTTACGTACCCAGTACTTATCCGTAGAGAAACCCAGGATATCGAAGGTATTCCAAGCTTCTCCGAGGATACCCGGGACAAACTCATAAACCAACAGCAAAGGCGATAAACGTTTCTTCGGATTCTCAACAATCGGAAGAGTTCCTCGAACTCGCAAACGGATGTTTGTGTTGCAGTATCAAGGATAGCGGGGTCGCTGCCATTGAAAACCTCATGAAGAGGAAGGGTGCCTTTGATTATATTCTGTTGGAAACTACTGGGCTTGCTGACCCAGGTAGGTCTTCGAATTTTGGCTGTGGGGCGGATCATGTGCGCTGATTTTGATTGGGTCGTTGAGGTCCAATCGCGGGAATGTTCTGGCACAACGAAGAATATTCAATGGGTCTTGGAAAGGACATCTACCTAGATGGGGTGGTGTGCCTCGTAGATGCGGTATATGGCCAACGGGTAGGCGTTTCTTCTGTGTCACCGGTACGAAGGGGATTGACTCCGTTCTGTCTTATAGCAAATCGAAGAAGATTACACCAGTGAGGGAGAAGGAGAGAGCGTCAGGTGAGGGGCTTCGTGGGACTCGGGATTGGTCCTGAATTTATGAGGTCCCTTCCAGGCAGGTGGCATGTTCGGACGTGATCCTCATAAACAAGGTCGACTTGGCTTCAGAAGCCCAAATATCCACTCTGGAAGGCATCGTTCACGGAATCAATCCATTGGCCACAACGCATCGGACGACTCAGTCGAGCATTGACCTCGGATTGGTAATGAATCTGGGTGCATACACATCTCGTATACCACCCACGTCCGCTCCAGAGATATACCACCACCATGACCATGCGGATGGAAAGTGTCCGGACCCCGGATCTCACCCAAAGTCGACGCACTACACGATCCGAGGGATTTCTAGCATCCTTGTACCCGTACCGGTTTTACCTGCTGCACAGGTAGACATCCTTGACGAATGGATACGATCGGTCCTTTGGGAGCACAAGCTACCGAACGAGGAGGATGCGGAGGGCCTCGATGTGTTGAGGTGCAAAGGAATGTTCAGAACTGATGCGGGCGAAGTTTACGTTTTGCAGGGTGTTAGGGAGATGTATGATCTCTCGCTCGCTGAATCGACGAAGGATTCAGATGGCGCTGGGGAGATTGGGAAGCTCGTTTTCATAGGTAAAGGTCTGAGCGATAGAGTGCGAACTAGTCTGGAGGCAACGGTACGGGATTAAAGTTTAAACTGCTCTACTGCGTCGCTGGATAGTCCTCGCCTCCATGAATGCCCTGAATGGGCGCCGCGGTTGCTTTGTTTTTAAATAAACCAACATCCATATCCTGCTGCGATATGCGAACAGAGTACAGGGATAAGACGCGGCTGGGAGTGAACGTTTGGTAAATACATAAGGGAACAAAAAAGTGGAGGAGGGGGATGGGGCAATTGCGGTCGTGAAACTGTTACATATATATGGCATCAAAATCAAAATGTAAAGGAAAAAAAAAGACTTATGAACATACGTAGTAACTGAGTGACTGTCCGTAGGTCTGTACGATGTGCACACGAATATCCATGCACTTATAAGGGAACTGTCAGGACCCCGACCGCTCTGTCGGGTCGGGGAAATTGTCTTCAAACCGCACATCTGGAATTGCGGTGCCACAGCCGTTTCGCTCAAAATTCACCCAACCTTCAGAATTACAGGTTCGGGAAGGACTGTAACTCCACCTGCTTCAACGCCACTATGCACTGGTGTTACCTCGATGCTTGGTTGCCCAGCCCTATTGGTGAACGCAATGTGGAAGTTCCCAGATATTGCGGAGTAAATCTCGGCTACTGGCACCCTTCTAGGAAATTTATACATAGTTATTTCCTTACGGACAGTCACTCACTAGTAGGGGGTGGTACATAACGTTAAAAATTAAAAGAACTAAATATGTGTGGTAGTTTTCCAGCGCCCGCTGAGAGGAGCATGCTGGGTGGATGTTAGCCGATAGATCGACCTTGGCCAACTACTTAAATACGATCATCTGGCATGAGAAGGGATGTCGAGAATAGTGGAGAAATCTAGATGTGCATGAAACATGGAGGTCACCATAATCGAGAAACAACAGAACGTAGGATGTGAGAGGTAATTTGTGGGGGCCGAGTGCTAACTCGGGCGCTCGGGGACGGGCGGAAAATGATCCCTTTCGATGAGCGCCACGACTTCCCCAACTTTCATGCGGCGCGATGGCACATCACGCCAACACGCATTAACCATCTTCCACATCCGGTCAGAAAGCCTAGCGTGGTCAGGTTGGGAAGGACGGACGCCCTTCAACACTCGACGGATGACGGTAACGTCAAGATCCCCAGAGAACGGATCGTTTCCCGAAAAGATCTGAGATGTGATGAGGCTTGTCATGAGCTAATCGTGATCGAAGATTGCGATGGAAAGTAATTCCCACCTGCCAGGTGAGCATCCCGAATGCGTAAATGTCGCTGGCTTTCGTGATTTGGGCGGCAGGTTTCCCGCGTCTATGAGGGCGCATTAATTCTGGAGCGCTGCCGCGGTGGAAACCCGCCACGTCACTCGATGACCACAAATCGGGACGGGAGATCATGTAGGAAGAGCTGAAGCCTGCGATGCGAGGGCTACCATCAGGGTCGACCAAGACGTTCTGCTGCGAGAATGTGAGCCTAAGGAGGTTTCGGGAGCATTGAACCGGTGGCGATCTTACAGGACCGAGGTGGCCGTGAACGATCCCCCGATCGTGCAGGTACTCCAACGCGCGGGCGATTCCCTGGATCTAGCGTTGGGAATCAAGATCAGGAAGATCATGGACGAGTGTTTATACTAAAGGACGGACCAGCTTCAACCTGTCGGCCTTGGGGTTCTTGTGGAGATATTCATTGAGGCTGACATAGCCGGCAGTGTCGAAGACGAGAGTAAAAGGGTGGATTGGGGTGGGATTAATCCCGACGAACGGAACAATGTTTGGATGGGAGAGCTGGGAGCATGCCGACACCTCCCTGAGGTACCTCTAAAACAGGACGTAAACCATGCGGTGCGTGAAGAATGTTCGTTGCTTACCCGGAAAATACGTTCAACGTCACCGGTTTCGTAACATCTGTAGGACACTTGGATGACCCTGTGACCGTCAAGGGTCCCTTCCCAGATGTCCGCGAAACCTTCGGCACCAATTGGGGTGTCCCCAACCACCTTCACTTCGCCCGGTTTGAGTGAAGTGCAAGCGGATGGGAAGAGCGGACGCAGTTGTCGGACTGTCTCTGAGTAGCGCTCGTATGGCAAGTCGTTGTCGATGAGTGGAACTGGTGGGGGGTTTGATGGCGATGGGTAAGCCGTGTTCTCTGATTGGGATGAACAACAAGAGAACAGGCAAATAGCGTTGATAACGTGCGCCATGAGGGATTCGACGAGGGGGGTTACTCGCGGCC
>Ga0307517_10014629_pt1 | contig 10516 bp, 3 predicted proteins | sample 23_EM_MG_FD_194515 | JGI IMG/M metagenome (GOLD analysis project Ga0307517, IMG submission 194515) | Populus trichocarpa ectomycorrhiza microbial communities from riparian zone in the Pacific Northwest, United States - 23_EM | ecosystem: Host-associated > Plants > Roots > Unclassified | place...
CCCCCCCACCCCCGCATTTTGCTATTGTAATGTTGGGATTTTGTTTATGTGATTGTCTTTTGGGTTATATGTTTGTTGACTTTGAAGTGTTTCATGTAATGAAGGAGCTGTGGGTTTGGGAATTTCCAATGCTGAAGTTTGAAATGCATTCAGTGATATCCTAAACTTCTGGATACACTACACATTGTCAAATAATTGCAGATAGTTCACTGTTGCAGATAGTTCATATGCCTGCATAATGTTAGAAATGTAGGCACGATGATATTAAATGAAAATATGAATTCAGATTTGCTTTAATTAAACAGGAGTAATGTACCAGGACTATATGTTGCATTTGGTATGATATATATGGCTTGCTCCAATTTTACATCCTGATTTTGTTAAGTTCCTCAGAGAGATCTGAGGGATCTCTAGATATAATGAAAATTAAGATATCTCCCTGACAAGAACTGAAACTAAAATAGATTTCAGCTTCATGATGACTTGGATTTTAGTATATTGGCTGCAGTGCCTGACTACAGTTCCAACTTCGAATCTCTCGACACAGAAATCTTTTACAAAATCAAATATGAGGAGGTTATTTTTTATATACAATCCTAATTATATTGTAGCTAATGATGAGAGTTTGGTGCAGTTATTATATAAAGGAATTCGGCTGCTAAAATTTAGATGCAAAGGATCAAGTTTTGTCAATTGTATAATTGATAAGCTAATGCTAGCTCGAGGTTAGGCATGGCGTTCATAACATCATGCCCAAAAGCAGAATTATATACAACATTAACTTATCTATCTCATCCTCTGATTAAGATTGCTCCATCATTCTACATTTTTACTCAGCTTTTTGTATATTTACTATTCTAATGTCAATTTTAAGTGGCAGTAGTTGGGAGATGAAGTGATAGTAGTGACTGAGTGTTTGGTCCAATTAATAATTAGAAACTGACCTTCTCGGAAAGGTATTGCCATTAAGGAAGTTTGATAATCTCCATGTGTTTATGTCTTCATTTACGAGGGCTATTTGACCGTATATCTAGTATATATATGTGCTAGCAAAGGTAACATCAAAAGTTTGCTTTGAATTTGAGGTGTTCATAGGCTGGGCCTAGGCCTTTAGATCTGTCAAATTTGAGAGAACTCGGCTTCTGTCCAAAAACGTCATGGACAACATTGACCTGCTGCCTAACCCATGAACAAATCCATTTCGAAACAGGTAAATATTATGAAAAATTAAGGATGTTCCCTTGGTTAATTTACCATTAATTTTATGGAAAAAGAATTTAATTTCTTGCAATGAAAAATGATGTGAATCTAAAGGAAAAAATCTAAAAACCTACAATTAATAATTGAAAAACTTTTTTTAAAAAAGCTAAAGTCAAATTATAAAACACTCATTGATTACTTGAATCAAGAACTGAAGGTATATAATTAGAATATCATGAAGATGATCTTTTAAAAAAGTTATTGAAACTTTAATGAAAAACCAAAAGCAAGAGTGCTAGCATAAATTTTAATTCAATATCAATCATTTGTTTTTCACATCAAAAAATTAAAAGTATTTATAAGTCTGACTTAAATAATAATAAACTCTAATTAATAATTGGATGAAAATCAAATCCAAATAACTAATTAACTTAAAATAAAATACAAAACTTGGGTCTTGTATAAACAAAAGCCTAATTCATATATTCCCATATAATAACTTTCAGATCTTATCGAAATGCCCTTTCAATTTCTCATTGCTATAAAATTTTAACTCTATTGAAAATAGAGTTTTTAAAATCTTCTAGCAAAATTGTAGCTCGATCTAACAGTTTTATTCAAAGTTATGATTATTAACATAAAGTTGTGTAGCCAAGCTCTAATACATGTTACACAATCTTATATCTTGCTTGAATCACATTTATCAACCCTTCATCCTCCTTCGAACTCAACTTCATGCTTGACGCCAGCTTAAAAGGAATTCTCAAAGCTTGCTTAGCCCAAATGTTATGAATCAGCTCATTGAATGCTTCTTTGATATTCTTAGCTTTTTCCCCTTATAATTGATCCAATTAAAACATATAATGGATCTTCTAGTATTACTTATTGATTCTTATAAAAAAAAAATGAAAGAACTAGAACCAAAATTAAGAAAAAAAAAACATGCATTTTGTTTTCATTATTTAAGAGATGCGAAAAATTACAGCTTTGTCAACTAAATTTTAAATTTTACATATTTAGTCCTTATTATTTGAGAATTTTGTTTTCATTAAGTCTTTCTCTTTTTTTTATAACGTCAGCAAGGTCTTCAGCCAAGTAAATCTCCTTCTTCTTCCTCTTTTTTCTTTAATTGCCATTTTATTTTGTTTATATGGATTATTGCTTGGGGTTTTTTTTTTAATTATAGAATTACATCAAGCTTGGATTTTCATGGATCAATCTTTTTTATTTATTTATTTACTTCTTTGAGTGCTAGGAATTGTTCTTTAAGGATTAAAAAAAGTGGGCTTTGTTTGTTTTCTCCCAATCTACTATTAGTTGTTGAATTTGCTTGCTTCTTGTTGTATGTTAAATCTAATAAAGGTAAGAGAACTAAGAATTTAGATTTGGATTTTTTTAGTGTTTTTGTGGTAAAAGTTAGCTGAAATTTTATTATGTTTTTTGTTAGGAGTGGTATTAGTGTAGATACCAAGAAAAAAGTTATCAGTACGTAATACGGACAGGAACGCTGCTAGTTTTTCTAGCAGTGCTTCTAATAACCATGAGTCGCTAGGTGCCGACCATAACCAGGCACCTGAGGCATATGCACCCTCTCTCTATGCATACTCATTGAGTCTAATACCACCTCCTAAAAGAGTGTCTATTCTAAACAATATGTATATACCGGGAAGTAGATTGCTTAGTGAAAGTCTGACAACAATAAATATTTTTTGAATAATTAATTTCAATTAACAAAAGGAATGTCAAGTTTACAAATGTAAAGGTTCATCACACAATAACATTGACAATTAAATCATTAATGGAAGTGTCATTGTTTCAGTAGAGTCAAGTTTTCAAAAATCCTGAATGGAAACCAATGATTGATGCATGGTTCGAAAAGTTCAAAGTTAGTATATACTTAAACAATTTTTTATTTTATTTTCATTTGGTTAGTTTTTAAATTTTAATGAATTAATTCTTTAACAAATTTGAAGTGCAAGAAAAACTTTTACTGGGATAGGGCTGACAACATTATTACCAGGAGGGTATGGAAGAATCACAACGTAACTCAGTAAGAATTAATTTAAAATGTTATATTTTTTATTTCAATGTTAAAATTTTATTTTTCATTATCTTAACCAATAATTTATTTCTACCATATATGTTGCGTGATTTTTTATATGAGGCGTAAAAAAAATATATGCTAAAGAAATAGGCTTTCCGGGCTGGGGAAACGTTACGGTTAATTTAGAGAGATTCCAAACCTTTGCATGTCTTGAAGGCTATATAGGAAGCTTAGATCCAGCACATGATATCTGAGCGTTTCGTGTGGTTATCATAGTCTAGTGTGGAGAACCGAAACAGGGAGATTCATGGTTGAATTACAATGCCACTGGCGGATCCATTCCATTTGTTTCGCATGTGATGCTAATGGTAAGATTTTTTATATTACATTTATTTATTAAAATTGTTGTTTTATTTGAAAATGATTAACTAATAGCAGTTTTTTTTTTTTTTGTAGGCTATGGCTCTTGGACATGAATCAAGACCGATAGAACTTTATGTAGAAACTCACGTGCGAAATGACGATCATCGGAATGGGATGCAACAACTCGTGGATAACCGAGCTTAGAAGTTCATGGTAAGTTGGATTTAAACAAAATTTTTCTTAAGTTATTAATTTTTTAAATTAGGCGACTAGATGTTTTTTCATAAAACATATATCATTCAATTACAGGTGAGATAAGGGGATGATATCATTCAACCCATCCTACAATTAATCTGAATTTATGGTTGGAGGTTGGATCATCTGGTTGACTTGATAGAAATCAGGTTTACAGTATCTCAAATACTACAACTGAGGATTTATGGACGAGTCATAGTGTATTGACCATTAGTTCCTCAAAATTTGGTTCGAGCTCTCAATCTCTGGAGTTCCAGGTGATTGTACAACTACAAGTTCAAGCTCTGACAACCTGATTTAGTATTAAGACAAAATGACTTAGTTTTGAGATGACCGAAGTTAGGCGATAATATATGGAGTTATTGTCAGACATGAGTGGTACATGTGGTCCACCTTATTCGCCCCTTAGTCCCGACGAAGATCTATCTCCTCCTTCAGTTCATGTCCTTTAAATGAACTATATTCAAACTAATATTTTGAAATAAATATTTGGTTTTTTATTTGAATTTTTTTATAGTCTATTTATTTGAATTTTTCTAAAAAATAATTAAAATAAATTATTAATGTAATTCCTAATAGACTAAATCCTTTGGAGAGTTCTAGAGATTTGAAAAACATTACATGAAATGCAGTTCACTATTTCAAACGAAATCACGAACAAACTAAATCCCTCGAAGAGTTTCAAGAAGTTAAAAAACAATTACACAAAATGCTATTGATAATAGGTAATCACCGACAGATTCAGTCCATTGATAGTATGAAAATCAATCAACGATGCAATTATAAACGGTTTTTTCTATTGGCGATATGCCATAGTCATCGATGGTATTACCAACAGAATTATACCGGTAAGTTTTTTTTGTTTGGCGTGCTTTTGCTGTCTGTAAATTCATTAGTGATTTTACTACCTACAGACTGAACAACAAAATAAAAACCATTGTTGATAAGTTTCCCAACAAACAGTAACCATCCATAATTCCATCAGTAAAAATATTTATGATAGAATCAATGTCTTAATATAGACAAAATAATTTCTCAGTAATATGCAAAATTCTGGTAGTGAAAAATGAAAACGGTTTTGTTGCGTACGTGTATTTTTTTCTATGATTAAGATTAATACGAGTATTTATTTTAATAACACTTAACTTTTTATTCAAAAAACATGTTATTAATAAAAAGAAAACATGTTTGTGTAAAAACAAAAAAATACATTAATGAAAAAATAAAAATTCATCTATTTTCTTTTCAGAATTTAAATCATTGTCTTTCTTATATGTATCTTTTTTCATTATAAAAGATTTAAATAAAAATTTATTTTCAAAACTACCTCACGACAACATCTCAATTAGAACACACTAATACATTTGTTCGCGCTCTGTTGCTAGTCAAACTATTGTTTTCTAAACTTTTAAAAAAAATTAAGAGTATGGAGATTTTTTTGGTAGAATATATCATTAATCGGATCAAACGGTTTGATTTTGAAACATGACAACCCAACTCCTTACTTAGCTCAAATTTTGAATTAAACCGCGTGGGAGTTGATCTAAGGTGGATAATTCAATTTAATGGGTCCAAAGACACCTTGGATGACCGGTAAAAACATGGCATATATTTTAAAAAAACTTTAAGATGATAATTTGCTTTTTAATATTAAGATGATGCTAGATTGAATCGACCTCGATCACCTTGCAACCTATATCATGGACTTTAATGGGTTTAATAACTTTTTTTATTTTTATAAATTATTTTTATTTAATTCTATGGTAAAATTAGATGCTTGTAAAATTGAACACGAACCTTAAAAAAGATGTTTATTTGAGATCGTAATAACCATATAGAAGGAAATAAAATCATGAATTTCATTTCCCAACCAATACAATATTGAAGAAGAGTGAAAAAAAAAACAATTAGAAAAATTAAAGGATCAAAAACTAAAAAAAAAATTAGGTTTGATGGGTAAACCTGCTAAACCCGTGAATCTAGTAACTCAAGATAACACACCAAACTCACGAACAAGATGATGGACTCCATTGAGATTAATAACTTATTTGTTTTTCTTTCTAAACTATTGTTTATTTAACTATAAGGTAACAAAAATAGACGATTACAAAATCAAGTGTCAAATCAATACCGAGACTTAATTTTTTTTTTAAGACTATGATAACCTCATAGAAAGAAAAATAAAACAAATTATGAAACTCAATTTTCACTCAGCCATATATCAAAGAATGAAATAAAAAATAATAAGAAAAAAAAGAAAAGTTAAATTTGTCAAACCCGTCAACAGGCCCATGGACTTTCTAAAATTTAATAACATGTTTTTTTTCCAAAACTATTTTTTTAAAATATATAATAGAAACAAAAATAGACGATCACATAATCAATTTTAATTAGAAAAAAATAAAAAAAGGTACCCCTCTAAACCCGTAAACCGAGACGGGTTACCTCTCCAAACTCGCAAATCGGGTCATTTACTCCAGAAGTTTAATAACCTAGTTTTTTTAGAAATCATTTTTTATTTAACTAAATGTTTTTAAAAAATAGATCATACCGCGATGTTGTGATTTTTTTATACCAACCTGATGTTGAGATATTTTTTTGATACCTCGATCACCATATAAAAAGATAATTTAAGTAAATTATCAACTCTAAATTCTCATAAACACATCATATAAGGACTAAATTGAAAAAAAAATTCAATAACCAAAAGGAAAAAAAAAAAAAAACACCAACAATGTAGATTACTATTGTAATTCACAATGCTAATGGGTGTGGGAAACAATGTTTTGTCAACACCTTTTAGCTCTATACTTAATTAATACTTAATAAAATGGAAAACAAAATCAATTAAAAGCAATGTTATATTCCAATTGCAACTTAGAAAATGACTTCACATCTTCTTAATTAGAATACGTGATATAATCATAAGAATATGCATAGCTGCTTTTGAATAATAGTTTGCAATGGGAGGAAACCAACTTCCTCCTTATTTTTTTTTCTTCTAAAATGATTTTTAGTGTGTTTATTGAGATAAAATATTCGGTTTAGATTGATATATATTATTATATTTATTGATAAACAAACAACATTGTGTTTTCACAAACAACCACTTAACTCAATGTTATTTTATTTTTATTTTTTTGAGAATAAAATCCGATGTTTTAACTTTATCTATATTATTGACTATTACAACTAGCTACATATTGAAATTCATTCTTGAAAAAAAAAAAGGAAAAATCAAAGCTTCCAATGGAAATTGGGCGCTTTTTGCTAGTTTCTTAAACTAACCAACCCTGAATTTAAATTATGCTTATATTATAATTAAAATTTATTGCATAATTTCTTGTGTGTGTTATATTTTGGTGAGGTTGTTACCTTTTAGTCACTAGATTTTATTTATCTCAAAAAACAAAAAGTAGAATGGAAATTAATAATATGGTACATGAAAACAATGGAAGTAGATTACTCCATGGACTATATGTTAATAACTAGAGTTGGGCTTGTGCTACGCATAAAATGAAATAAAAAGAACCAATGACTTGGGTTATGGTCATGACTGAGTCTAATTAGTTTGTTTTTTTTTTAATGAGATGATAAAAAAAAAATTAGATGATGATAGTAAAGGGACAAAATAGAAAAAAAAACATGATGACTTGGAAAAAAAATTCAAAGTACAAAATTGGATGAAAAAAGAACAAAAAAACAGTCTAAGACAGCGTGATAGACATGTAACCTAAGTAATAAGGGACAAGTCAATCTGTATTAATCTACAAAACCCGTGACCTATTTCATGACATTGGGAAAACCTAATAGAAAAGAAATTGAAGAGAACCACAAAACCACTTTTAAGAAAAAATAATTTTTTTAAAATGTTAAATGATGAAATCATAAAAGAAAATAAACTAAAAAAAGAATGTTAACCTACATTACCTTTTCAAACCCGTGACCCATGTAATTAGACTAAAAACACTACACATGAAAAAATCACGAAACACAATCCCTAGCAAACCAAACGTTGAAGGATAGAATTAATAAATTAATCATTTATACAAAAAGATCCAATAAATAAATATAAATTAGAAGAATGAAGATAAAAATAAAAAATAAATTAGAGGGCAACAAAAAATTATTGATTGAAGGGTGAAATTGGAAAGAAAAAACTTTAACAAAATGACAAAAAAACCAAAGTAATGGGGACTAAATTGCAAAAACTAATACACCATAATTTGGATTGATAGATAAAATTGAAAACAAATAGAAATTTCACAAAAGCTTTAAGAAAAAAATCAGAAATCAAAAGAATGAGAATCAAAATGAAAAAAACAAAACATGGCAAATTGAGCTTGATGAAGAATAAAATTGTAAAAAGAAATTCAGAACTTTACAAAAAGGTTAAGGAAAAAAAATTAAAAAGTAAAAGAACATGCATCAAATTTGAAATCCAAACAAATTAAGGGGCAGCTATGAAAATCTGAAAGGCTAGATGTGAAAACTAAGAAGAGAAAGAACAATGAAAAAAGAAAGAAAGGCATACTGGCACCAAACCTGAGGTTTGTGAAGAACACGCGTTTTTGAGTCATATAGGAGAGAACGAGAGAAATCAAACTCAACCTTGAAAGTCGTTGTTCGGTCTCTAGGAAACACCACACGTACTGCCTCAAGACCACAACAATTCTTCACGCACTGACTTGAACACATGCCTTTTTTTAATATTTATTAAATACTAAAATACTAATCTGTCTTTGACCTCACTTAAAAATAACAAAAAAAAAAAAACTCAAGGCTAAAAATGACAAAACTAACCCTTAACCAAAGCCAAATTTTTCTTTTATCTCAAGGGAATTCTAATAACTTAATTGTATATCTAAAGTTGAGAAGGAAAAAAATACTAATATACGCAATGCCTAAAAAATACAATGACAAAGCCACCATGGTGGTGAAAGATGATAATGTCAACGCACAGTAGCCATGTGACATGGAGGATGGCCATGCATGGAGAGGTATGGACAATTGGTAATGGGTTTGGGACAAAGGCAATACTTTATTTGTAGCAGTATATAGTAGTGCTCAACTAGCAAATAATGACCTGGTTTAGTTGATGCTGCAAGAGGAAATCACTTGTGGCACTGCTGATTGTCTATACCCTCTATGATTTGAGTTAATAGTTTCTCCCAGTTTAGAGGTCTGTGGTGCTAAGAATCACAATGGTAATGAGCTAAGAATATAGAGTGGCCTGTAGACTGTGTGCCACAACTGGCAGTGGAAGGCTATGAAAACCTCAAACCAGAGAAAAGCAAACTAGGAAAAGAGAAGCTCAATGAGAGTAAGCAGCAAGGACTAGAGTACTTGTCATGTGAAGAGAATCTAGGAGAAGCTGTCAAAATCATTGGGTTAATAATTCATGGGCTATGAGCCACCTAACCCAACAAAGGAATCAGCAGCAGCGCAAGTGCTTCCTAACCTCCTTGCATATCTATGCGCATCTTTTCACTAGCCAGCAAGGACGCTTCACTTGCAGCATGCGTGAGGCCTGATTAATGTGGGGGTGGGGGTGCAAAACAATTCTTCATACTTGGAATTTTTTCCATGAGATACTTGATATTATTCCTCTCTTGAGCCTCTTCCCTCTCTTGGGCCTTGCTTGAACACTCAACCTCCTACATAATGTGTCAAACACAACCAAAAAGCTACAAGGAGGGCTGGTGTTGATGGTTGGTCCCCCACCAATTTATTAGACTATAACATTCATAGCATGTAATGTTAGGTTGGATTTGTAAATTTTTATTTAAAAATATATTAAAATAATTTGTTCAGTTTTTTTTATACCAACACATCAAATTATATAAAAAAAACACTAAAAAATCATCATTTTCATGTTTTTTTAAAGTGAAATGCATATAAAAACACAAATTACCATACTTCTGGACACTATCTTAATTTTGGAATGCAAAAAAACTATCTAAGAATATTGAAAAAAGAAGAGCATACCAAACGCATATAATAACATGGCACCTGGTTGGGAGATATTCATTAATCTAAAAGGCATTAATCATGACAAGTTAGACTTCAACGTCAACTAATTTTATTTTATTTTTGTTGTTTTTTAATATTCATTGAAAGGTCCAATGAGTTTTGGGCTACATGATAAGATAACCCATCATCAGGATTCCACCGAGCTGTAAAACAAAAGCTATTATGCACAATGATGACAAGTTTACTTCCACATCAACCAAAAAAACTTGTTTTTCTTCTTCTTTAATCCATTGAAAGGTACTGAGTTTTGGGCTATCTAGTAAGGTACCCCATTACCAAGACTCTACCATGCTGTTAAACTTACATATGTGCCACATTCACAGGTTAAAAAGGTTCCAGGTGGTTTTGGAAACGATGAACAGAAGTGACCTGAAGAAATTACAAACCATTAATGGGTTCGCATCGAGTGTGTGTGTATATTTTGTATCACAGGCCCAGGTATCCATTAGGTTCTGCCATTATTGTTGCTTAAAGTGTCCATTGGATCTTCCTAAGCCCAACAAACAAGTAACACTTTTAAGGAATTGATGGGTTCTAATTCCCCAAACCAGGTTTTTTTTTTTTTTTTGTATTATTATTATTACAGAGAAGAGGTAAGATCTTTTAAAAATCTATTGTCAT
>Ga0307517_10014630_pt1 | contig 10516 bp, 9 predicted proteins | sample 23_EM_MG_FD_194515 | JGI IMG/M metagenome (GOLD analysis project Ga0307517, IMG submission 194515) | Populus trichocarpa ectomycorrhiza microbial communities from riparian zone in the Pacific Northwest, United States - 23_EM | ecosystem: Host-associated > Plants > Roots > Unclassified | place...
CGCATCGTCGCGGCGCGGCTGCGGGGGCTCACCGGCGACGATCCGGTCCCGGTGGCCGGTGAACGACCAGCGGTCCCGGGTCCACCGGTCGACGGCGTGCGCGCCCTCCGGCAGCGCCCGCAACAGGTCGAGCCCGTGCCACACCGCGTCCCAGGTGGGGCGGGTGACGCTCTCGACGAGGGACCTGATCTCCCGCTCGGCGGCGGTGAGTTCACCGAGCCGGTCATCGGCCTCCAGACCGTCCTCGGCGGCGGCGAGGGCGGTACGCGCGCGGTCGTAGCGCTCGATGGCGGGGGCGAGCAGCTTGTTGTCGAACGCCGGGTCCGTGGCCGGGCCGGCCGGCGGGCACACCAACTGGCCCCGCGCGTCCCGCCGTAGCTCCGCGTCGAGCGCGGCCTCGGCGCCGGAGACACCGCCCGGCGGGTCGATCCAGGCGAGCAGCGCGGCCAAGTGCTGGTCCTCCAGGCTGGATTGGCCGGTGGCCCAGTGCCGGCCGAGCACCTCGGTGAGCGCGAGGAGCAGCGCGGAACCGGGCACGCGGGCCCGCTCCCCGAAGTGGGTCAGCCACCGCCCGAGCAACGGCACGCGCGGGGGCGCCGGGTGCGGGGTCTCCGGGTCCTGCTCGGCGGTCCGGCGGAACCGCATCGAACGGCCGAGCAGCCGTACCAACTCGATGCCCGCGCGGCTCGGCACGATCAACTGCGGGGCGTCCGCGCACAGTTCGACCTCGACCTTGACCCGCTTGCCGGTCTCCGGGTCCGTCTCGTTGCGCTCTGCGGCCTCCACGTCGTCCGCGAACGTGTCGATGTACGGCAGGACCACATCCGCGAGTTCGGCCAGGAACGCGAACCTGAGGTCCCGGTCGCGCGGCTGCGGTACGACCAGGAGGCGGGGCGCGTCCCGGTCCGTGCCGACGAGGGCGCCGAGGGGTGCCCCGGCCTCACCGGCGGTGGTGAGCGGCACGAGGACGAGGGGGTGCTCGGAGAGGTGCCGGTGGCGGACGGTGGCGGTGGGCTGGGCGCGGCCGCTGTGAACGGCCTCCAGGCGGGCGAGAGTTGAGATCAGAGACACGGGGCCTCCTCCGGCCGTGGGGCAGCCGCGCTTTCCAGGGCCTCGGCCCGCAGCTCGGCGGCTCTGCGCAGGGCCGCCACCGCCGGGTCGTCCGGGTCGCCGGACTCGCCGTGGGCCGCCGACAGGACCTCGTCGACCGTCGTCAGGTCGCCCAACTCGGCGCGCAGGGAGCGGCCGAGGGAGGTGACCGCGCCGGACGCGCGGGAGTGGTCGCGGCAGTGGAAGGCCAGTTCGCAGGCGGCCAGGCACTCGGGGGCGTAGGCCGCCGGGACCGACTCGACGGCGGCGGTCAGCTCGGCGGTGGGGCGGTCGGGGGCGAAGCAGGTGCCCTCGGGGAGGGTGTCGGCGATGTCCTCGATGCGGGTGAGGCGGGCCAACTGGCGGCCGGTGACCGCGCGTTGCTTGCGGACGTCGACGGCGGACGCGGTGGGGAGGTTCGAGAAGTCCTTCGGGCAGACCAGGAGGACGCGGTGCCGGACCCGGGGAGCGGGATCCAGCTTGGCCGCGACCTCTTCCAGGGCCAGCACGTACACCGCCGACTGGCGGGCCGCCGCGCCGACCTTCGCCGGGTCCGCCGAACCGTCCAGCATCGGGAAGGACTTGATCTCCACGACCGTCCAACTGCCGTCCGGGTGCACGACGACCGCGTCCGGCTCCAGGAACGCGGGCGAACCCGCCACGTCGAGGGCGAGCATCGGGTGGTCGAGCAGGGTCCAGGCGGCGGCCTCGGTGGCCTCGCGCAGCGCGAGCGCCGTACGGGCCGCGCGTCCCTCGGGGCCGATCGCGTCCAGCTTGGGCACCCGCGCGCGGGTCGGCGGCTCGGCGCCCGCGTCCAGCTTCTCGTGCACCAGTCGCAGCAGCTCCGCGCCGCCGTCCGCCTTGACCCGGGCCTCGAAGGCGTTGCCCCGCATGAAGGCGAACTGGGACTGCCCGAAGGCCGACGGCGAGCCGAGCGCGTCGGCCAGCACCGCCTTGTTCACCCCCGCCCCGTCCAGGATCGCCCGTCGCTTGCAGCCCGGGTTCGCCGCCAATGCCGCGAGGGCGCGCGCGTCCAGCGCCTTGGCCGGGACGTCAGGGCCGCGCAGCTCAGCGAGCCGGTGCCGGAGCGCCGTCCCCCGCGTCCGTGGGGGAGGCACCCGGCTCGGCTCCGGTACCGAGCTGTGACTCGCGCTGCCGTGGAATTCGCTCACCCGGCGAAGTCTGGCATCCGCCACTGACAATTGAGGTTTCTGAGCCATGAGAGGCGTCACGAGAAGCATCACGGGAAGCGTCGAGAGAGGAGTCACGCGACCGCGCCGCGACCAGCGATCCGCGCCCCTCGAACCGCACCCTGAGCCGGTCCGCCGCCTTCATCACCTGCGGCGCCAGCAGGAACCCGAGCCCCATCACGACCACGCCCGCGACCGCGTCGAGGAGGTAGTGGTTCGCGGTGCCCATGACCACGATCGCCGTGAGCAGCGGATAGGCGACCCCGACGACCTTGGTCAGCCGGGTCCCGCCGTGGCGCCAGAGCATCACACCGCACCACAGCGCCCAGCCGCAGTGCAGGCTCGGCATCGCCGCGTACTGGTTCGTCATGCCGCCCAGCCCGCGCGGCGCGCTCGCGTCGCCGCCCCACCAGCCGTACGAGCTGTACTGGGCCATCGTGTCCACGAAGCCGTAGCCGGGCGAGAGCAGCCGGGGCGGGCAGGTCGGGAGCAGGGTGAAGCCGATCAGGCCGATGAACGTGGACGTCATCAGCCAGGTGCGGGCCGCGCGGTAGACCTGCGCGCGCGACCTGAACAGCCAGATCAGGATCGCGGGCGTGATCAGGTAGTGCAGCGACGCGTACCAGAAGTCGGCCGGGATGCCGAGCCAGGCCTCGCGCGTGAAGAGGCGGTTGAGCGGGTGCTCGGCGTTGATGTGCAGGACCTTCTCGATCCGCAGGATCGCCAGCCCGTGGTCCACGGCGCTGGCCGTGTCGCCCCTGGCCAGCAGGCGGCCCGCCGAGTACGAGGCGTACACCAGGAGGATCAGCGGCAGCTCGGTCCACCAGCGCAGCCGGCTTCGCCGGTCCGCCTCGATGCCTGGTGTCTCGGTCTGCGGCATCCGATCGCCCTCCCCCTTCTGTTCTGTGCGCTGCCCCGTGGTCCGGCTTCCCAGTAGCCCGGTCGGGACACTTTACGGCGTATGTGCGCGCCCTGTTTCCGGCGCCCCCGGACCTCAAAGACGCAGAGATCGCCCCCCGGGTTGCCCTTCTCCAGGGTGCGCGATGATGGAGTGACCCGCCTCTCGTTTTCTCCCGGAAGGGTCCCCCATGGCACCGCGCATCCTGCTGGCCCGGCACGGACAGACCGAATGGTCACTGTCCGGGAAGCACACCGGCAGGACCGACGTCCCGCTCCTCGAAGAGGGCCGACGCGGCGCCAAGGTGCTCGGCGAGCGACTGCACCGGACCCCCTTCGACGGCCTCCCCGGAGTGGAGGTCCGCACCAGCCCCCTGGCACGCGCGCGTGAGACCTGCGAACTGGCCGGCTTCGGCGACCGCGCGACCCCCTGGGACACCCTCATGGAGTGGGACTACGGCGCCTACGAGGGCATGACACCGGAGGAGATCCGTTCCGCACGCCCCGACTGGCTGATCTGGCGCGACGGCGTCCCCGAAGGGGAGACCCTCGCCGAGATCACCGCCCGCGCGGACGAGGTCGTCACCTGGGCCCGGTCCGAGGACCGCGACGTCCTGGTCTTCGCCCACGGCCACATCCTCCGCTCGATCGGCGCGCGCTGGCTCGGCCTACCGATCGACTTCGCGGCGCGGATACGCCTCAACCCGACCTCCTTGTCGGTACTTGGGTGGGCCTACGGGGAGCCGGCGATCGAGAGCTGGAACGACCTGGGGCATCTGGCCTTGTAGTGCGGCTGCGGGCCGGTGGGGGCTGGTCGCGCCCACGCGGCGGAGCCGCATATCGACACAGCCCCGCGCCCCTAAAAGCCAAAGCCCTTGCAGCTAGGCCGCTGTTCTGGGCAGGCCCGTGTGCCTCTCCAGGAAGGTCGATACGCCCGACGCCCTCTTGTGAGGCAACAACACCCGAGCCGTCCCCGCCAACATCGTCTGAATCCGCGACGACTGCACCAGGTCCAAGAGGTCCAGCACTCGCATCCCGGCTGTCGCCGCCTCGTCCGGCCGCCCGCCGCGCGCCAGGTCATCCGCGAGCTCAGCCATGTACAGCGCGATGTTCCGAGTGAAATGCGGATCCTGGAGATGCGCCGCACGCCGCGCATGCCGCGCCGCCCGAGGCCAGTCCCCGAGAGTCGACCAGCACTGCGCCTCAAGCCCCTCCAACTCGGCCTCTCCGTAGAAGCTCATCCACTCGGGGTCGGCATCCGAGTGCCCCCGCTCGAAGAGCGCCTGCGCACGCGCCAGCGCCTGCTCGCAGCCGGTGCGATCGGCGAGCCCCGCCCAGCCGCCCGCCTCGCGCAGCGCGAGCAGCGACATCAGGCGGGCGGAACCCAGCGGGCGTCCGACGCGCTGCGCGGCCTGCGCGGCGCGCACCGCTTCCCGTGGCCGGCCGGCGTCCCGCGCGAGGAACGCCGTATTGCAGAAGGCGTGTGCCTCAAGGCCGGCGTCGCCGGTCAGCCGGGCGGTCGCGAGCGCCTCGGCGTAGTGCGAGCGGGCGTCGTCGAAGCGGCCGGAGTCGTGGGCCAACCAGCCCACCGAGATGGCGAGTTCACCCGCTCCGGAGTGCAGTCTCTCGGCGACCGACTGCCGGGTGGTGCCCGCGTCGAGCAGGGCGTAGGCGGCCCGCAGCGGGGCCGCCGCGCGCCGGTAGAGGCCGTCGGCGCCGTGCCGGTCGTCGAGCAGCCGGATTCTGCGGACGGCCTCTTCCAGGGCGCCCGCCTCGCTCGTGCCGGGGCGACGGACGGAACGTTCCGTTGCCACGGCGTCCAGGGTGAGCCCCAAGGGGCCCAGCGTGCCGGCGGCCACCGTGACGGTGCCGCCCCTCATGAATGCGCGACGCAGCACGTCGCTCTCCTCGTGGTTCTCGTGGTTCTGGTGCGTGTCGTACGGGTCCTGCGTGTCATACGGCTCGTACACCTCCGGCGTCTCACCCGCCCTGGCCGTCTCATCCGTGGTGAGGGCCGGGCTTGTGAGGTGCGCGGGGGGCGTGTCCTCGGCTGTGCGCGCCCCGCGTCCGCGTACGGACGAGCGGGGCGCGAAGCCGAGGTCGACGAGCGTGCGGCCGGGGAACATGTGCAGGAACACCCGTTCGTACGCGTAGTTGGGACAACGGATCTCACCGGCCTCGACGCGGCCTACGTAGCGCGCGTCGCAGCTGACCCGCTCGCCGATCTCCCGCGCGGACCGGCGTACGGCCGCGGCGAACTCCGCCGGTGAGCGCGGTCCGCGCAGCCGCCGGAAGGCGAGGTTGGGTCTCGGTGGTCGGGGGAGCGGGGACGGGGTCACCATTGACGACGCCATGGCCGGGTCCTCTCGTGCGAACCGTCGAACCATGCCGGATTCAGGGTGACTTGTTGAGTGACGCCCTGTTTCCAGCGGGCAAGAACGTACCTGCTGTGCACGACCCGCCACACAGGGTTTGGCTACAAACCGGATATCTCATCCGGGATCTGCCATGAACTGCCATCCTTTGCGGCTGACTTGTGCCGTAGCCGTTGACGCTTCAACGCGTTGAACTCCATGGACCCGGGAGCCACCCGACTCCCGACCCGCTCGTCCAAGGAGGGGTTCCGTGGTGCAGACCGGGATGGAGACCAGTCAGAGCGTCGATCCTCGAATGCCGAGCGCGGAGTGCAGTGCGCCACCGTTCGTGGACCCGGCCTGTGATCTGGTGACGGTGCCGACGCGGCAGGGCCTGGAGGCGGTCGACATCCTGCGGCGCGGCGCGTGCGACGGGGTCGGCCCCGTCCTGCACGACGACGGCGACGACACCCTCGGCTTCCTGGTACCGCCGGGCACGGCGGCGGCGTGGGACCTGCCGGGCAGTACGTGTACGGAGACGAACGGCCGGGGGCTGCGTCTCGCCCCTGACCCCGAGCCGCCTGTCGAGGGCTCCGACTGGCTGCTGCCACCGGGCGACGCCGACCTGGCGACCGACCCGGAGGTGCTACGCGCTGCGCTGGGCGAGGCGGCCCGGTTGATCGAGGCGGCGGACGGCTGTACCTGACCGCTCCTCGCCCTTGCCCGCCCGCACACCCCCGTCGATGCCGGGCGCGCCGTACCGCCCGGGCCCCCCGATAATGGGCCAATGGGAAAGTCCAGGAACATCCGGCGCGGTGCCGGTACCCCCGAAGCCGTCGTCGAACCCGTCGACGGTGGGCTCGCCGAGCTCATACCCGACCGGGAACGCGCGCGTGCCTGGACCTTGCTGATCGATGGGGCGCCGCAGTCGTACGTCGATCTCGACGACCCGGCGTATCTGTCCTTCGAGTACCAGCGCCGCCTCGGGCACGTCATCGACCTCGTCGCACCCGCCGGGAAGCCCATCCACGTCGTGCACCTCGGCGGTGGTGCCCTCACGCTCGCCCGGTATGTCGCCGCGACCCGGCCCCGATCGACCCAGCAGGTCGTCGAGTTCGACGCGGCGCTCGTCCAACTGGTCCGGCGGGAGCTGCCGTTGGACCCGAACGCGCGGATCCGGGTGCGGTCGACCGACGCCCGCGCGGGCCTTGCGAAGGTGCCCGAGGGGTGGGCCGATCTCGTCGTGGCGGATGTCTTCAGTGGAGCGCGTACGCCCGCCCACCTCACCTCCACCGAGTTTCTCGACGAGGTGCGCCTGGCGCTCAAGCCCGGTGGGTTCTACGCCGCCAACCTTGCCGACGGACCCCCGCTCGCCCACCTGCGCGGCCAAATCGCCACCGTGGCCGCCCGGTTCGCGGAGCGCGCGCTGATCGCCGACCCGACCGTGCTGCGGGGCAAGCGGTTCGGCAACGCGGTGCTCGTCGCCTCCGACCACCCGCTGCCGCTCGCCGAGTTGACCCGGCGCGCCGCCTCCGACCCGCACCCCGGCCGGCTCCAACACGGCCGCGAACTCACCGACTTCACCGGCGGAGCCGTACCCGTGACGGACGCCGCGGCGGTCGCCTCACCGGCACCGCCCCCGTCCGTGTTCCGCTAGCCGAAGCAACGCACCCCAGCAACGCACCCGGGAAACTCAGTAGTTACCGACATCCACCCGCGGCGCCCCGTCGTGCCACGTGCAGATCACCGACACCTTGCCCGTGCCCTTGGTGAACTCCACCCGGAGCCACGAGGGCGTCTTCCACACCTGCATCGCCCAGCCCGTACCCGGAGTCGCCGACACGAGCGTCACATACGCCGGTGAGGTGTCGAGTTCGAGCACCACCCGCCCGCCGTCCGTGGCGTAGCTCTTGACCTGGCCGGAGGGGGAGGCAGTGGGGGACGGGCTCGCCGTCGTCGTCTTCGTGGGGGTCGGGCCGGGGGTGCGGGTCGGGGTCGGGGTGCTCGTCGGGCTCGGCGAGGACTCGGCGCGAACCGGTGCCGAGGCCGGTGGCTGAGCCGCCTGCGCGGTCGCGCCGGCCGCCGTGATGGGCAGGGCGCGCGGCGGGTCGTAGGCCGTGCCCGTCATGACCGTGTGGACGCCCCACCAGGACAGCGTGACGGCCGCGCCGGTGGCGAGCGACCAGGCCAGCACGTGTACGAATCCGTTGACGAGTCCTCTGGGCATCGTGGGCATCGCCGCCATACTGCCTCACGCGCCCCACAGGTGTCCCGTCGGTCCCGCACCGCTTGTCCACAGACGGGGAGTTGTCCACAGGCCCGGATGCGGGTCGCCCGCATGGGCTACGGTGCGGCGCATGGCAAGTGTGCTCGTGGTCGAGGACGACCAGTTCGTACGCTCCGCCCTCATCCGGCATCTGACCGATGCCGCGCACACGGTGCGCAGTGTCGGTACGGCACTTGAGGCGCTGCGCGAGGTCGCCCATTTCCGTTTCGACGTGGTCATCCTGGACCTCGGACTGCCCGACCTGGACGGGTCCGAGGCGCTGAAGATGCTGCGCGGGATCACTGACGTACCCGTGATCATCGCCACCGCTCGGGACGACGAGAGCGAGATCGTCCGGTTGCTGAACGCGGGCGCGGACGACTACCTCACCAAGCCCTTCTCGGTCGACCATCTCTCCGCCCGCATGTCCGCGGTTCTACGACGTTCCCGTGCCACCACCGGCGAGGCACCCCCGTCGACCGTCATCCGCGTCGGCGGCCTCACCGTCGATCCGCTGCGCCGCCAGGCCGAGCTGGACGGTGTCCGACTCGACCTCACCCGCCGTGAGTTCGACCTCCTCGCCTTCCTGGCCGGACGGCCCGGCGTCGTCGTACCGCGCAAGGAACTCCTCGCCGAGGTCTGGCAGCAGTCCTACGGCGACGACCAGACCATCGACGTCCATCTGTCCTGGCTGCGAAGGAAGTTGGGGGAGACGGCGGCTCAGCCGCGCTATCTGCACACCCTGCGGGGTGTCGGCGTGAAGCTGGAGCCACCGGGAGCGGAGTCGCTGCGATGAGGTGGGCGCTGGTCAGGGTCTGTCTGGCGATCGCGGCGATGGTCGTCGTCGCCTTCGCGGTGCCGCTCGGCCTGGTCATCAAGGAGATGGCCCGCGACCGCGCCTTCTCGAACGCCGAGCGGGAGGCCGCCGCCGTCGCCCCCGCACTGTCCATCACCACCGACCGGGACCAGCTGGAGAAGGTCGTCGCCTCCGCGGGCGCGGACTCCGGGATGGCCGTCCACATACCGGCGGGGGAGGGGAAAGCCGCCCTCGACATCGGGCTGCAGCGCGCCGCGGGCAAGGACATCGCGACCGTACGGAAGCTGGGCCGCGCCTCCACCACCGAGGTGCCCGGCGGTTCCGTCCTGCTCCAGCCGGTCGCGCTCAGCTCCGGCGAGATATCCGTCGTCGAGGTGTTCGTCCCGGAGTCGGAGGTCAGCAACGGTGTGGGCACGGCCTGGGCGGTGCTCGCCGGCGTCGGCATCGCGCTGATCGTCGGTTCCGTCGCGGTCGCCGACCGGCTGGGCGTACGGATGGTGCAGCCCGCGCAGCGCCTCGTCGAGGGCGCGCACGAACTGGGGGAGGGGAAGCTGGGGGCGCGGGTGCCCGAGGAGGGGCCGACCGAACTGCGGCTCGCGGCGGTCGCGTTCAACTCCATGGCCGACCAGGTCGTACAACTGCTCGCGAACGAGCGGGAGTTGGCGGCCGACTTGTCGCACCGGCTGCGTACGCCCCTCACCGTGCTGCGGCTCAACGCGGCCTCGCTCGGGGACGGGCCCGCCGCCGAGCAGACGCGGACCGCCGTCGCGCAGTTGGAGCGGGAGGTCGACACGATCATCCGGACCGCGCGCGAGGCCAAGCCGCAGACCGTGGCGGCCGGGCCCGGCGCCGGGTGCGACGCGGCCGAGGTGGTGCGTGAGCGGATGCGGTTCTGGTCCGCGCTCGCCGAGGACGAGGGCCGCAAGGTGCGGGTCGCCGGGGTGGAGCGGTCGGTGCGGATACCCGTGGCCCGGGCCGACCTGGTCGCCGCGCTGGACGCGCTGCTCGGCAACGTGTTCCGGCACACCCCCGAGGGCACGGCCTTCGCGGTCGACGTGCACAACAGCGAGGACGCGGTGATCGTGCTCGTCTCGGACGCGGGCTCGGGCATACGCGACCCCGAGGCGGCGATGGCCCGCGGGCGCGGTTCCGGCAGCGCCGGGTCGACCGGGCTCGGGCTGGACATCGTGCGCCGGCTTGCGGAGTCGACCGGCGGGGACGTCCGCATCGGGTCCTCGATGCTCGGCGGCACCGAGGTGCGGATCTGGATCCAGCTCGACGGGCGGGAGCCGGAGCGCAACGGGCATCGGGGAGCCGTACGACGGCGTCGGCGCGGGAAATTGGTCTCTACCTTTAACCGCTCCCGATCCCTCCCTTAAGCGCACCCTAAGATCGCCAACCCCCGCCCGGATCAGGCGTTTTGCCCGGTTCCGGATCGCTAGCGTGCTGCCGCACCCCACCCCCGTACGGCGAAAGCAGGCACGCGATGAGCACGCACCGGCGCAGGATCAGCAAGAGGAACAAGGTGATCGGCGGAGCGGTCGCCGCCGCGGTCGTCGGTGGCGGCGCGATCATGCTGACCGGCATCGCCCAGGCGGCGAGCGTCGGCGCGGCCTACACCAGAACCAGTGAGTGGTCGACGGGGTACACCGCGCAGTACGTCGTCACCAACACGACCGGGGCCACGAAGAAGGACTGGACGCTGGAGTTCGCCCTGCCGTCGGGATCGAAGCTCAGCTCGCTGTGGAACGCCGAGTCGAGCGTGAGCGGGCAGCGCGTCACCGTGAAGCCGCCGAAGTGGGACACGGACGGGCTCGCGGCCGGTGAGTCGGTCACGGTCGGCTTCGTGGTCAACGGCACGGGCCAGCCGACCAGTTGTCTCATCGACAACGCCAAGTGCTCG
>Ga0307517_10014631_pt1 | contig 10516 bp, 7 predicted proteins | sample 23_EM_MG_FD_194515 | JGI IMG/M metagenome (GOLD analysis project Ga0307517, IMG submission 194515) | Populus trichocarpa ectomycorrhiza microbial communities from riparian zone in the Pacific Northwest, United States - 23_EM | ecosystem: Host-associated > Plants > Roots > Unclassified | place...
ATGATTTACAGCGGCGAACAGTCAACTCCTTTAGATTTTTCAGAGCTCGCAGCAATTTTGCTGGAAACGGAGCGCGAACATCCCCACATTTGTCCACATGTACAAATTCTAATCTTTGTAAGAAGCCGTTTTGCTGTTCATGGGCGGCCAATCTTATCAGAGAACAATAATATATTTTTTCACTCTCATGAAAACAATTTATATGATGTATAAATAGGAGGAAAAAATAGAAAAAACAGGATTAAATACTTCTTAGAGATTACAATTACAATTTATATGAATAATAATTAGATTTTTGCGAAAAAAGGTTAATACAACTCCTAATAATATTTTTATTTTAGTTATAAAGTTACTAAATTTTTAAAGATATTTTAATTGAATTAAATATTTGAACACAAAATTTATATGATGTATAAATATTTGAATTAAAATTACGTACTTGTAGCTGTGCCAACCAATTACCCACTTCTTCGTGGCCTTGAATGGTTAATTCTTGCAAAGGCAATTGAGCATCAAAATTCCTTGGACCTAAAAAGCTGTAATTTGATCTGAGCCAAAGAGACAATTCTCTTAGTTGAGGGAACTTGATGATGCCATCTCTGTTACGTGACAAAGCGACTGGGAAGACATATTCCAGTTTATCACAGAAAGATATGTTGATATTTTTTAATTCTGGGAAGCAAGGAGACTCTGGAATTATTTCCCTTTCACCATCCTCTTCTCTGATAATATGCTTCAATTCACCGCATTCACTTATGCGAAGGCTTTCTAGCTTTGGCAGACTGTAAGCGAGGGACGGTGTGAAGATAAATGTCAGTTTGGAGACTTTGGAAGCTGATATTTCTGGTGTGGAAATATGCATTTGAGCTCAGGTAACCTGTACAGCTGTAACAGTGTTAAAGATGACAGCAGCGGCATCTCCTTCTCCTCACTGCTTCCTTCATCAGCCTCACCCAATTCAAATACCTCTTCCAATGATTTACAGCTGTCAACAATCACCTCCTTCAGATTTTTTAAACCTTCCCGCAATCTTGCTGGAAACAGAGTGGAAACATCCCCACAACCCCTCGCTTTTACAAATTCTAATTTATGTAAAAACAATTGCTCAAATGTCTTCGCATTTAATGATGTACCAGCCAAAATTAATCTTGTCGAGGTTGGGTATCCATAATTGGCTACCACAAACCAATTCCCTAATATTATATCATATTTGCGCAAGCTAATTGGAAAAACAAAATCTCTGGGAATGCATTCAACCTTCGGTATACTCAATGATAATACGGCTAACTGAGACAACGAATTAAGTTCTGTTAGGCTTGCATTCATTCCTCCTGTGCTGTCACATCCAACAACATCCCATCCCTCAAAGCTGCCATCCCCGATCAACAGCTCTTCTAACTTCTTCAACCTTCCAATCAAATTCACAGGGATCCTTCTTAGCCTTTGACAACCTGTCACATCCAACAACCTTAACTCCTTGAGCTCTCCTATTTCATCAGGTAATTCTTCAATGGATAAGCACCACTTAAAAACAAGAATCTTAAGTCTCTGCATCTTTCTCAACCAAATGAGGTCCTTGCATCCACACCTGATCAACACCAAGTGATTGCAATGACAAACACCCTCCCATCAGAGACAGAACTTCAATTTCTCTCATCCCTTCAAAAAACTTATCTGGAACATTCAAACCATCATCCAGTTCTAATAATAGAACTTTGAGCTGTGGACATACCAATCCTTCAGGAACTTCTGCTAGTTTATTGCCCATTAACGAAATTGTTGTACAACCTTTAAAGCTTTTATTGCCCATTGGCAACTTCTTCAATCCAATGCCAGCCTTTACCATGAATCCATATTCTTCTGATGATGCTATCTGAATAGCAAAGTCATGAACCAAGTCATGCATTCTCACATGCTCTTCAGTTTCAGTGCCCAACAGCATGCAACAATCTTTGAGGTGTTCGATTGCTACAGAAACTTGTCCCCTTGCATCTTCAATGGGCTCCGTATCTTGATGTAACCCATAGCCAACAGCATATCTCGTCAAGCCCTCGATTGGAATGTTGTAATCTTCTGGAAATAAACAGCATAGCACGAAACATGACTTGGTTTCCTTGGACTTCAAATTATCATAGCTCAACTTAAGACATGTATAGGCATTTTTTTGTTTGTCAATTTGTTCCATGCGCGGAAATTGTGAGTCTTTGAGCTGTTTTGACGCTACTTCCCCCTTTTTTTGGGAGTGGCCCGAACAATGACCCACTCCTTCCTTTCTTCAAAGGAGGATTCCTTCCCATAGAAGGTATGAAATCCCTTCTTTTGAATCCCGTAGTCTGACTCTGCTCACTTGTTAACCTTGGGGTGTCATTCATTACTCTTTCCATACCCTGAGTAGCTCGCACTAAATCTTGGACCGATAAAAACTGCATAGCCACCAAAATTAATTTCAGCTCCTGCCTGAGCCCTTCCCGAAACCATTCCACCCGATGATGCTCATTGGGAAGATAGGTGGTGGTAAAGATAGATAAGTCCTGAAACCTCCTCTCATACTCCAGGACGGTCATATTCTCTTATTTCAGATCCAGGAACTTCTGTTCTCTCTTTCCAGTACTGTCAGGAGTATTACCGCTCCTCAAATTCTTCTTGAAAGTGTTTCCACCTTAATTCTTCTCCTGCCCTTCTTTCTCTAATAGTCTCCCACCAGGAGTGGGCACTCTCCGTTAACAACTGGGTCACACAGTCTACTCGAGTTTCCTTTGGCACATGCATCTGATCTATGACCCTTTCTACCTTTCTCAACCAATGTCCTGCTATTTCAGCATCTTCTTCCCCTGAATAGGTCATGCAACCCATTTCCCGCATGCCCTCCACCCATTGAACCAGGGTGACTACTCTTTCTACCTGAGGAGTGGAATTGGATGCACCTGCGGCCATCCCTGCTGCTACTGCCTTGACCAATTGCTCCAGAAATGTAGGGTCCGAATATGGATTCGCGGTGACCGTCAGTGCCACTAGTGGTGGCCTGTCTTCTGGTCCTTGACCACCCGCTGCTCTAGGTAGTAACACTTCTTCCCGATGAGAGACAGGGTCAATCTGATGCCCCCCCTGATTCTCCCCTCTTTGAATGGGCCTACTCTATAGGTTGGTGGGAGGTTGTGTCCATCAATGGGTCCCCTTCATTTTTGTTCCCATATAGTGAGCCATACTCTCTCCCCTGCATAGGGGACGAGTTTGCTCTTGCTTCCTGTCGTGTACGAGCCATCCTGCAACATGTTTTCAAATTCACATAAGTATTTCAATCCCTGAAACTTCAACCAGTGGCTCTGATACCAACTGTAACAACTTCAAAAGTTCAATCAATATATTCGTTTAACTTCCACATAAAGGGTAAGTGGAGCAATTTGTTTTTTATTAAGTTCACTGAAATTTCGGCAGAGTCTCCCCTATACCGGGAGATCCCAAGTTATCGACAATTTACCTTGCACACAATTATAATCACATCCCACCCATAATCACATCCATAATTGGTACAAACCAACCATTTAATTCATTCAAGAATATACTCAGGACAAATCTTCATTCTCAATCTCCATCTCATATCACATGCATAAGTTAGTAATTAAGAGAACCATCCAAGCACTGAAATTTCATATATAAGCACAACATAGTTTAGCATTCTAAACATAAGCTAATGCACTATAATTTCCCAAGCATAGATTAATACATTAATATTCCAAAAACAAAATAATATAAGGAGCCTACTATTCTATTCAGGTTACATGTTTACTGCGTAACAAAATTACATGAAAATCCCTAAGTTCCTAACTTCTACTCCTGACGTGAATGGGAGGGACCTATAAAACATAAATTTTCCATGTAATTAAAAATAACTAAAATACAAACAATTCACTGAAGAAAATTTATATAGCACATCTACCTACTTAAGTCATATGCAATTCAATACACCACCACCAACCCCTTTTGAGGACTATCCATTTTATTTCCTTTAACTACTTCTCCCCATATTAGGAAGACTACTACCGACTCTAATGACCTCCATTAGAGTCTTTAGTTGCCCATCCTGAGGTCAACTAATCAAATTCATGAAAATGTCGACACAAACACGACTGTTGGTGTCATTAACTATTTTTGGACCGAAATAGTTAATCAATGTTCTATGTTACCTTAGGAGGTCCTCGGGTATGCCGATGTCAAGGATTCTTGACATCATTGGCTTTCACCTCGAAAAGCTAATCAAGTCTATAAATTTTGCCAATATCGACGTCACTCGCCGATATCATTAACTATTCTGAACCCGAATAGTTAATTTAGTTTATAAATTTTTCAAATATCGACGTCACCCGCCGATATCATTAACTATTCTGAACCCGAATAGTTAATCAAGTTTTATATTTATCCTTTCCTCCCACGTACCGGTAATGCCAATGTTAACCAGCTTGGCTAACATCATTACCCTCCCATATCAGGGATAGGCTAATCAAATTCAAGAAACAATCATTACCAAAATTCATTGTTACTGTTCATTTCCTCAAAAAGAACCTAAAAATTAAATCTGGTCCTTCATTTCTATTTTCCCATCATTTAACCTTTCCTTTCTCCCTTTTCTTTTCCTCATCAATAAGCACCAATTTTTTATAGTTCAATGGTTAGTTAAAATAATTATTAATTAGAGAAGATAGAGGTACCGAGTACCTACCTACTGTAGACGCTCAACTTGCGTTCCCCTGTTGTTGCTGTACTCCTCCCGCGCCACATTTCCCCAAATTTTACTTAGGACCCTAATTTTTCAAACTTCAAATTAATGCACAATTCTTGCATGAATTTAATTTGGCTTTCCTAATTGGCTTAGAACTTCATACCTGGAGGAAATTTAGGTTTGATTTCTGGTTTGATTAAATTTTCCTAACCCCTTTCTCCTCTACAAGCAGCTGGCCTCCCTCTCCCTCTTCTCTTAACAATTCCGTCACTTCTTGCAAATCTCCTGCCCAAGTTTGTCATCCCACTTAGTAATTCTAAGGTATAGAAATTTAGGTGTTTTCTCTTAGGCTTGATGAAGGAAAATCTGAAAATTTTCTCTTAGGCTGGTCATGGATGAGAGAAGGAATGGGTATTTATAGTCCCATCTCTTCTTAATTCCATTTTGGCCGAATCTTTCTCCTTTTTTCTTATTTTAGCCGTTTTTTTTTTGTATTATAACAAAAATTTTGAATTATTATAAACCTCCCCCTTTTTTGTATATTTTATTCTCAGGCTTCACAAAACATTATGGTCCTTTTGAGTTATTATTTTGGTTTGACACGACTAAACCTTTTCTATTGGTCCATAAATTTAATGCCCCTACATATAAAAAGAAATAGATAGCTGTTTAACTGAGTTAACACGTTTTGGTCCTTTTTCCATGATTCAAGTCGCAAATTTAGCATTTTCCTAGGTTGATTGTGTGTGTGATCTTATATATCAACATCTCAATATTAAATAACAAAAAATTTCAAGCTTGATTTTTTTAGGCTAACCTATATTTTACTAATAGTCTGAGTTGTTTTTGGATTTGTCAAATAAAAAATGAGTTAAACTTAAGAAAAACAACTCAAGATTAACACTTTTAAAAATAAAAATAAAAAAATTCTTAATTTCTGACACCAGAACAAGATGCTTAGAACGAAGCTATCTAACAGGAGGGTGGGGCTACTCTTACCAATGAAAACAACTTCACATGCAACACAACAACGTGAAAAAAAGTAGAAACAAAAGAAAAAGATTCTCAGCCTGTTTTCTCTTTAATGAACACCCTCTTGGATTCTCTAGCATTAGCCAACAAGGTATCTACTTGGAATTACTTCCACCAATCAAAAACATATTCGCAGCACCACAGCTCAAAGACATGAATCTTCGTGAAATCGCCTAAGGCCGAGTTGATCATGTAATAGGTAACCAACCTTGCCTGATGCAAACATGAAGAACAAAGACCATCCATGCATATCGCATACGTTGATTTAATTGAACCATTAAAAGAAGATGGAAAAGGAGAGCAGACAAATAATTGCAGCCATATCACCTGGTTTGGGCAAGAAAGAATTATTAGACTAAACACCTTCAACTTCTCTAAATGAGGGAATAAGAAATCATAACAACAAGCACACACTCTCTTATTTTTTTGAGGTTCGCACAGTAATGACTAAACACGAAACATTACATTACATGGGTATACAAGCAGATAACCTTATTCACACAGCATATGCATTATTTTGGTCGTCAATTTGTTCCATGCGCGTAAATTGAGATTCTTTGAGCTGTCTAGACGCTACTTCCCACTGAACTGGAGATTTATGGCCGATTGACATGCCAAAGCAGTTGTGGCACTACCATAAAGTAGCCAACCCGACCAGCCTTTCTGTAGTAACTTGTCAGGCCATGATTGCAACTTTAAGTCAATGGTTGGGATCCTTCAGAGTTGAATTAAGGGCCAAGGGCACCATTAAAGACAAAATGCCCCTCTTCCACCCCTATAAATAGAGGTGAATTTCATGGCCTATGAGAGGAAACAATCGGGTCCAAAGTGTTGGGTTTGTTGCCATTAATGTGCAACAAATGGACGACACCGTCCATTGACTTTGGTAGCCACCATTGTTGAAGATAAGCTGGAGTTGGCAGCCACCATTGTTGAAGAAGAGCTGGAGCTGGTGGCACCATTCTTGTCTATAAATAGGCACCGAGAGAGCAGAGCAGAGTGAGAGAACAAAGAGAGAGTGAGACCAAGAGAGAAAGAGGGGCTGCCAAGGGCAGCAGCCCTGTTGCCTTGTGCAGTAGTGTGAGAGTAGAGTTGAGTGAAGTGATCCTCCTTCTCCATGTGTGTTGTAACCCTTTCTCTATCTATCTCTAATAATATGGACTTCTCCCGTGGATGTAGGCGATTTGCCGAACCACATTAAATATTGTGTCCCAGTGTGCTAAGCCTCCAATAGACAACTATTAGAACACCACCGGTCCATACATAAGGGGTCGGAATCCCCAACATAAAGTTGATAAAAAAACCAGCCTTACCCCTAGTATTTATCCACCATTATCGTTTTTTTCTTCTTCTCTGTCGTCGTACGTGACCTTTGGTGGCCTAGCACCCTTGCCACTCCATCTCCTTGCCAGCAACAGGAGTAGCCATCATTGGCTCCTCCCTTCTCCCCTAAACAATAACCCTTGCATGCTTCTTCCTCTTCCTCCTAAACCAACAATGACTCCTGCACCTTCAACTTCCACTCACTAGTGACAACACCAGTAACTCCAGCAGACCAATAATTGCCACCATTTTAGTTTTGTTCTCCTTCAGCACCGGTAGCAGCAACAACTCCAACCATGCCAATGTTTTCTTCTTTTTCTCCCTTCAACAGCCAACACCGCCCACCACCGTCTCCACCAACAGCTTTGACAGTAGTCGACAAAAAGGCCATGCGGCCACTCCTTCTGTAATAACCCAATTTTTTATTCTCCAAAATTTTCTTGAATGTTGTTTTTATTTCTATTTTGATTCATAAAAATCCAAAAAAAAAGTTAAGAAAAGAATATTAAAATTCAAAAATATATTTTTCTCGGGTCAATCGTATTTTACCATGAAAAATGAGCTCATCGGGTCAATACGGGTCAAACCATGTTGACTGGGGTAAAAATTGAATTTCAAGCTATTTTGGGTCAAAACTATTATTTTTTGTCAAAACTCGGTCAACTGGGTTGACACTAGTTGAAAAATATTTATTGATGTTTGAAATTAATTTTTTAATAATTAAAATTGATTTTTAGCAGTTGAAATGGGATAGGTAAAAAATTTTCTTCAGGACAATGTCGTGTCCCCATAAACGTTTCTTCAGGACAACATTAACTATAAAAGGTAGTGAAAATTTGCTAAAACAAAGAAGAAGAAAAAAAAAGTGAATATGAATGATAATACTATTCATGTTTTTTTAGTTTTTTCTTCACACGAGTAAGTTAATGATTAAAAAAAAAACAATTCAAAAGGTATCAAAACTATCTTGACCGTTAGATCTAATAGTATTTTAGTTCTTGACCCTTAATTAGATTTGATCTAATACGGCTTACCATACTAGATGAAAACTCAAATTCATCTCAGCCATTAACCAAATCTGACCTTGGATCTAATTTTGCCACATCACTAAGCTGCACAAGATTTTTGGTACACCTGGTGACGTCATAAAATTAGATCCAAGGTCAGATTTGGTTAAGCATCCATATGGATTTGGGTTTTCATCCAGTGTGGTAAGCTCTATTAAATTTTAAAATTTATAGCTGGACGATACCAATTTATTTAGATTTTGGACCAATTTTCAAAAAACCAACTTGATAAGGAATCTGAAACTATTCCTTGATTATAGATGATTTGTTATTATATACATATCTTGTAGGATTTATATTGACTACGTTTTATTTGTTTCCTATTATATAGGATTTGTTAACTGCTGTACATTGTATATATAATGAGAATCAATCACCTCTGCATGATAGGGTGAATTACAGCTATTCTTAAACCTTGTTATGGTATCAGAGCTCCTTTAGGTTTTTCTTTTACTCTATCTCTTTATCATGGCTGCGCCGTTCCGCTGAACACGATGGTGCATATGCTTACCATCAAACTGACCTCCTCAAATTATTTGTTATGGAGAAATTAGTTTATACCATTGTTAACAAGCCATGATCTTCTTGGATTTCTGGATAGTAGCATCGCAGTTCCTTCTCCACAGATAACTGGTACTGATGGCTCTACTCAGGTGAATCCAACATACTCTTCTTGGCTAAACACAGATCAGACCCTATTAAGTCTCCTTTATTCTTCCCTTACAGAGGAATCTATGAGTGAGGTGCTTGGTTTGAAACATGCTCATGAGGCCTGGACTGCTCTTGAAGCCTCCTTCTCCCACAGATCAAAGACTCGTGAACTGCAACTCAAGGACGAGCTCCAACTGATGCAGCGAGGCTCCAAATCAGTGGCTGAATTCTCTCGCCTTTTCAAAGGCCTCTGCGATCAACTGGCAGCAATTGGTCGACCCATCGATGACCTGGACAAAGTTCATTGGTTCTTGAGAGCTTTGGGTCCTGAATATAAAATCTTCTCAACAACAATGCTTTCCCAGTCTCCGTTACCTTCTTTTGCAGATATAATCCCGAAAGCTTTAAGCCATGAGATTTTTGAACGATCAGTGTATCAACAATCTGCCAACTCGGCGTTTTATGCTCAGCAACGTCATTCTTCAACCACTAGATCAAAATACATCAACAGAGGAAAACCCAAACCTCCCTCTGCCTCTGTCACAAAATCTAGTTTCTCTCCAGTCCATTGCCAACTCTGTGACAAGGCCACTTGGCTAAACGTTGCTGGACATTTCTTAATCTCAAGAAAAAGCAGTCTGCCAATCTTGCTGAAGCTTTTGCTGCTTGTTCAATCCCGGCCTCCCCTGATCCTGCCTGGTATCCGGACTCTAGAGCCACCTCTCACATGACAAATGATCCTGAGGGTGTTGATATTCCTGCTGTATATTCTGGTAACGAAAGGGTGATGGTTGGTAATGGTCAGTCTCTTTCTATTTCTCACACTGGCTCCGTTTCCGCTCTTGTTCCCAACAGCCCATTACTTTTATCTATTGTTTTAGTTGTTCCTGTTATTACTAAAAAGCTTATTTCCATTAGTCAACTTACAAAAGATAATAATTGTTGGGTCATCTTTTTTTATTCTGGTTTCATAATACAGGACCGGGTCACAGGAGTATTGCTGGGAGTCGGCAGATGTGAGAATGGCTTATATGTACTCCAGCAACATCATTATGCCCTTGCTTCCACAGTTTCTTCCAATAAATTGCGTGTCTCTGCTCATTTGTGGCATGCTCGTCTAGGTCATCCTAGTTTTCATACTATTGACTCTCTCACCAAGTCAAGTTTTATTTCTTGTAGTGATAAATTAATCGGTTTGGATTCTAGTTTATGTGTTGGATGTAACCTTGGCAAAAGCCATCGGCTACCCTTTTCAATTAATAATACTTGTTGTGATTTGCCTTTTGATCGTTTACACTGTGATTTATGGGGTCCTTCACCTATTTGTTCAACTACGGGTTTTCGATATTATGCAGTTTTTGTTGATGATTGTACTCGTTTCAGTTGGTTTTTTCCACTCAAACATAAATCTGATTTTTTTGATACATTTATCAACTTTCAACAGTATATTGAAACTCAATTTTCATCCAAAATTAAATCCTTCCAATGTGATGGTGGAACTGAATTTACCAATAATAAATTTCGCTCTCACCTCACATGTTGTGGTATTGTATTGCGTGTTGCATGTCCTTATACACCCAGTCAAAATGGAATTGCTGAACGTAAACACCGACATGTTACCGAAACAGGACTCACTCTTATGTTTCATGCATGTGTTCCTTTGCCTCTTTGGGTTGAGGCCTTCTCAACAGCTGTTTATTTCATCAACCGACTCCCCTCACAAACT
>Ga0307517_10014632_pt1 | contig 10515 bp, 7 predicted proteins | sample 23_EM_MG_FD_194515 | JGI IMG/M metagenome (GOLD analysis project Ga0307517, IMG submission 194515) | Populus trichocarpa ectomycorrhiza microbial communities from riparian zone in the Pacific Northwest, United States - 23_EM | ecosystem: Host-associated > Plants > Roots > Unclassified | place...
ACCAAAATTTGGAGTCGTAGGGTCCTTAGGAGTGTGAGAGGTGATGACTGTTGATGGTGGAATTGGTAGATTTTGTGTGGAAATGGAGAGGGGGTTTTGGGAGGAGGGGTTATCTCTTTCTTTGCTACTCAAATTGATGAGGTTTGTAAGGGGCAAGAGGAAGTAGTGGAGGGGAGAGGCATTGCATTACAATGTTGTTTTTTATTTAAAAATAAATAAGGTTTAACAGGTTAATAATTAGGTTTTAACCGAGTTAGTTACCGACTCATTCTACCAGGTTAATAATTAGTTACCGACTCATTCTACCATCAAGTCAAGTTTTATTAATCAAGTTTGTTTTTCTTTATATATATATATTTTTAAAATTATCCTGAGTTATCTTCAAATATTTTTTTTTATTTTTATAATTTAATTTTTTAATATTAAATTAATTAAAAATTACATTTAATTTTTTTAAAAAAATTATCATAATCTCGTGACCGGATCATAAATTAACCTAATTTCTTTAGGTTTTTTGTTTTATTTTAATAAACTTTTTTTTATTTTAGTTTGTTTTTAGATGAGATTATTAGAGCAGTCTAGGCACATATATAATTAGCCGTGCTTGCATAACTAGTTTTCTTCCCCGAGAAATTAATCAGAGCAGAAGTTTACAAGTCTGGTCTTATCCCACGTCCTACCTAGTTTTTGCTTCAGCGCTTCTCCAGTGAACTGCAAAATTGCCAATGGACATATAATGGAATTCACTGACACAAGGCATTCTCTGAAGTCAAGCACCACCACATATTGCAATCACATACACTGCATTTTCTACAGGTTGAAGCCACTGGAACATGCATGGCTTTTACAAGGAAAAATGGCTGGTTAGGACAGTATTTTATTCATATTCTAATGTAATACAACAAATTGCTTGCAATGTTACCGAAAAAAAATTAGATATAACTCTGAAAATTGTAGTCAGTTTGCCTAAGTTAATCATATAGCTTCAGCTTTTTGCACCGAACCGCACATATAGCTAAAACTTGGTTTTCATTTATTTTACATGCAAAAATCCATCTCATAACTGTTTTAACCAAATATATTTTTTAAAATCATAAATAAAAGTAATTTTCTTAACCCATAACTGCCAAAACCACTGCAATGCGAAGTGTAATCAAGTTGGGAGCTGGTGGTTCCCGGAATATGCATATATTGTGAGCCCGTGACCTTCCACCAAACAAAAACCTCCTCGACAATGTTAAATCTCTTCCAAGAACCTGCAAAAGGCTGGAACATCCTGGGAAGTAACTCTCTATTGTTACCTCCCTATGAGCTTATAGTACGCATACAAACCGGAGCCAACAAAACCAAGGGATTGCCCAATGACATTGAACTGTAAGGAAGCAAAATAATATTCAATAAGAGAGTGAAATCACAGATGCAGAAGAGATGTTAGTAGTACATGTAGAGAACAGTTGATAAAAAAAAGGTACATGTAGAGAATAGTAGATACAAAAAAAGTTTATGTAGAGAACAAATATAAGAAGATTTTAACTCACAATATCAAAAGGAAGCCCACCAAAAATAGCCCAGCCAAGTGCAATGGTAAATAGATCCTACACCAACATAATAACCAAAAGATCAAAAAAATGTATACATAATGGATGTTGCAAGGATGGAATCTTCAGTGCTGTGATAGATCCCTTGAAGTGTTTCATCAACTCAGGAATTATACCAATGAACTAATGAAGTTAATCTAGTTGATGTTCCTCATTGCTACTTCTTTAACTCATTATATGGCAACATTATTGCCATTTCAAAGCAATTCAAAATGACAAAATTTCCAGCAGCTGACAGTATTTGAAAATTTCCAAGATCCTCAAAATTAATGCAAAATCTGTAATGATGTTAACAGGGGCTGAAATACCCTTCATTTTTGCACATTTATCATCAGGGATGGAAATTTCATTTGAATCTGGTGGATTTTTTTTTAATAGTTACTTTAGCTAATGAGAAATGAGTACGATATGGATATTGTTAAATTCGACCTGAAACTAACCCAATATATTATACACACACACACACACACATATTTTATTTTATTGAATAATAAATAATACTAAGATAATAAATATTTATATAGATACCCGAAACTAGATGGACAGGTCATGACTATCTAAATTTCATATCTGTTAGGTAATGGGAAGAGTATGGATATAGTAGAAACCCGACCCATGTATACCCATTTTCATCTCTATTTATCATACACAAATTTAAATGGCCACAGAAAAACTTTTCCAGAACTTGAAAATGTGCCAAAGATGGACAAATATTCAACTCTCATCAATATTTGAAACATGGCATCTTCAGCGCACTAGAATATAACCAAGAAAGGAACAACTCTTATCATCATCAAGTTGCTCAATTCCATGCATAAAGAATAACAAGACATGAAGAGTGGTTAGTTAACTGACCTTCAAGTTACCACAAATGGTCTGTGTCAGTGCTGAATTGAGAGTTGTGTTCAGGAAGATACTGTAATTCAAGAAGAAAGCCAGGATACATGAAAAAAGCAATACAGCCTGCACAAGAGAGAAACAGAGACATCGCCACTTTTGTCAAATCCCTCTACAAATAAGTGCACCGAAACAAGAAAGGAACAGAATAAAACAGCTTTATGCTTCAAATGATTCGTGATGGCAGAAAGACAAGATTCCATAATGCTTGGAAAACCATTGTTATACTTTGATAAGCTTGGCCAAGAGGGAGAACTTTGAACTTCATTAACACCCAAATAAAATGTAAGAACTAAATTGCAGTGGGTTGTCAAAACATCCCCATCAATACTAAAAAGAAATTTTAAAACAGGCTCATGCAAAGACACGCATGACCACTGGTTCCTAAAAAAGTGTAGACCTTTTTCACTCATTTCCTAACTTATTCAGTATAGATTTCTACAGATACATATCAAGCCAATACCTATTTTTACAGGGAATTACGTGTCATAACAGAAGGGAAGTTACACTAAATGTACATTTAAGAATTACAAAATGCCAGTGGACTAAACTACCAAGCTTGGTTAAAAAAAGGGAGAAAATGGAACTTTAAGAATTACCAAGAAACCTGGGGAAAACAAGTAAGGGAAATTCATGGTCATCTGCAAATCACCACGAATAAAGGTCCAAAACAACAAAACTGGTCCGCATATAATTCCTGTAATAAGAAAAGCAACACAAAGTACAACTTAAGGTAAAGGACAAAAATTTCCAGAAGTAAAATTAATTTCAATGTGTAGTAGTTCAGGCAAACATTAGAACAGTCAACAGATAATGAATTAATTTAAATATCTTCACCTACCATTGCACCACATAAGGCCAAAGCTATTAAGGCCACTGGATTTCCCTGAGGAAAAGAACATGTTAGCCACTATAAAAAGAGAAATGTCATGCTAATGAAGAGGAATTCCAAAAGGAAAAAACAAGTGTGAGTACTACCAATACGGCTTATGGTTGCCAGATATATAGCCGTTGTAAAATTGGCTGCGAAGACAACAGCATAGCCATAGAAGTCAAATGACAAGTCCCGTGCTCCAGCAATAAATGCACCAAGAACTATCAAGCCAACACTGATAACATCCTTAACCTTTTCAGTTAAATGAAGAAATAAAAAAATTACAATGCAATAATGGCTATTTCCAGTAGCAAAATCTACATTGACGTTTCTTGAGGACTATCAAATTAGATTTTCAATATAGTAACAAGACCATCAAAATGAATGAAGAAGTTAAGATGAAAAAAAAAGTCATTTTAAGCTGATGATATTCACTTCTGATATAATAAGTTTTTCAAGAATTCCAATTTCATGTTGCACAACAGTGTCAATGGTTGTTCTATTCCTTGAAGCTCTTTCTTCTTCTTCTTCTTCACGAAATACACACATTAATCAAGCTGATGCAAGTCCATGGAGATTTTGTAGGTGTAAACAACCTTAATGGAGAAATCAGCTTAAATCTTTGGCAAAGTCATAGCACTGGATGCAGAATATAACCATTTAAATTTCCCACAAATAATATTTGCTGGAATAGCTACAAAAAAGGACCAATTACCTTCCAAAAATTGGCGGTGCATATCTCTGCCCTGCCAGAATGTACTCCATGATCATTGTAAATACCACTGTTGTCCGTCTTAGGGTGGTATACATGGGAACATTTACCCCACGGACAGACTCCATTGTAACTAGCTTTCAAGGGGAAACGGGGAAACATCAGAAGGGGTAGAAATTAATTACAAGTGAAAATTCAATAAGGAAAGAAAACCTATTCAACGTTATGCACTAGCATACCATGTAAAGCAAATAAGTAAATGCAAGAGGTAGGGTGTGAATCAATGTCTCCAGTGGTACAAAAGTAGCTTTGACATCAGAAGTAATTAGGGATCCACCATCAGTGAAAGAGATAATCCTCAAGCGTCTCAATACATACAAAAAAGAGCACGAGCACATCATCTGTGAAGAATCAAAACAATAGTGTGAAATGTGAATATAACATTGCCAAGACAGCCATTGACAATAATGGAATTTCCCCAAGTAGGAAAGACATAAATACATAACAATGCTAACTAAAATGGTGAATAATAAAATGCAGCATATTGGCTCAGGAAGATCTACCTGAAATAAAGTTATGACATTTGCACTAGGGAAGCTATAAGAAGAAAGAGCTGCTTTATTGAACAATATCAAAAGCACTGCAAAAGACATACAACAGAAACTGTAAAGAGCTGAACTTAATGTAAAACAAAAAAAAATAATCACAAATGACTGTATATTAAACTATCATTCTTCTGTTCTATAAATTTCATTTCCTTTTTTCCTTTTCAATTATTCATCTCCTCCTTATTTAAAAAAAATCCATTCCCCTCATCCTTGCGCTTTTCGAGTGGAATAAAGCCAAAAAGAAGGCATGATATTAAATGAATTTCACATTATGCAGACATATCAGTGTGACTTTTGCCATTACTTATATTTAAATCTCCAAAATAATCAACACATAATACGCCATCCAAATTTCGGAATAGCATCTATAAATTACACACAATCCGGTAAAATATCAGTTTTAATCACTCCAATAAACCTCAAATTAACACAATTCCTGATCACCAAAAAAAATCCACAATTCACAAAATTTAATAACACAATCCTCTCTATAACAAAAACCTAAAAATAATTCAGCTTTAAATCACAATTACAGATATGCTTTCCAAAGAAAAAAGAAAAAACACATGTAATTAATTTAATAATAAAATTTCAACACTTGAAAATATCAAACGAATCGAATAACAAAAAGTTAAAAAAAAGGTAAAGAAAAAACTGATCGCTGTAAATTGTTAGATAATTGGTTTATACCAGCACAAGACATGTAAGAGATAGCGGCATTAGCTCCTCTCTTAGTCATTGAAGATCCTCTGAAGACCTTATCATCTCCTTTAACTAATCTCTCTTTCTCTCTTTGCCTCTCTTCGCTGATTGAAGATACGAAGACTGGTAGGATTGGATTGGAAGAGGAACTTGACGCCGCCATTGAAGTCATCATCAATTAGAGAGAGAAATGGTGATTAATGAGGATTCACGGTCAACTCCACCAGGTGACTGAGTGAGTCGTCGACTCCAACTCGGACTGGACGCGGTACGCGAGAGGGAAGACGAAGTTTTTTTTTGCTTGCAGGAGGAATGTTTAAAAACGTTGGGTTTCCTTAATTTCAATTTTTCAAATTTCTTTACTATATTTAGATTTGTCAACGACTCAATGGCTCCCGGGCAGCCGGTTCAAAAGTGTTAATCAAAAGCTAATCGGACCGGACGCTTCAACCAGTGAACCAGACATTAGCGTTTAATTATTATCTCTTTATTTAGCATTGCGGTCAGCAATAAAATTTTCTGATTTTTTTTATTTTTTTAAATAAAAAATATATTATTTTAATATACTTTTAAATAAATAAATATTTTAAAAAATAATATCTATCACACTTCCAAATATATTCTAAATATATATTTAGAATGGTAATAAAGAGTGATTTTCAAAAATATTTTTTAAAAATATATATTAAAATATTTTTTTTTATTTTTAACATAGCACATAAAAATTGTAAAAAAATCCACTAAAAAATATCAATTATTTTTAAAATATTTTTTCTTTAAAAATATATCAAAATACATTTTATTTTTATTTTTAACAAAGCAAATCAAAATCATTAAAAAAAACATTAACTATTTTTAAAACACAGTCAAATATAAACGTAATGTGGAACGACCTCTACAGTCAAAGAAACATAAACAATAAATATAGAGGGGCATGTCCCATGTCTTGTCTGTAAAAACGAAAACCTATTTAAAAATTATTTTACAAACAAATTTATTTTATATATTTATCTTCATCAATTTAACTAAATACTTTGTGTCTCTTTTATATTTATTTTTCCGACCAAACACTCTATGTTTCAAATTTTGACAAGTTATGGCATCCTCGTCACATTTTATACCTATTTCTCAGGACTTGAATTTCGTTTAAATAATAATATAATATATATATTTTTTTTTTCCATAGGACATATATATTACCTACCATCAAATTTATTTTATTTTTTTGGTTGGAGATGAGTAGGGACTTGGGTCTCATGGTTTATATATTTTTAAGATTCCAGATGGGCCTGGATTAGTTAAGCCTGCTCTGAATGCAAATTCATTTTCTCCTCCAGCAAAAGAAAACTAATTCTAAAGCGACGACTACTCATCCAGTAAGGTAACGACTCGTCAGCTAACTGACAGTCACAGGAAAGGAATTGTTATCAGAACCGGACCGGACTTTTCGGTTAAACCGAAGAACCTGCGAACCGAGAAAGTAACCGGGCCGGTTTGATTTTGTTTGCCAGCGCATCGCACACAATCCTATTCCTTCCCCTCTTTCGTCTTTGATTCTTCATCAAAATCACACTTGAACATCTTCTTCTTGTCAAATCGAGGTAATACCGCTAGCCAAGCTTCTGTTTCTTTTATTTTTAGTTTTATTAAGGCATCATATGCTGGAAATGCAGAGAACACAGTTTGCAAAGGTGCCGCCGGTTTAACCACTGATCCTGCACCTCCGGTGACTCACTGTCCGATAACACTAGTCGTCAAGCACTTCAATTCATCGGCAATGACACATCCTTTCTGACCGAGGAGGCATGACATGCCGTCGTTTTGAATCTCAGCCGTTGCTCAAATCCATTGATAACCACTTCTCTTCACAAAAAGTAAAGTTCAGTCTCTTAAATTTCCTTTCTTCACCTTAAAGAATGAGAAATTTAATTTTTATTTGCTTCTATTTTTCAATTTTTTTTTAAAGTAACTGAAAATGCTTGATTTTCGCTCTGTTTGTTTGTTTGGTTGTTGATGCGTTGTCGTAAATGCAGGTGGAACTGTATAACTAATCATGATTTAAATCACAAATATAAAAAATAAAAAAATGACCGAGTTTTCGATTGCTAATCGGAGATATGGTTACCTACATGAACGGAAGTGGCCTTCGGAAGCAATTGATATGCACCATGTTATGGTGAGGAAGAGTAATGGAAAGGGTTTCTTCGTGTTTTTTTCAGCTCTCATCGTTCTCGCAAATGCTTCATATCTCTTCCTAGTCAAGGTAAAGGATTGACTTTCTTGCAGTTTAATTTTTCAAGGTCTATTGTAATAGATAGTCTTGATTTGTTGGTTGTGATTAACATCCATGCTTTTGTCGAGACAGCTTAATGTTTCGAGCTTTAATGTGAGACATGAAGTCTTGATTTGTTGGTTTTAATTAATAGCCATGTTTTCGTCAAGACAGCTTAATGTTTCGAGCTTTGATGAGATACATGATGTCTTGATTTGTTGGTTTAGATTAACATCCATGCATTCATCAAATGCATGGATGCTCTTCCTGGTCGAGGTAAAGTATTGTCACAAAATTTTTGAGTTCTAGTGTGATAAGACTGATTTGCTGGTATGGAATGTTTGCATCTGTAACCTTATATAAAATCATTGGATTACTGTAAGAAAGGATACCAGGTTCATTTTAGTCATTGTAATCCTGGTCCTTCTCTTGATATCTTTGCTGGAAAGGTATATTTGGTTTCATTTATTGAGTAGATTCACTGGTTTATTGTAGCGATTTGAGTAATTTGTGAGGTGAACTGATGTGATGGCTGTCGTCAATTAACAGAATAAATCAATCAGCGTTCTTTTGTGGAGCTTTTTTTTGAGTGTGTTCCTCGTCAAACTAATGTTTTGGAAGCGTGTCATGAAAGGTAAGAACCAGTGAAGTTGGGTTATTGATTTTTTTTGATAGCATTATAGTTTGCCAACTTCCAATGGTAGAATATGATAGATTGTGTTATGTGCTTTCTAGTTGGATAATTATATTTGCTTTCTGTACTTGTTTATATCCTCGAATGACACAGAGTCTGTCATGGTTATGCCAACTTTTGGAGTTCAACTTGAAACACACTATTTGAGGTATATTTCTTCTTCTTTTATTTGAATTTTATTATGCTGGATTGTGTGTCCATATATGTGCCTATAAATTCCATTGCTGAAGCATATATGAATACATAAAAAAAATTCTAATTTTGTCTAATGTTGCAATATTAAAATTTATTACTGCTACGATTACATAAGATGCAGTTATATGTGCTACCTAAGCATACAATTGAACAGTGTTATGAAGTCTGAACTGATGGTTACTGAAAGGAGAGGATTGTTTTCTGTAGCAATTTGTTCTGTCAGTTGGTAATATAATTGAAGAATATGCTGTGAGCTATCATCTTGATGTGATTCCAAATGGGATTTTAGGGGTATATTTAGGTTCTCAATTCAAGCTTCCTGATTTTTTCCATTTTTCATTCTCTGGGACCAAATTTCTCAAGCATTTCTTTCTCTCTAGGACCATCTATATTTCTGTGTTTCTATCATAGAAAAAAATGTCTGTTGGCCAACCTATCCTTTTCCATCGCATGCCAATTTGCAAAGTGGTTTTAAGATTGAGTTCTGCAGTTGAAAAATTTTACCGTCATTTTTCTCTTCTTCAAAACATTTTCTTGTCTATACAGTGGAAGAATTGTCCGTCGCTTTGTTCCTATTGACAAGATTTTGAAACCTGTGTTGCTGGAATGTGTGTCGCCAATTACTTGTTACTGGAGCTTGTCTCTGCTTCTGCGTGGAGAAGCAGAACTAATGTTGGTTTTTAAGGTATACTAATATCTCTCATTTGAGACTTGAATTTCGAAGAAAAAACCTGACTAGTTAAATGGCTTTAGGAGGCCTGAATTACATGAAATTGCAAAATGATGGGTCTTACATGTACAAAAGGATGAAGCCTATTATTAACAAATCACTAAAGGATGTGGCTAAATCATTAGAGCCACATCCACAAAATACTATTCACTTTCTTCTTCTTTTTTTTACCCTTTAACAACTCAATTTTTTTTAGTTTTTTTTTCTTTAAATTTTATTCTTTAATATTAAATTATTTTGCGAATTGTGCTTTATAATTTTTCTTGATTTCTTTTATGTTAGGTTATATATCAATATCATAGATTTAATTTAATTTGTTTTTCTCGATTTCAACCTTTAAATTAGATCTATTAGTAGTAGAGTTTCGTAATTTTTTTCAAATTACTTTCTACTGATTTATCTCAATCTTATTACCCAGGTCACAGATTTAATAGATTAATCCAAGTTAACTCGGGTCTTTTTTTAGGTGTTTTTTTATTTTTTTTCAATTTCATCTTTCAAAACTAGTTTGGTTGGAAATTAAGCTTCATAATTTTTTTAATTTTCTTTTTATGAGGTTATCCTGATCTCATAACCTGGGTTATGGGTTTGACAGATTGACCTAGGTTGACTCGGTTTATTTTTTTTGTTCCTTTTTAATTGATTTTTTTTAATTTCACCCTCCAACAACTCAATCTTTATTTTTTTTTTAATTTCATCTTTTAATATTAGGTTGTTTGAGAATTGAGTTTTGTAATTTTTTTCAATTTGCTTTCCGTAGAGTTATCATGGTCTCATGATTTTTTTTTTCTTGATTTCAACATTTAACATTGGATTTGTTGGAATGGAGCTTCATATTTTTTTATTTGTTTTTTATGTAGATATCTCGGTCTCATGACCTAGATCACAGGTTTAATAGGTTAGCTCGAGTTGACTATAATAGTTTTTTGTGTTTAATATTTTTTTTTCAATTCTATCATTCAACATTAAGTTAATTAATAATTGACATTCATAACTTATTTTGATTTTTTTTGTTATCACAGTCTAATAATCCAGATCCATCCGACATGTCATCATTTCAATATTTGAAAGCAAATGTCATCCAATATGTTACTATATCAATATTTAAAAAAGTTGATGTTCAACATCCAATATGTTACTATATCAATATTTAAAAAAGTTGATGTTCAACATGAATCGTATTTTGAGTTTATAATTATTATTTTTATTGAAAAACATGTTAGCAATTCTTTG
>Ga0307517_10014633_pt1 | contig 10515 bp, 14 predicted proteins | sample 23_EM_MG_FD_194515 | JGI IMG/M metagenome (GOLD analysis project Ga0307517, IMG submission 194515) | Populus trichocarpa ectomycorrhiza microbial communities from riparian zone in the Pacific Northwest, United States - 23_EM | ecosystem: Host-associated > Plants > Roots > Unclassified | place...
ATTGCCAGTGAGTCCCAATCCTGCTATTTTGATACACGTGTCGATGAACTGGAAAGGGATTTGTGATAGGGGGTTGGTGACCGTGATGGTACTGTCCTGGTAGTGTGCAGATGCGATGTGAGTCCCAGAGCGGGAAAATATGTCGAGATGTTTGTGGGTAGCGCGAGCAACAGTACTAGTGGGGGGACTATCCAGATTCCATAGTCGGAGACTCTGTCCAAAAGGAACCAGGATGGAAGACGAAGTGGGCGAGAATAAAATACGGAAGATGGGCATGATCCCAGGCAGTGGGAACAATCTCCATTGAATATAACGACCATCATGGTAATTCCAGATGTGAATCACCCCAACTTCAAGTCCACGAGCTGCGAAGCGGCTGCCGTCAGGGGAGAAGGCCTGTGAATCTGGATGAAGGTATAGATTTTCGACCAACAACTTTCCCGAGTCCTGAATGTCCAAGATAAGAAGTTGCCGGCATCTCTTAAAGTAAGCGGAAATGCGGTAAGTGGTCGAAGAGAAAGAAATCGAGCTCCATTGAACCAACTGGACGGAGAACGATTCGATCTTAGTGAGAGTGGGCCAAACCTCAAAAATATCGATGACAGTAGTTTTAGCACTCCGGGAAGTCGTCATGACCCGAAAAGATTCATCGTGGGCCCAAAAGTATGTGTCCCAAGCTGACTCGGGTCTAATGGAAGATAGAGCCATACCTGAGGCAACATTGTACGTGTTTATGGTCTCTCTTGACAGGATGCCTAGTACCCCTCCATCTGATGACCACACCAATCGGTCACACGGCAAGTCGCATTGGATATTTTTAACCACTCCACCCGTCTGGATATCCCATACTGTAATGCCCGCAGCAGTGACACAGGCGAGGGTCCGTCCATCTGGCGAATAGGAAGGTGGATTCGCGGACGATGTAATGGGTTTGAGGGTGGAGACCAGTTCAAAGGTCAGTGCATCTCGGATCTCCACACCCTTTATCGTCAAAGTGGCAACATACTGACCACAAGGTGACCAAGTGGCGGGTTCACTGTTAAAAAATTCGAAGGGAATGCTGATACTCGAGTCCCGTGAATCCGGAATTCCAATTTCCACGCGTGGGAAAGGAGTGAGGCGTCGATGGTAATGCAATTTTCTAATAGTTGATGACAGCGGGGATAACTCCAGTGCTGAATGGTAAATGTGGGTGGCAGAGACATTGATAGGTTCAAAAAACGCGGTCACGAAATAGAGACCGTCCCTAGCCGTGTCCAGTAGCAATGCTGCGGATTAAAATAAGGCGATGGAAGAAGTGTTAAACACAAACCTCTTGCAACCAGGCCATAAGCACTTCCAATGCGACAGCAGCTCCCCTGGTAGACTTGATGATACTGAGCACCTCCAACCAAGCAAGAAATTTCTCCTCCAGGAAAAAGTGTAGGAGCGAAATGACATCCGTGATATCTCCCTTGGACATATTAGTGAGGTGGTTATGCCAAGACTGGCAGGCATACCGCAACGCGACACTGATACGACTGTTGATTCTTGCCTGCAGATCCTTGATCTCTGTATTCAAGGCATAGTCAGGGAGGTTGAAAAGGTTCTGTTCCAACCCGTCATTCAACAATGTTAGGCAGCTAATCGTAAGTTGGAGGTGTGAATTTCCAGGGGAGATGTAAAACCTTGGGTCGATGCAGCGATCGGGATCGGTGACAAAGTCAGGAAAGGACTTGTGGAACGATTTCACGGGTTGGGCTGTGTCTTCATCAAGGATCAGTAGCGACTGGAGTGCTGTGAGGAGTAGCATAACCAGGCGCGGATTCAGATTGGTTAATTCGGCAATCCCAGATGGTGAAAGGGGGTTGACGAGCAAAACGACAGCGCCAATGATAGACCGGACTTTCGAGTCCGGAGTCCACCTCGGCGTCTTCCTCACTGAATGCCATCTGGAGGACCAACATGTATAGGGAGTCAAGGGTTGTCCTGGGCTTGAACTGTGTCTTGCCCTCAGGGGTTGTGCAGTCTGGAAGTCTGACAATCACATCTAGTCGTTGTTCGGGGAGGTGGGTCTTGCTATCCAGAAACTTGATGGTCGCGACGGCATAAACGAAGAGGCCAGCCGCTCTCTGACACAGTAGATTGATGTGTTCGTCGCTCGGCCAGCCCTCCAGCCGGTGCCGTTGGGAAAGTTGGGAAAGCTCATGCTTTAGGAAAAGAAAGATGTCACTGTTGATCAGGTTGGGGTGGACATCGTGTAAGACAAACACTTTTGTAGCGTCCTCGAGGAGGGGAAGACGGAATCCGGTCTTGATCCGTGGCTCAGGTCGGCCGGTAATGAAAAACTTGACTCTAGGTATCTGTTCGACAAGTCGGCCCAACACCGACAAGATTGCAGATGACGGTTCATCATCTCTGCATTCATCGAGAGCATCAACCACGATGACCGTCGAAATTTCCGCCGACTGCAGTGGCTCGATAATTAATCTCTCCATCTGGTTGAAGAGTGACTCGTCGTCGACGACATCTGGGTTGGACTGGAGAAGAGGAACGAGATGAGCCCGAAAAGCAGGAAATTTATGTGCCAACTGGAAAGCAAGGGTCGGGAATATGAAATGCAGGTCACTGCGGTCCTCGACGTCTCGCGAGCAGAAAAAGGACGCTCCTAAAAGACCGTCGGCGAACGCAAGCTCAGCAATGGTCTGAGCGATTGTAGATTTCCCTGTCCCTGCGAGACCATTCAGCCAGAAAACCGGTGATTTATTAAAATCTTTGGTCCACGACTCGATCTCGTTCAGTACACCCTCCCGAGTGCCCCTAAGACAGCCTCGGCGATTTCCATGTTGATATGCGGCTCCACGAGCACGGCGACAGTTGTTCAGCACTACTAAATCCACTGCATGGTTCACAGATGAGTTTGGTCTAAAAGAAAAGACGAAGGGACTGAACTAGAATCCTGGATGCAGGTCAGACATGACTCAAGTTACACACCCAGTAACTCACAATCAATTTGCAATTTTGATCGTATAACGCCCGTTGCTGCGAGATCTGTAAAAGCATCCCTTAGCATCCCAACAACAGCCGAGTAAATCTTGTTTTCACCTGATAGTCTAGCATGGCGTCCCGAATATCTTCCGCAATTCCAGACACAGCTTGAATATCGTCTTCAGACTCCTTGTGGCCCTGAGCATTGACGAGATTGTAGAGAATATTCCCATTATCCCTGATTACTCTCAGAGTACTAGAGAATTAGGAAGATCATTGGTCTGGTCCTGGACCATGATGCATGGCTTACTTGAATAGCTTAAACCATCGCCCTTGCTCGTTGTCATCCTCGGGACCTGCCGAATACAGGCGATCCAGTCGAGCCATGACAGAATCCAGCTTGTTCTTTACTGCCGGCGATTTCTATCCAAGTGTCAGTGTACGTCGTGACAACATTGCCGAACCACAACACCTCCTGCAGTTTCAATCGGGTATTGAAGGACGACTCGATAATGAGACCAATCGTCAGCACAACGTATAGAGAATCACATAAAGACTCACAGTGAGATCGGTGATTTGGTCATAGATTGCTTGCCGTTGTGACATCTACTGTTGTGAGTCGCGCCCGGGCCCACTAAACGGTTCTTGCTCACTTGATAGCGGATAACGGCTTCTCGAAATTGTTCAACAACGTTCGCCACCTCTCCGAAATTCCCTCCCTCATCCACGAAATGGGTTGCCTTCCCTTTTCCCAGCAGTTTCAGCGATCGCTCCTCAACCTCTTCCAATGCACTGTGAAAATCGTTGACAAAAGTAAGCGGCGCGAGTAATTTGTAGGAGTACCTGATCAATATTGTACGTCGCATCGTCTCCTCAGGGTCTTCGTTAATCGTCGTCGTCGTAGGGTTTTGTCCAAGCCTGTCCAGCTGTAGTTGGAGGGTTTCAATCCTGTCCTTGACATCTTGGAATTCCTGTGACAACTACATCAATTGTGGGAGATAACTATCCGGCCAACTAATACCTCATAGTGCTCGATGAGCGTTCTCACCCCGGCAAGGGCGGCCTTGAGAGGGTTGCCGACATCTGCAGACTCCTTTGCGATATTAAGGGTCGTCTTCAGAAAAGCTCCAGCTCTCTGCCTCTTTGCTGGGAGTCATGCCACTGTCATGGTCATTAAAGAGCTGACTATCCGAAGTTAATGTACTCACATGGACTTGGATCCACTCCGCAGTCCGTCAAACGTCGCTTGGGTTGTCCCAGAGAACGTCTGTCGGTGAGATTGGAAGAATCGTCAGTGGAACCACCAAGAAGTGAACGACGTTCGAGTTCCTCTGATTAGATTTCAGACAGACAAAACTTATGTGTAATGGCCCATACCTAGTGTGTCTGGAAGTTTGAACTGGTAATTTGTTTGATTGATATTAATGATTCCGCCCTCAGATGCATGATAGCCCCTATTAGTGTAACCACCATAGGACGTCTCGTGATGACTATGAGAAGGGCCACTCCCACTGGAGGCACTAGACATTCTGAGGCAGGGTGATGCTTCGTATAGACTTTGCGCCTGGGGTACTTATTTATGCCAGGTGCATTCTTGTTTCGTGCATAGCTTTCATCATCAGGCTTTTGTGCTCTGGGTGTAAAAAGGTGTACAGTGGCAGTGCTGATGCAAATCAGAATTTCAGAAACTTGAAGGAACGCCCTTTTTCAAGTTATATGTATTATGCCGTCGACACGTCAACATCCTGGATTTCCAGTCAGAACATAAGGGTTTCAGGAAGGAATATCTCAAAAAGGTGGTATTGAGTTAATCACCCGCTGGCAGATCTATGTGTGTGTTTTTCTCTGCCTTCCTCTGATAACTTGTAATAATTTTGAGATAGGTTGTCCTGAATAACATCTTCATCGCCGTGGCCTCGTTTTGCCACCTTTATTCCCGGTGCTCCCTTCCTTCTACCACTGTCTGGTTTCATCGGACACATCTTCCAAATTCTAGCCAGGACCTAACTGATGAAGAGAAGATTTACCCGGTGACCTTGCTTGCCGTTCTCGTGGAAATCGAACCGCACAAGGCATTGTTTTGGCGGAACGAAGCTGCTCTATCGGACGACAAAGTTGCATCACTTGCACAAGGGTGGTTGCTTCGGTTTCTGACTTGATAATCTACCGATTTATGAAAGCTTTCATTCTTTCGTCTTTGTCAACTAAGCAATCAGATAAACTAAAATAATTGAACCCAAAAAATACAACTCTTTATCAAGAATGTCCTCATGTGGACCATGGTTACTTTTTCAAGAAGGAATCTTCCCAAGCCCACCATCGCGTTGTTCAACATCATCACCACTGCGTACCGAAGGCGGCCTCGCAGGAACACGAAACATCAACTGACCAAAAAGGCCAGAAGCCGGTCTCGTTTTCAAAAGTAAAATGGAATTGAAGAACCCACTGAGTGCGAAGATGGAAACGGCGAAAAATGTAAAAGCAGAGGAAACAGATTTGTTTCCTTGTACCCAGGTTTTCCAGCGGGTTGCACCCATTACGATGCATGGCAAATTTGCCGCTGGGTAGCTTTTTTTTTTTTTTCACATCAGCACTCGAAGAAGGTACTAGTAGTGCGATGCGACTTACGCCAACATAGTCAAGGATTGAAGACGCCTTGCCCGAGACTCTGGGCTCGCATCTGTGGAAAGCTTGAAATAAAATTTCCACCATGCATTCTCATCGATGACGAGATTCCCGCGCATCCACAGATAAAGTGGGATATAGACGAGCAAAGAGACGGAGGGTGTGAGCATCAACCACAGATATTGGACTGCGGCCTTCCATCCGAGTCCGACTTCGTATCTGTTAACCCAACACCAGTACTGGCCGATTCATAAGAATCAATCGAGAATGATATTTTTTTAAACAAGGCAAACTTACGGGAGCCGGACCCATGAAGTTGAAATTTGGGTGACGGTTCAGCATCATGGCCATGATGAGGATAGCGGCGATGAAAGACCAGATCGTCACGACGATACCAAGGGCGATTTTCATCGATTTGATGTTTTTCCTTGCCCATACTCCGAGAAAGGTGTCGATAGCTATTGCCTGTGATGTTTTTCAATAAGCAAGACACTCCAACCCCCCCCCCCCAAAAAAAAGGACTTGCCATGGTTGAAAGGGCGACGCCCGATGCTCCAAAGATTTTGATGACTCCTTGGGAGGTACAGAAAGGTCCTACCTCTACCTTTCCCGATTTAATCCATTTCAAACTCAAGACAGCGCCGATTGCTTGCACGATGTCTGCAATGAGGAGGGAGGCCTTGAGATCGCCGATGAAATAAGTTTTTGAATGCGTATGAGAGATATTTATTCTTACCATTAACACATCCATCGGCTGATGGAAGATTTGTAGACGTGCGGTGGGGACGTGCTTCAGTCGCCACCTGACGTGGTGCTACGAATGTGTGAGCGCAACAGGAACCAGGCAGCTTGATATTCCCATACCGCGATGATCAGGAATACATAGAGAATAGAGAGCAAAGAAAGGAAGCCTGCTCCGACAACGACCTACAGAGTGTAAACCCAGGCCTTTGGTTTGAATCAAGAAGATGGGAACGCACAGTGAGTCCGATGGCATCCCCTCTAGTCAAGCAAGCAAAGTTGGAGCGATCAATAAGGGCTCGAGCATACTCCTCAGGAGAGCACTCGGCCATACTTTGTGGCAGATAAGAATCAGGAACTGAATCAGAGTGTGTATATGTGCCTTCAATTCATCGGATTTAACGTGTTAGACCGGCAGTCAGGATCCCAAAAAGAATTTGTCAATGGGCCGTTGACAACTTATTGCGGGAGGTGAAAGACATTGAGTCGTGTTGTTGCCAAGTTGTTCGGCGAAATGACTGGTTCAACGGCGGTGGGCGCCTCAGTGAGGTCGTCATCAACGGAGAACGCCGGGCTTGGCACAGACATTTGACTAGTGTAAGCCCGCATTCCATGCAAGTCCCATGAAATCGGTGTTAGGCACTGAAGGACGCAATCCGACGGGGAGTTTTAGTCAATACATGGGAGTTTTGAAAGAGCTGAGCGCTGATCAATAATCAACGATATCGATCAACTGATCCGCACTTTCACCAATGCTAGTACTACCAGCAGAGATTATTGACCACATCTTTAACTTTCTACAGGAAGACATCAGATCTCTCAAAGCATGTTCGAAAGCCCACCCACTGTACTCGAGATGTGCCGAACGATACCTTTACGCAGACATCGAGGTCAGAGTGAATCACGTATCAGCAGTCTCCAAACTCTACAAGCAAATTTCCAATAAACCACACATTCTGGCTTACACTCGCACCTTGGAGTTCTGCTGTAGAGGCTTCTTTGCCACGTTTAACGATTCTGTGGTGCTATCGATGATCGTGACGATGGTACTACCACGAATGGTCAACCTCGTCTCTCTCAAACTCACTGAAGAATCATGTTCGGACGATGGGTACAACGACCTTCTCTCGGCATTCGAAACATGCCTCCAGCAATCTGCCATTGAAGAAATTTGCCTTGAAGGTTTCTCCGACTTTCCATTATCTATCCTCGACAACGGCAAACATATCAAGAAGTTGACGCTGTCCGACTGCACGGCCGGGATGGAGGAATCCATTTCGAACACAAAGTCTCTTGGGACACTCGTAATTGTCGGAAAGCACAATCTAAACCTTGTTTTCTGGACAACTTGCCGGGCCACCAGTCTGACAACGTTGCACTGGCAGTTGCGGGGTAGAGTATTACGATTATTGGACCGAGCTGCTGATGGCGTGCTCAAATTCTCTGACAAGGTTGGACCTTGATTTTGTATGTGATATCCCTCCATTAATACTCATACGTCGATATCTATCAACGGGGGATGCCGAATAGATGACGTATTGCTCTTTGAATGGAACCATCGACTGAACGACTCATCCGCCTGCAAATCCTGACCCCGCTCTCCGTCCTCCTCGCCATCGCCTCCCTCCTCTTCTGCGAGACCATCGCGAGCCCCTCCGTCACTGACATCGCCCGTCTCCACCCGACCAGCATCACCCCGAGCACCACCGTCGTAAAAGCCTATGTCGGTGCTCTGTGGATCGCACAGATCGTGTACTGTGTGGGCCTGACGACCGTGCTGCCCACCAGGGAAGAGACCAAGGTCAGTCTGTCGTGTATATATGCGTGCTGCCTGATGTTGAACTGCGAACAGCGAGCAGTGGTCCAAGGCGTCGGGTACTGGCTCGTGTTCGCCAACCTCGTACTGGGCTTCTGGGCAATCGCATGGGTGTGTGTCCTCTTCTCCGTCCTTGCCATTATTCTCATGTCTCGCCGCAGGTAACACAGCAGTTTCTTGTCGCAACTGTCCTCCAGGCCCTTCTCATCCTCCTCCTCTTCTTCTCAAACTTCTCTCTCCTCATCTACCACCTCCCCTCCACCGCCATCACCCACCCACTCAACACCCTCCTGGTCCACGCTCCCCTCCGCTTCTTTCTCATCCTCCCTCTCCACCTCCTTTTCCCCGTATGCCTCTTGTACGTGTCCTGTCTTCTCTGACAACTCCCCCTAACATCCCCACAGCATCACCCTCCATTTCTCCTACCCCCCTACCCCCTCCGGCCCTCCCCAGGACCCCTCCGCATTGCACACCACCCCCGCCTTTTTCATCCTCCTCTTCACACACCTCTTCTCCCTCTTCGTTATCGCAATCAGGCGCGACATAGTCTGGTCTATCGGCGCAACCTGGGCAGCAATCGCAATCTGGAGTTCTGCCCCAAAACCAGCCCCCGTCTACGTCCGTTCTTTTTTTTCTTTCCGTCTTTCCATCCCTGACACTAAATCTAGATCACCGCATTGACGTTCACTGTCTTACACCCGCTAACACTCATCACGAGTTCGGTGTATCATCTATTCCAGAGATCTGGGATCGTTTTACCGCCTGATGAAGAGCAAGCGGCCGTGCCTCCTCCGAGGGAGACCCCTGAAGAAGCCCTAGGCGGGTAACAAAACAGACAAATGTATTTCTATCAGAGATTGGACCCTGCCGCAAAAAAAAAAAAAAAAAAAAAAGACAATTATTGATACACGCATTCTTTTCCATTTTGTACCTGATAAATAAAGAGACTCGTCACTCTTCAATCTGTGGAGACGAAGCAAGAGCGGTTCGGATGCGGTATTGCCAGTAACTAAAATAAGATTAGTGTCAAGAAAAAGAGCAACTTGAAGAAACCCCACTTTTTCCGAATCGGATCGTACTCCTCCGCAAGACTTTTCCATATCTAACCACAAAAGTCTTCATCTCGTAACAAAAGAAGAAAAATAAAAATCCATACCGAAACAGCAGATTCGATACCATTCCCTTCACCACTCCGAGTCTCATACACATCCGCAAGAAACTCCAACGCTTCCACACACGGCAGTTGTGCGAATTCGCCCGGTAGGGGGTTGTCCAAGTCGATGATAGTGTCATCAGCGTTTGGGTTGAAGGGTCGAGTTTGAAGAGTATATGGTTCGACGAAAGATACGACGGAGGAGAAGGGTGTACGAGTCGTTTGTAGCACACCGCGGAGGTAATTCCAAGCTGAAGGATTGTTTGGCGCGAGTGAGATTTTTTGTTTCACATATCTAGTCGTCCCGTGTCAGTCAGTCAGTGAGTAGCAAGATAAGGGAACATTTACGTCAGTTCGCGCTGTAAAACCTTTTCTCGATCACCCTCTCCTTCTCTCACACCCGACCCCCAAATGACGAAAAACCGATGATGCCACGCAGAGTTGTTTCTCACATCTTTCGAAATCATAAAATCCACAAAGTCGATCTCGCCTTCCCACACATTGTCATCCCCTTCCCCCTCGCCCTCAGCACCGAAATACCCCAAAATCCACTGTCGATAACTCCACGTATGATAATTCTTCGCATCCTCCTCCCACCCGTCTACGAAAATCTTTTTGATACACTCCAACTCTCCCTTCCAGTGTCTGGTGAGAGAGACGATGAGACGACGGTGATGCCATACTTGATAGGTCTTCAAGAATCGGGTGGATAGATCGTCGAGGAGGGTTAGTTCGTTGGATATTAGGGGGTTTGCCAGATGGTTCGTGGTGGTGGTGGTTTGGGGGAGGAGGGAGAGGAGGGTTTCGTAGCGGTATTGCCTGTAGGGGGGTTTTTGTTAGTGGGGGAGGCATAGAGAGGGGAGGGGGGGGAGGGACGGACCAGGCGGTGTAGTGAGCTGGGTTTAACCTGATCAATCTCTCTGTTAATTCGAGTACTCGAAGACTTTTTTCGCCAGATTTGACGATCCCTCGAAAATAATCAGCCGCATCTCTATCTGGTGGATTTTTTATAAAATTCAATAACAGAGAGAGAAAAGGTTGGGGTTTACATTGGGGAGTGTAAATGATGGGTGCGAGGGGTTTTATGTCTGAGGTGTATTGCTCGAGAGGAGAGACGTCTGACCATTCTGGACGGTCTGCGAAGAGTGGGGACGGGTCTTCCATGGCCGTTAATTGTCAGGGTGTCGTGTAAATATATTACATAAACACGGCT
>Ga0307517_10014634_pt1 | contig 10513 bp, 10 predicted proteins | sample 23_EM_MG_FD_194515 | JGI IMG/M metagenome (GOLD analysis project Ga0307517, IMG submission 194515) | Populus trichocarpa ectomycorrhiza microbial communities from riparian zone in the Pacific Northwest, United States - 23_EM | ecosystem: Host-associated > Plants > Roots > Unclassified | place...
CGGCCGTTACCCGATTGCTTGTAGCCGCCGAACGGCATGTCGAAAGCGAGTCCGCCGGCATTGACGTAGACCGCGCCGGCCCGGATCTTGCCGACCATCGTCTTCGCCCGGGCCGGATCGCCCGCGATATAAGCGCCGAGGCCATAAGGCGTGTCGTTGGCGATGCGGATCGCATCGGCATCGTCGGCATAAGGCATGATGACCAGCACCGGACCGAATATCTCCTCTCGCGCGATCGCCATGTCCGGCGTGACGTTGGCGAACACGGTGGGCTTCACGTAAAAGCCGGTGTCATGGCCGTCGGGCCGGCCGGTGCCGCCGGTCACCAAGGTGGCGCCTTCGTCGACGCCCTGCTGGATCAGGCCCTGGATGCGTTCCCATTGACGCTGGTTGACGACGGGGCCGATATGGTCGCCTTCGCTGAGCGGGTCGCCGACGCGCTTGGCGGCGAACATCGCGCCGACTTTCGCGGCCGCCTCGTCATGCTGCGAGGTATGCACCAGCATCCGCGTCGGCGCGACGCAGCTCTGGCCGGAATTGAGCAGCACGCCGCCGACGCCGCCGGGCAGCGCCTGGTCGAGCGGCGCGCCTTCGAGGATGATGTTGGGCGACTTGCCGCCCAGTTCCTGCGCGACGCGCTTGACCGTGTCGGCGGCGTTCTTGGCGACCATGATCCCGGCGCGGGTCGATCCGGTGAAGCTGACCATGTCGATGTCGGGATGCCTGGCGAGCGCGGTGCCGACGCCTTCGCCATCGCCCTGGACCAGATTGAACACGCCTGCCGGCACGCCTGCTGCGTCCATCACTTCGGCGAAGATCGCCGCCGAGCTCGGCGCTTCCTCCGACGGCTTGAGGATCATCGTGCAGCCGGCGGCGAGTGCCGGGCCGACCTTGGCGACGATCTGGTTCATCGGCCAGTTCCACGGCGTGATCAACGCGACGACGCCGATCGGCTCGCGCACGACGGTGTTGTCGCCGATCTTTTCGGCGAAATGATAGTCCTGCAGCGCCTTTAGCGCGTTGCCGAGATGACCCAGGCCGGAGCCGGCCTGCGCGGTCTGCGAGATCGAGATCGGACAGCCCATCTCGGTCGCGATCGCCTCGGCGATGTCGGGGACGCGCTTCTGATATTCGGCGATGATCCGCTGCAACAGCGCGACGCGGTCTTCCTTCGAGGTCTGCGAGAAGCTCTCGAACGCGCGCCGCGCGGCGGTCACCGCGTCGTCGACATCGGCGGCGGTGCCGAGCACGATCTCGCTCGCCGCCTGTTCGGTCGCGGGGTTGATGACGCTGTGCTTGCGTCCGCCCTTGCTGTCGACCCAGCGGCCGTCGATATAATTCTGCGGATAGCTCCTCATCGCTTTTGTCCTTTTGCGAAAATTCAAGCGGGGACGAGCCCCAGATCGGTATCGGTCGCGGGCTCGCCCCATTTGTCGCGCGGCGGCATCGGCCGCGTGTCCCAGGCAGGGTCGAGCGTGAAGCTGGAGATGGCGCGCCCGTCGGGGATACGCCCGTTCCCGCCGCCCTGCGCATAATCGTAATAGAGCGTCATCAGTTCGCGATGGCCGTGGTGGCGCTGGACGATCGGATGCGCCAGGCATGCCTCGCGCCAGCGCAGCACACGAGTGAGCTGCTGCGGGATCTCATAGGCTTCGTAATAATCGAGGAACCACAGCCGCTTGAACATCGGCGCGAATGCGATCTCGGCCCAGCCGAATTGGTCGAACAGGAAATCGCCGTCCGGCGCATAATGGCACAGGAAATCGTCCAGCCGCGCATATTGCGCGTCGACCTCGGCCGCATGCTCGTCGCGTTTGGCGCGGTCGCGGTTGAGGATCATGCGATAGCCGGCACCGGTGAACTGGCCGTCGGTCGCGCACAGCATGGCTTCGACCGCGTGTTCGTACGGGTCGCGGCGCGCGACGGGGCGTTCGGGGAAGCGATCCTCGAAATAGCGCATGATGACCATGCTCTCTTTCAGCGTCTCGCCATTTTCGAGTTCGAGCGCGGGCAGGGCGGTCGTGCCGCGCGTCTTCTTCAACAGCCAGTCGGGACGCGGCCTGGAAATGTCGATCACGTGATCGGCCATGACGCCGTCGAGTCCCTTGAGGTCGAGCAGCAGCTCGACCCGCTCGGAAAAGGGGCAGCCGGGAATATGGTACATCCTGAGCGCACCGCCCGCGGGTTCGTCGTTCCAGCTCATGACGGTCTCGGTCTCCTCAGGCGGCGGGCGCGGGCGCGCGTGCCGGCATTTCGCTTTGCGATCGCGCGAACATCTCGCGCACCGCCGGGCGTTGGTTGATCCGCTCGATCCACGCGACAAGATGGGGTGACGCATCGCGATTCACAATTTCCGCGAAGCCGTGCTGCATGCCGTTGGCGATCGCGAAGTTGCAGATATCGGCCAGTGTATAGTCGTCGCCGGCCAGCCATTCGCTTTCCGCCAGACGCTTTTCCAGCTTGTCGACCGACACGCGCACCTTGCGCATTTCCTCGTCGAGCAGCTCCTTGGGGAAGCCCTTGCGCGCGTTACGCCATTTGACCTGCTGTTCGGGGACGGGGATGCGTTTCACCTGTTCCTCGAACTCGGCGTCGGACAAGGCGCGCGCCATCGGGCCGATCATCCGCTCCCAGCCGATCGTCGACACGCACCAGCAGAAATATTCGTCGACCCATTTGGTCCACACGCGCATCTCGGCGATCCTGACCGGATCGGTCGGGCGCAGCCGGGGCGCGTCGGGAAACGCGTCTTCCAGATATTCGCAGATCACCGTCGATTCGGTGATGATGTGGCCGTCATGATCGAGCGCCGGCACCTGGCCGCGCGGGTTGATCTTCTTGAACCATTCCTCGTGATGCTCGAACTTGCGCGGGTCGACGAAGCGCGGGGTGAAGGACAGTCCCTTTTCGTACAAAGCGAGCAGCGGCTTGAGCGAGTTGGCGGCCGGGCCGAAACTGTACAAGGTCAACACGGATCGCTTCCTCTTCCTCCAGGATCGTGCGTTTTCGCACGTTGGAAACTAGCGGTGGCGATGGTCGCGGCACTCCGCAAGAAGACCGTCTCTTCTATCAGTATCACTACCCCCCAGGCTATCCGGCGGTGGGCGGCTCAGGGTGTCATCCGGAGTGATAGCGTAAGCGGTCACCTTGTGGGCAGGGCGCCGCTCTGCTTGGCTTGCCGGCCAGGAGAGACAAAGGGGCGAACATGCTCGAATTGCTGACGTCGGAAACGCCCAACGGCTGGAAGGCCGCGATCATGCTCGAGGAACTGGGCGTGCCGTACAAGGTCACGCCGATCTCGCTCACCAACCTCGACCAGAAACAGGATTGGTACGTCGCGCTCAATCCCAACGGACGGATACCGACGCTGGTCGACCATGATGAGGGCGATTTCGCGGTGTTCGAATCCGGCGCGATCCTGATCTATCTCGCCGAAAAATTTGGTCGGTTCATGCCCAGCGACACCAAGGGACGCAGCCGCGTGATCCAATGGGTCATGTGGCAGATGTCCGGCCTGGGCCCGATGATGGGCCAGGCGACGGTGTTCAACCGCTATTTCGAGGATCGGCTGCCCAAGGTGATCGACCGCTATGTGCGCGAAAGCCGGCGGTTGTTCGGGGTGATGGACGCGCGGCTGGCCGATAACGACTATCTGGCCGGCGACTATTCGATCGCCGATATCGCCTGTTTCCCCTGGGTCAGGGGCCATGACTGGGCGCAAGTGCCGATGGACGGCTTCGACCATTTGCAGCGCTGGTTCGACACCATCGCGGCGCGGCCCGCCGTGCAGCGCGGCCTGCTGGTGCCCGAACCGCCCAAGCCCGCGGAGATGGAGGAAAAGACCGTCCGCCAGGGCAAGAACATCCTCTCATAGGCAAGGAAAGGCGGCATCCGGCCATGGCCACGCTCCTCAATCGCAGCACGGCGGCACCGGCGATCGACACGACGATCGACTATCTCGTCCCGACATCGCGGATCAATCGGCGGTTCTGGGCGCCGGGGCGCGAACTGAATACCGGCGTCTACCAATCCTATCCGGTGACGATCCGCAACGCGCGGCTGGCGCCGGAGCCGTTCACGCTCGATCGGCACGGCTTCTGCCTGGCACGCCATGCCAGCCGGGTGAGCGATTTCCGCGATCCCGCCGCGGTCGCGGATTACCCCGTCGAGGTGGCGGCGGTTGCGCGTGCGCTCACCGGCTGCGACCTGGTCGTGCCGATGGGCGGGCAATTGCGCTCGCCGATCATTTGGGGTGCGGGTATCCAGCCCCCCGCGGCGGAAGCGCATGTCGATTTCAACACGGCCACCGCGCACCGGATCGCCAAGGCGCTGTTCGACAAGGCGGCGCCCGGCGGCAGCTTCAGCCGGTTCATCGCCTTCAGCCTGTGGCGCACCTTTTCGCCACCGCCGCAGGATTGGCCGCTTGCCTTGTGCGAGGCCGGCAGCGTCGGCGACGAGGATGCGGTCGCCAACGTCAAGGTCGACGTCGACGAAATCCCGGAAGGCGACGCGCTCTACGCGCCGATCGAGGGCGAGGAAGACATGGCCGCGGCCACCATCTTCCACCACAATTCGGCGCATCGCTGGTGGTATTTCCCTGACATGACCGCCGATGAAGTGATCTTCATCAAGTTCCACGACAGCGATCACGACCGGGCGTGGCGCGCGCCGCACACGGCTTTCCACGACACCAGTCGGCCGGACGCGGTGACTCGCGAAAGCTATGAATTCCGCGCGATCGCCTATTTCACCTGATCAGTTTTTGGCCGCGAGCTTTTCCAGTCGGGCGGCGCTTTCGGGATCGTTCGGGGCGAACAGGATCAGTCGCTGCCCCGGCGCTTCTTCGATCGCGTAGGAGGTGTGGCGGAAGGTGATCTGGCCCACTCCCGGCATCTCGGTGACATTGGTATGTTCGAAATGCGCGAGGATTTCCGATTCCTGCCAGCATTCGCGGAACAGGTCCGACTGCTCGTACATCTCGGCAATGATCGCATCGAACACTTCGGGCCGCGCGGTACGGCTGTAATCCCATTTGAAACGCGCGGTGAGCCGCTTGGCCATCTCGCGGAAGTGACCGGGATCGCTGCGGTACCGTTCGTCGAGCATCAGGATCTTGAACAGGTTGCGCTTCTCGCGCGGCAGCGTGGCGTAATCGCGGAAAGCACGCGCGACGAGCTCGTTCCAGCCGATCACCGTCCAGTCCTCGACGATGACCAGCGCCGGGATCGACAGGCTGTCCAGCAAATGCTGGGTGCCGGGATGCACCTGCTCGTCCGCCATCGCGGTCAGCGGGGGAGGGCGGTGCTGGGCGAGCGCGAACAGGAATTCGCGTTCGTTCTTGTCGAGTCGCAAGGTGGCGCTGAGCCGCTCGATCATCGGCGCCGACAGCCGCACCTCGCGGCCCTGTTCGAACCAGGTGTACCAGGTGACGCTCATCCCCGCGAGCGTCGCCACTTCCTCGCGCCGCAATCCCGTCGTCCGACGGCGCGTACCGCACGGCAGCCCGACGTCCGTCGGCGACAGCCGCGCCCGGGAAGCCTTCAGGAATCGGGAAAGTTCTTCGCGATGGGCCATGGTTTATCCAGTTAGCACCAATAATGGCATAGCCAACGGTCTTCTAGTTCAAAGCGGCATCTGCAAGCTATTCCGTAACGATGTGCCGGCGGCGGCGGAAAGATCGGCGATTGACCCGAAATAGGGCATTCCGATCGTCCGGGTGAGCGGCGGCACGATAACGAGAGGAGAGCAAGATGTCGGAAGCGACGGCGGCACCACCGCCTGCCCCCATGGCCGATGTGGCCGGCCGTACGGCCTTCATCACGGGAGGTGCGAACGGCATCGGGCTCGGAATCGCGCGCGCACTGGTGCGGGCCGGGGCCAACGTCGTGATCGCCGATATCCGTGCCGAATCGCTAGCCGAGGCGCGGGCATCGCTCGGCGACGATGCGCGAATCGAAACCGTGGTGCTCGACGTCACCGATCGCGCCGGCTTCGCGCAGGCGGCCGATGCCGCCGAGGCGCGGTTCGGCAAGATCCACATGCTGATCGGCAATGCCGGTATCGGCATCATGGGGCCGATCGTCGATGCCCGCTACGACGATTGGGACTGGGCGATGGGCGTCAATTTCGGCGGCGTCATCAACGGTCTCGTCACCATTCTGCCGCGCATCCGGGCGCATGGTGAAGGGGGGCAGATCGTCACCACCTCGTCGCAATCGGCGCTGATCCCGATCCCCTTTTCGGCGACCTACACCGCGGCCAAGGCAGCGGTACTGGGCCTTTCGGAAGCGATTCGCGGCGAGCTGGCGGCGGACAATATCGGGGTTTCCGCGTTCCTGCCCGGGCCCGTGCAGAGCAATATCGCGGCGTCGGGCGAGCTGCGTCCCGACCGGTTCAGGAGCGACAGCGGATACCAGACCCGCGAGGCCGAGCTGGGCAAACGGCCCAACTCGCCGTTGTGGATGGAAGCGGACGAGGTCGGCGAGCGCGTGCTCGCGGGCATCCGCAACAACGACCTCTACATCCTCACCCATCCCGAATTCGCCGCTGGTATGCGGACGCGGTTCGACGCCATCCTCGCGTCCTTCCCCGACGAGCCGATCAATCACCAGCGCGCGGAGGCGATCGGCTTCCTGCTCGGCAATCCGGTGTTCGACCAGGAGCTCGCCCGCCACGGCAAGGGAAAGGATCAGGCGCAATGACGAACGTCGCGGGCCGTACGGCCTTCATCACCGGTGGCGGATCGGGCGTCGCGCTCGGCCAGGCCAAGGTGTTTGCGCAGGCGGGGTGCAAGGTCGCCATCGCCGATATCCGCCAGGACCATCTCGACGAGGCGATGGCCTGGTTCGACCGGACCGATTTCGAGGTGATGCCGATCAAGCTCGATATCACCGATCGCGCCGCTTATGCGGCCGCGGCCGACGCGGTGGAGGCCAGGCTCGGTCCGGTCGAATTGCTGTTCAATACGGCGGGCGTATCGATCTTCGGTCCGCTGGAAAAGGCGACCTATGAGGATTGGGATTGGCAGCTGTCGGTCAATATCAACGGCGTCATCAACGGTATCCAGACCTTCGTCCCGCGGATGATCGCGCGCGGCAACGGCGGCCATATCGTCAACACGGCGTCGATGTCCGCGTTCGTCGCGCTGAAGAACACCGGCATCTATTGCACCACCAAGATGGCGATCCGCGGCCTGTCCGAATGCCTCGCGCTCGACCTCGCCGAGCACGGTATCGGCGTGTCGATGCTGTGCCCGGGCGCGGTGAACACCAATATCCACGAATCGGTGCTGTCGCGGCCGGCGCATCTCGCCAATACCGGCTATTACGGTGCGGATCCCGAGATGTTCGCGCACCTGAAAAGGGTGATCGAGGTCGGCATGGAGCCCGAGACGCTGGCGCGCTATGTGCTTGAGGGCGTCGAGAAGGATCAATTCTATATCCTGCCTTATCCCGAATTCCGCGGCCCGCTGGAGGATATCCACGCGCGCGTGATGACGGCGCTGGCCCGGCCCGAGGACGATCCCGACTATGAGAAGCGCGTCGCGCATGGCGTGCCGGGCGGCGAGCGTCGTCGGGCCGATGCGTGACCGCTTGACTGCGATCGGACCGGAAGGGACGTTGCGCGATGACCCAAGACGTTGAAGCCAATGCCGCCGGCGAACTATCCGCCGCCGACCGCCGTGCGATCGAATGGGACTGCGCGCGGTTGATCGGCCTCTACGCCCAGCTCAACGATGCCGCGCGCTGGGAAGAGGTCGCCGCGCTCTACGCCCCGGACGGCCTCATGACCCGACCCACCGCGCCCGACGCGCCGATCGTCGGTCGCGAGGCGGTCCTCGCCGCGTTTCGCGCGCGGCCGCCGCGCGTCACCTGCCACATCTCCAGCAACATCGTCGTCACGGTCGAAAGCGCGACTCGCGCGCGGGGGAGCAGCGCGATGTTGCTGTTCACCGGCGCGGACACGCCGCCGCTGGTGGGCGGATTCCAGGACGTGTTCGTGCTGACCGACGAGGGCTGGCGCTTCGCCGAGCGTCGCGGTTCGCTCGCCTTCTGACGACGGGCGCTATCCCAGATCGAGCAGCAATTCGCACAATTGCCGCGGCTGATCGCTCATCACGTCGTGGCTCGCCTCGGCGCGCTGCGCCTGCCAGGTCGGATCGTCCTTCACCGCGTCGTAGAAGCGGGCGAAGGGGGTCGGCGCCCAATTGGTCGCGAACACATAGCTCCGCCGCGCGACCTTCGCTTCCTCTCCGGTGAAACGCACCGGCTCGATCAGCGTCAGCAACGGGTGCCGGCCGAGGCGCGGTTCGTCCGGCAGGAACGGCAGCGGCGCGACCAGACCCGGTGCGTCGCGCTGCCCGTCGATATAGAATTGGTGATCCTGTTCGCCGGTGATGTCCCAGAGCGACTGGCCGTCGGCGGGCAGGAAGGCATCGATATAGGCAAGCGCGTCGATCCGGCTGCCCAGATGCGTCGCCACCCCGGTTATCACCATCCCGCCATAGCTGTGCCCGGCCAGCACGAAGCGGTCGAAACCGGCGGCCTCGACCTGCTCGATCACGTCCGCGACATGGCGCGACAGGTCGACCGCCGGAGAAAGCTCGGCGGCGCGGTCACCGAGTCCGGTCAGCGCCGCGACGAGCACGCGATGCCCGTGCGCTTCGAGATCGGCAGCCAGGCCGGCGAGCGTCCACCCGCCGCCCCAGGCGCCATGCACCAATACATAGTCCGTCATCGCGGCCTCCCGAATAATGGTCGATCGGTTGCGTCGATCACGCCGGCTGCGTGGTGCGCCAGCCTTCATGATAGGTCTCGCGCGCGACCCGCGAATAGGGGATGGGACTGACGATGGCGCGGACCTCGATCTGCTTGTGCGGCTCGACCGTGGTCTTGCGCGTACCGCCATTCTCCTCGCCCCACACGACGCGGACCTCGCTGCCGACCGGCACCGACGGGTCGATCGTGGCCAGGCTCAGCGCCTGCTTCTCGTTATAGCTGTAGCCGGTGAACATCGACACGCCGAGCGTCCTGCCGTCGGCGTCGACCACGCGATCGTAGTTCGACGAGGCATAATTGGCGAGCGGCACGTCGAAGAACTTGTACTGTTCGCCATCGGGGTCGAACAGCGACGCCATGATCTTGGCCATGTCCTCGGGGTGCCAGGCGAGCGTCACCTTCTGGCGCTGCGCGGCGGGGTCGATTTTCTCCAGTGCTTCGCGGCCGTGGAAGTCATGGTCGAACTTGACGAACGGGCCATAGCCCAGCTCCCAGGGATTGAGGTAATAATCCTCGATCCGGTCGGACACGAAGCTGCCGCCGATCGAGCCGGTCGCCTCGTAGCTGTCGGCGCCCAGCCACTGGCGATAATCCTTGAGCTTGTCGCCGGTATAGATGGCGGGGAGCGGGGAGGGGATCCAGCCGGATTCGAGCGTGTTCGACGGATAGGCGCGGCTGCCGCACGGGACGATGCCGAATTCCTTGCCCGCTTCCAGGATCGCCGCCCGGATCTCTTCCTGTTCGGCATAGGGCCCCCAGATTTCGAGGCCGGGCGCGCCCGACATGCCGTGGCGGAGCGTGCGCACGTTGCGGCCGGCGATGGTCATGGTGCTCATGTTGAAGAATTTGAGTTTCTCGAGCGGACCACCGTTGAGCTTCTCGATGATCGCCCAGGCGCTCGGACCCTGGATCTGGAAACGCCAGACCGACCGCGTGACCGGCTTGCCCATCGGGCGCATCGGCGAGCGGTCGTCGAGCTCGACATCGACGTCATACCCGCCCGTCGCGGCGTGATAGCGCAGCCAGTTCGATGCCGGCGCGCGGCCGACGTAACAGAATTCCTCCGGCGCCTGCCAGAAGATGATGCCGTCGCCGATGACATGGCCATAAGGCGTGGTCGGGACGTATTGCTTGGCCTTGTTGACTTCCCAGCCTTTGGGCGAGTTGATCATCGTGTCGGTGAGCAGCTTCAGCGCGTCTTTGCCGCGCAGGTACAGGTTCACCATGTGGTGCGACTGGTCGAACAGTACCGCCGAATGCTGCCAGGCCCATTGCTCCGAGCGCCAGTTGTGGAATTCGGGCGAGACGACAGGATAGACATAGGCGCCCAGCTGCGAATTGCGCAGCATGTCGACGATATTGCCTGCCCGCTGCAGCGCGGTTTCCAGATTGTCGGCCATCGATCCTCTCCCAATTTTGGCCGGCCGCCGAGGCGGCCGCGCTGTTGCAGCGCCTTGTCCGCCTCTTCCGGGCGGCAAAACCTCGGCATCGATCATAGGAAATTATGTATGTAAGGCAAACGATTTTCTCATGCCGTCAAATCGGGGAGAGCACACACGGGTCGTGCGTGTTGCGTACTTGTGGATTGCCCGGTTTGGGAGGATGCTGGTCGGTGCGTTCGGGGAGAAGATCATGGCCGTCGAAGCGCTGGATCACTTCAACATCGTGACGCGCGATCTCGATCGCGCGGAGACCTTTTATCGCGCGCTATTGGACCTGGAGACGCGCCCGGCGCC
>Ga0307517_10014635_pt1 | contig 10512 bp, 4 predicted proteins | sample 23_EM_MG_FD_194515 | JGI IMG/M metagenome (GOLD analysis project Ga0307517, IMG submission 194515) | Populus trichocarpa ectomycorrhiza microbial communities from riparian zone in the Pacific Northwest, United States - 23_EM | ecosystem: Host-associated > Plants > Roots > Unclassified | place...
ATCCATGCTCTGCTTTCTTGTGGTCCTCCATGGAAATGTTAGTTGATTGGCTCTTGGAAATATAATTTATATTTTAATTTTTCACTTAACAATTTAAGTTTTTGAGTTGATATGATTCTTTAATATGGTATTAAAACCTTGTTAATTAAGTAATTATGAGTTTAAATTCCACCATCTTTATTCTAATTAATAAAAATTAAACATTAAATAGTGTAAACATGTACAAGTTTCAAGTCCAAAAGATTAAAAATAAAGTATTAGATAGTGTGGACCATCCCTACTCTAATTAATAAAAATTAAACACTAGTTAGTATGGACATGTACAAGTTTCGAGTCTAAAGAACTAAAAATTAAACATTAAATAGTGTATACCACACTCATTCTAATTAATAAAAATTAAGCACTACGTAGTGTGAGTATGTGCAAGTTTTGAGCCCAAAAGACTTGAGGGATTGTGTTAGAGAATAATATAAATCAAATTATATCTCTTTTAGGTGCTTAGGGTGTGTGTTAGAGAATAATATAAATCATATTATGAGGCATCACCTAACAGCTTAAGTTTAAGAGTTTTTACTTGAGAGTGTGTATTAGAGAATAATATAAATCAAATCATATCTCTTTTAGGATGAGATGATTATTTGATATAGTATCCCAAAAGATTTTCGCTTGAGAGAGAGTATGTTAAAAAATAATATAAACCGCTTAAGTTTTTGGGTTGAAAATATTCTTTTATCAACATGTCTCTTTAAAAAAAAAGATAGCAAAAAGAAAAAAACTTGGATGAAACAAGCAACAAATGGTTGAAAATGTCCATCTTCAACCATCTTAATTACATGGGTGTTTGAGAATATAATAATGATTGCTTTTTAAATTGTTTTTCACTCGAAATTACATTAAAATAATTTTTTTAATTTATTTTTAATATTAGCACATTAAAACAATACAAAAACACATAAAAAAATTAATTTAAAGTTTTTTTTTTTTAATTTTGAAGGATGTGTTGGAAGAAAGATTCTTCAAATGCGTTGGGCTTTCTGCGAGACATCTGGGTTGTCATTATGGAGCAAAGAAACCAAAAGAGGAATGCAATCTTTGGTTTTCCCTATTTCCTCTCTAAGAGCTTCTGTTTTGGACAATCGCAACAAAACTGCCATAGCATCTGGTCCTTTTTCACCTCTGCAAATCAGCTTAACAATGCGCCGAACCGCACCTGCTTTTACTATAGCTTCCTTCAATTCCACATAACAAGAGTTTACAAAGATACTCAACAGGTCAAAGTTGAAACGAAAGATAGTCAGTGTTGAAGCTTTGCGTACCTTGTGATTATCACAGTGCTTAGCTAGGTAGTAAAGACATTTCAGAGTTGCCGAGGTGTTCAGTCTCTTTCACTTAAAATTCCACTAATTTTGGAATGTGTCCACCCTCTGCAAATTTGACACCATAATGGGGAATTTCCATCAGAAGTTTCATGTTCTCTAAGGTCATTCTTACTGATTCCTGAGACTGCAGCTTGAAATTTTAAGTCCATCTCTCTTTGCTTCCACTCATCTATAGACCTTCGAAGGTTAACATTTGGAATCAGCTCGAAAAATGGGAGCTCCTCTCCACAGGTTGGACATTTCCTCTCCCCTCCTTTGAAGCGGTCCTGAATTGCCTTTCTCTGCTGTGGCTGTAGAAAAAAAAAATATGAGAAAAAATTATTTTAACAAGTTTCGAGTAAAAATGTTTTTGAATTGCATTACAATACAAAGCATTTTTATTTTAGAAAATCAATACTTATATATCTACTCGTATATTATATATCATTTTGTCAATTCAAATAGGAAATAATTATGTGGTGTATGTGTCAATGTTAATTTTAATGAAATTAATGGATATAGAAAAAACATTATAATTGATTGATTCTTTGATTAAAAAAGAAGTTGTGATTGGTAAATGGTGTAAATATATAAGAATTTACCATTCAATTACTAACATTATTTATGGTATCCATGTCACCATAATAACACTTGTGCTCCATTTGGGTTTGCTAAGTTATGTTACGTTGAGATTTGGTACAATTTCCATTTTAGAACCTTAGTTTTTCTGTAGATTCAAGTGGGAAATGGATCGAGCTCGAGCTAATAGAATATGGAAAAAGCAACTGTTTATTAAGATTGGAGGAACAGTTTATCCTATACAGCCAAAGCTGTAGGATATCGGATTCTTGTAATTCACATAAAGATTCACATGTTTGGAATATAATGTAGCCACTACACCGCCTATAGTAGGAAAAATCCCTACGCTGCCTGTAGGGAGCTGTGACTTCGCTTTAATCCTTGTCCGTACTGTGTGACAGAGAGATTTGTACACATGCTTATGGAGCTTATAGGACCCTGAGCTACATAGATAGCCCAGATTGTAGAATAAAATACACAAAAGTTCGGGATGTTCAAAATCTTCTATTAATTAGTCTCCCTATCTCTTGTGTGCAGGTGGTTGACTTCATCTACTTCACAGACTCGTCTTGCATACAATGGCTGACCCTTGCTTCCCTTTTTCTCTTAAATTATCCAGTAATCGTTATCATTGATTCAAAACAAATTAGAAGAAGGTTATGTGGAGCAACAGAAGTGCAATGGACTTTATATGAAGCAAATTGTTGTACATTTACAATCCGGAAAAATGGCATACGCATTGATCAAAAGCAATGCTCAATGGATGCGACGGGCTTCAAAACAAACGGTTGCATCTCAATCTTTTCATGACATATCTAAAAACCATTGCATTTCCCACGCAAGATTACAGACAAGAAACCTTAAATAAATAATAATAATAAAAAACACCATCATCATCCCCCATAACAACCCAAAACATTGATTAATTTTATGATAGGTAGGTTTATAAATATGTGTGCGCTAGCGTAGTAGTTAAAAGTAGAGGGTGGATGATGATCCCAAATCAAGCTCGTCTGTGACCGTGTCCGATACCGATGGCATAATCTCAAATAACGAGCCATGCTGCCCAAAGTCATTTGAATCAAAACCCAAGCTTGATCCACTAATCTCAAGCCCATTACCGTTATTTTTCTGTTCCTCTTGAAACCCAAAAAACCCTGCATCGTTCCAGAATCCATGATCCATATCAGACCCATAGCAGCTGGAGTTGACATCAGGAGGCAAAGGTGGGAGCTCAATATTGTCCTTGTTAGAGAAATAGATGGGCTCAGTAGCGACACCAAAACTGCCAGCATTATTGGGCTCATAAGACCCTCCAGGGCCATCTGCAGCACCAGCTCCACATCCTTGAACCCAACCTTCTCCACCTGTTAACAAGTTGCTATTACTGTTACCATAAGCATAAGCATTGAAGGGGTACTGATCCTGAGAGAAGTAGAGCTTTTGGCAGTTGGTGTCATTTTGATGAGCATGGTTTTGTGGAGGAGGAGCAAAGAGGGCTGAGATGTCATGTTGGGATTCGTCTGGTGAGATAATGGAAGTGACGGAGGAGGCAGGAGGCATGTCCGAGTAGACAAAGTTGGTGCGGGATTTGGAGCCTCGCATGGACCTGGCTGCACGGTCATAAGCCAGGGCAGCCTCCTCAGCGGTGTCAAAAGTACCAAGCCAATGCCTCTCTTTTGTTGAAGGGTCTCTTATCTCTGCAGCGTATCTGCCCCATGGCCTTCTCCTTACCCCCAAAAACCTTACCTCATGTTGTTCTTGTTGGTTCTGGTTTTTCTGCTGCTGCTGCTGCTGCTTTCTTTTGTTCTTCGAAGGAGAGGGTGTAGAGTTGGTTTTTGTTGACTGAGTAAAATCCATGATAAAAGAAAAAAGATATATAAGTTGGTTTTAGATAAGATTTTATGCTAAAATTAAAGAGAGATTCTGTGTCTAGAGAGAGAGAGAGAGAGAGTAGCGCTTCTCTTCTTGTGCAAGATTATATAGAAATGACGGGGAGAATAATGAATAAACTGCAGGGCTTGTTTATGGGGCGTTGCATGTTGGCAGTATAAATAAGGATTTAGGAGAGACTGTTCTTGTGCTTGGGATATGCTACTATCCTTTTTTTCTTTTTCTTTTTCTTTTTTAATGTAATTACCACAGATGCCCCTCGATACATACATACAAACATACATACATACATACATCATGTATACTAGTGGTATCAACAACATATCTTCTGTTACCAAATGATGATAATAATTGATGACTTCAATTCATGCTCGAGAGTGGGCCCGCTTATGCTTAATTGATGCATGGAATTCCTGTGATTTAATGAATCTCACCCTATCCTTGTCATCATTAATTAATTATTAATCACTTAGTAAGCTAATCGTTTTCGATTTATCACTGGCTGTTATCGCTCATAATCGACGGACGCTTGCCTTGTGAGCTAGTTATTTTGAAATTAAGATCAACAGAAGTTTCGTGTGGAAACCCAGATCGATTTTCTTTCCATTTAACATCTCGATTTTCAATTACCAAACTGTATTTATAGTGGTTAATTATTGTCTATTTGCTCTCATATTGTAATAATTAACATGATTTAATTTTTCTTTTGAACTCAGCAGGGTTATTTGTGATCTATTTCATGAGATTAAATATAAACTCGACTAATTAATAATTGATTCAGGCATGGTCCATTTTATATACTTCTAACTCCTTAGTTAATGCAAAGCAAGCATGAAAATGGGTGTTAACTGGCTAGATTGCTGAGATGTGGCGCCCATTGATCAAGAAGGATGTTTTTTTTCCTTAAATCCGCTGTCGATCCCTACCCAGTGAAGCATGTAATAATGGGCATGGCTTCATGACAATCATTGGCTCTCACATTGAACAAGTACTTTTCTTGCAAGTTCATCTCCTCCTAAAGTTCCATCTGATTATTGGATTTGATTTATTTCCTTATATCATGAGTTATAATTAGCATATCTAAATAAAAGTTCGTCATACGAGGACTTCTGAGTGAGTGAGATTAAGGGTCTTGCTTAATTAAATCACTGGTTCAGGGACTAATCATGGATGGTAATCCCAAATGACTTGTATTATTATTATTATTAAGAGCATTCATGCCTTTGAAGATCGAAGTACTTTATTCAAAACCCAAAAAGGTTCCGATAAAGACCAAACCTGCACCATATGATTGCTCCATTCATGGAAGCAAATCAAACTATCATTCCCTTCATCATTCGATCGGTTGTGAGTGCTCATCATCCCAGCACAATTAGATTTTGTTTTTTTTTTCTCTCTTTCGTAATTTATTACCGACTATATATAATAATTTTTTCTGTTCTGAATGATTTCATGAAGTGTTAAAAAGGGATGATGGTGTTGTCTTCTTGAACCTCGTGACATTAATTCTCCACACATGAGCTAGTAAAAAAAAATATATATATATACACCTATTAAGAAACTAGACTTCTAATTATTAGGGTTGGATAGTAATATAAATATTTCAAAGGTTTCGTCAGCTTAGATAATCACAAGTTGAATCTCACTATCAAAATTTTTAATTTTGAGTTAAATTAATAAAACGACTATATATATGTGTACCGAGATTTTAAACTTAAATTCTTTTTATTTAAGAGTATATATATGTTAAAAAGATATAAAATCATCTTAAAAGCCTCGTATTGAGATAATTCTTCTGACAATTAAGTATTTAAACACATGAATTCTACTGTAAGTATTGTGCAACAGGTTTAATACATGAATTCTACTGTAAGTATTGTGCAACAGGTTTAATTGCAGTGACAAGAACCTCCCACAGCTTCTCCTTCGGGTATGCCATGTTTATAATTTATACAAAGCTAGATAATGCACGCTGGGATAAAAGGTCATGTTACCCTATACTCTATAGTAATGCATATGGAGCCTTTTACGTGGAACACAAAGGGAATATGATTGTCTCAGCCATGTGCATCCAAATATAATGATACCGCGTTCCATAATCCTTCTCCCACGCAGCTTTTCAAAGCTAATGACTTTGCTTTAATATCTTTTTCATAATTTTATAATTTTGTGAAGGATATTGGAGGATTGGTAAATATGAACTCTCTCGGAGGCCTCCAAACGAGGGGAAGGCATGTTGGGTTGCATGTGATGAGAGGACATATAGATTGGCTTGCTTTTTCGACCAAAACAATCACTAGGAAGACCTACTTACTATATATTAATATAGTATAGAAGAACAAGAATTTAGCATGACTCGGCCTCATGGAATTCAAAGTTTGTATGATATTTGATTAAGAAACTCCTCGATATCAATTGTAATTGGTGCTCTTCTTGTTATAGGATTCAGTTTCTTGAAGTCAAATATTTGAGAGACCTATCTAGCTAGCACCAAAAACTAAAAAAGGACAAAAAAAAAAGAGACAGACCTAGTCATCCGAACATCTATTTTTATATTTAAAGCATATTTAATATTGTAATGATAGGTATTTTTTAAAATATTTTTACTTGAAAATATATTTTTATTTTTTAAAATTATATCAATTCATTAAAACGATACAAAATCATAAAAAAATAATTTAAATAAAAAAAATAATTAAAATTTTCAAAAATACTATTAAAACATAAACACAAACACACAAATGAACGGTCTCGCATGCAGCAGCTATCAGTAGTTTTTCCCGTTTTTAAGGTAAGTCTTGGTCAAAACTGGAACATGAATGATCACTGAGGTGTATGGTCGTCAGATGGCATCTTTGAAAACTAGAGGCTCCGTTTCAAAGTTTTTCAAACAAAATAGAAACTTCAGCATCCCAAGTTTGAGAGATGTGATGAACTTTAAGTCTAATCGCCACACTAAAAAAACTCATACAACTGCTAGGTTGGCAAGATTTGTTTCCGACTTGTTATCGAGGTCACAATAGGTCAAAAATGGACAATGACTTTTGAGGATGGACGGAATACTTATATTGCAATCGGGCACAAAAATTTATATAAAGTTGTATCAAGTGACCGCTACTGCATGGGGATTTGGATTGGAAAGGATTCACACCCATTGCTATGTAAATAAGCATTTTTTTTTCTTTCTTTCTTTGCATTTTATTGTTACTATCTGATCTCTTTATAATTTAGTTACTGTCTCTTTATGATTTTGTTAACGTTACTCTAGGAAGTGATAACACTGACAAAAACCGAGGATAATTTATCTGGTCAAAAATATTAAGTTATAACTTAACTGCGAGATATCGAACAATAAACTATCCAGTTAATATGATTGGATCTAAACTCAACTCAATTTAGAATAAATTTTCAAAAGAAAATTAACTAAGAAAAATTATAGGGATATATGTACCTTATTTAGAATATACTAATCAATTGTAATTCATGATTTTGGTCCGAGAATTAATATATAGTATCCTAGAGATACTACCTTGTAATATATGTATTATCCTACTATATCAATGAATATGATTAAGGCTTCACATGATATTTTCTCATGGAGAAGTTTTATATCATATGAAAATATTATACAATTAGTCTAAGGAGACTATTATTTCTTTTATAAATGGAACTCAATATTTTTTTTCTTTTTTTATCAATGGAACTCTTTGCCCCACAACAAACCCTAGAAAACACCAAACACAAACCTAAACCTATGAATATCACGCTGTCTAAATTTGTTTCAAATTGAATAGTACTAATTATGTCCTATGATCCCAAACTATTGAGATGTATATTCATAGCAAAGACAAACTAAGATATGCAAATATTGAGGATTTTTCACAACCTAAATCAACAAAATAAAGGAATGAAAATTTCTTTGTACGTAAAAGTATGGCTAACCAACTTAATAGAACCTAATTTGATTAACAATTTTATTTGATTTCCTATAGTAAAAGCAGTATGTGATATAGTTGTCATGATATACATCGATGGAATTGACACTTCTTGGGTGTATAAATTGAAAAAATAAGTGAATCAATTGAGATATGATGGTGAATCCCTAAAATTACTATAATAGTTTGTAAAGGTAATAGAGGGAAATTGATTTTTGAAGACCTAATTCTAGGATAAGTAATCAAAATATTAAAAAAATCAATTCAATTTAACAAGAGGACAAGGTTTATACCTTTTTAGATGGTTTGGATGATCGAATAGATAAAATCAAAGCTAATGTTCTCCAATTACAACCACTTTCCATGGTGGAAAAACCGTATACACTGGCTTAGAAAAAGGACTCTCGATGGTTGTGATGTTGAGAAGTTATAACTAAAGGAGAAAGATATAAAACCCAATCACAACAACCATGATGCTTATACAATGAATGACTATTACAATTCCTTATAATAAGTTTTTGGGTGATTTTTATTTAAATAAGAAGGAAAGAGATAAGTGGTTATATTTTTTTTCTCAAATGGGTTATCTTCACATGAGCCCAAATATATATTTGACCTATATACTTTACTTAATCAAGATGGCTATATTTAAGTAGAAAAGAAGCACTCAAGATCTCTAATGATAAAAATATATATATTAGTTGTCTCCCTTAGCTTGTATAATAAAAAATAGGTGCACACACTGTGAAAATCCCAAACATACTCAGGAGATATGTTTCATATTACTTATGCATTTGGATTGGTAGGGGGTTTAAGAACATAAAACAAAATGTGAAAATTGATGGATTTGGTTGAGCTGTTTTTATGAATATAAAACCTAATCACTTAGGATAAAAACTATCTTTCATGCCTATAGAAAATTCTTTAACTTTATTAATTGAGGGTCCCACCACTTTTAATGATTGTTGTAATTGTGGTTCAGTTCTCCTTGTTACTAATCACAAAGACGTGCAATGATTGGATAATTGATTCAGGAGCCATCAACCACATAAGTGATGCAACAATGTTGATGCCAGACCTATCCCGTTATTGAAGTTGAAACAATCATCATCTCTATCATTATTAAATACTTTATTTATTTCACCACTCTTAAACAAATTAATGTTTATTGGATATGTTATCAACGAGATACTATACTGTGTACTGATATATTTAAAATTTTGTATTTTTTAAGATATTCTCACTAAGAAGATCATCGTTCATGGTACTAAAAGAGAGGGATTGTGCTAAATAGATGACCTTTGTATCGATAAGAAACTAATATGCAAAACCCATCACATGTCAGGTAAAGACAAATCTGGTTATGGTATTATTTTTTTGTTAGAGCATCCATCATTTAGCTATTTAAAACATTTATCTCCTAGTTTGTTCTCAAATTTAAATAATTAGATTTTAAATGTGACACATGTTTCTTAGCAAAAAATCATCAAGTACCATATCTTATAAGCTTTCATAGAAGTAACATATTGTTTGCTTTGATTCACTTGGATGTCTGGGAACCATTACCAATCATAGTCTATCCAATATTCATTGGTTTGTCACCTTTATGGATGGTTGCACTTGCATGACTTTGACTCTATTTAATGATAAACAAAAATGAGGTATTTAGTCTTAAAGATGTTTCATGTTAGGTCTCACATTAGTTTGTATTTAATATTTAAATTTTCAGCATTAATAATGGCAGAGAATATCATAATCATGAATTTTGCAAACACTTCTAAACACATAATCTTCTTCATGAAATATCATTTATTAAAAGACAAAGTTGAAAATAAAAATATTCAGTTAAAAAAAGGTTAAAAAAAACCATGAGTGAACCCAAGTCAACTTATTAAATTCGTAATCATGTAATGCATCCTATGCATCCCATTGGATTTAATAATTTCTTATCTTTTAGATTATTTTTTATTTGATCACACAACAACCAGGTGTGACATTCTATTCATATCAAATTAAAAAATAAAAAGAACAAATATGACAAGCGCACAGAACTAAAAAAAAAGTCATGTTTTTTTTTTAAGTTAGATAACAAAACAAGTTTTTTTTTAATTCAAATAACAAAAACAGACCATTAAATAACAAATGATGATTTAAAAAAAAAAACTTTTAAAGGATGAAAATGCATGAAAAAGAAACATTTAAAACAAATTAACATTCACACTAGGCATGTGGGCGGTGGGCCTATTTAGGTGCCTAACCCATAAAAAGATGAATATTCAATTAAAACAAGGTAAAAAAAAAAACCTTGAGTGAATCCAAGTTAACTTATTAAACATACGATCATGTCATGCATATCATTGAATTTAATAATTTCTTATCTCTTAGATTATTTTTTATTTTATCACACAACAACCAGGTGTGACACTCTTTTTATATCAAATAAAAAAAATAAAAAGAACAAATAGGACAAGCGCACAAGACTGAAAAAAAGTCCTATTTTTTTTAAGTTAGATAACAAAACAAGTTTTTTTTTTAATTCAAATAACAAAAATAAACCATTAAATAACAAATGATGATTTTTTTAAATTTTTTTAAGAGGATGAAAATGCATGAAAAAGAAACATTTAAAACAAATCATTGTACAAACTAGGCATGTGGGCCTACTTAGGTGCCTAACCCATAAAAAGATGAATATTCAATTAAAATAAGATTAAAAAAAAAAGCATGGGTGAACCCAAGTCAACTTA
>Ga0307517_10014637_pt1 | contig 10511 bp, 10 predicted proteins | sample 23_EM_MG_FD_194515 | JGI IMG/M metagenome (GOLD analysis project Ga0307517, IMG submission 194515) | Populus trichocarpa ectomycorrhiza microbial communities from riparian zone in the Pacific Northwest, United States - 23_EM | ecosystem: Host-associated > Plants > Roots > Unclassified | place...
AGGTCGGTCATTCCATTAATTCTCGGTAATGTGGCAGTGCGTATTAGGATTGTTGACTACAGGAAGATTCTATCTGCTTGGGACCCCAATGTGGCAAGTTCACCGTGACATTCGCGACTTTCAATTAACATCCGAGTGGTAACGGCACCTCAAAAGTGTGGTAAAGGAGTGAATACGACAGGGATCGGTTCATCGACACCATCTACCCGCCAATCACCATGGTGGTCGCCAAATAATTTCGTTCCGGTGGCACGAAAGTTCAAATATTGATCAGAACACAAGCACAAGATGGGGTGTCCTGTTGGGATTCTATTCCTTGTTTATTCCATCATATACTGCTAGCTCTTATACTACTCTGGCATCTCATATATCTATGCCATTTGCGATTTATAGCGTATTCAAGTTCTAGCAACGGCAATCCATCAGATGATGAAGAGGATCCACTGGGCCACAGTTTTTTTAACCAAAAACCCGGAGGGGAATGAAAGTGGGTCTGCGTCTAGTTGGTGGACAGCGTCGAAAAAAGATCCAGAAGTACAAATCGCACCTCAGACATGAGCTGGTGAGAAAATGTATGGTATTGTAGAAATAATATGAAATACCTGAACGAGGATCAGTAAAACTTGAGTAAAACACGAGTGTAACACGAGTGTATATTCTGTGTTTTCGTCAAGTTTGTTCCGGATTCCAACAACCTGGAAACTAGGAATCCTGGTTAATTCTCAATAGCAGATACAAGTATTTTTAGTTATGTATGATTTTTCGTATGTTTCCATCGGTTGCGTAGACTCTGAATTATTAATATTTCGAGGCAGAGGGCCAAAATTTGCCCGGTGATCATGTTTCTTGTGTTGTTACAACACAAAAAAACATACTCTAAGGTTTTGCTGATGAGGGAAATGTATCTTCTGGACAAGCTGCTGTTACAGGGCAAGCGCAGGAAAGGGCGTCGTAAGGGGGTGGATCAATGGCGTTTTCAGCCACAGGGTTGTCGGCGTTTGGAGGCGGGTCTGACGACGGTCCAGGTGGTAAGTGGGAGCCTGTTGCCTGCACTACTGGGTCTAACATCCTAAATTTCACTGGTTGGTGGTAGTTATGGTGTGGAATCTGCTGTGGGTTGTTTGCACCTGAAATTTAGGAACACCCCAGACGATAAGTAATGGTTGATACACCTTATTCTCAACATACCGTTCTGGTAGTTGTATCCGTCAGGTGCGTACACGAATTGAGAAGTGTTGTCGGTTTCAAGCTGGTTGGCCCTTCTCCGTCGCAGAAACAGCCACAGTCCGAGTATTACGATAAGGGATGCTACTCCAATGACCCCACCAACAATAGCAGCAGTCGGCGACTGTCGTAATGTACCGGGATTTTGAACACTTGAAGGTTGTGCCGAAGGATTTCCTAATGAGGTAGATGATAACGGTGTCGAGTTGCTGACGGGCAGCGATAATGATCCAAATGCATATGTGATGTAGTCCAACGTGAAGGCTTGACCACGGGCCGCTGTGATGTTGACAATGAGGGTGTGGTCGCCAGCAGAGAGATTTTCCAAAGAATAATATAGGTAATTGATGTCATCGCCTCTGTTGTACGTATAATACGTGGAGTTTTTGGTTGTGCCATCAATTGTGTATGTTGCATCTAAGGCCGCATTGTACTGGTTTCGGAATGATGCCCCATATATTGAACAGGATGTTCCTGCAACAAAAGTCAATAAAATCCTAGTCAAATCCCTAGAAAACACCTTCAGCGCACCTGTGAACCGAAAGGTGAAGGTGTCACCAGGAGTTGAACTGCTGTATGTGCTATTGCCATACGGATATGCCACCAAGTCACTAGACGTCAAGTTAAGTTGACTTGTGTTCCTACTCCAATTACCGGAATATATAATAGAGGGGCTATCACTGTCCACGATAATAGTTGTCCCAGCCAGACGGGTTTCATTTCCAACATTGACTCGTACGATGGCAAAGTCAACGAAGGCCCCTTCTGGGCAGGCTACCACAGCCGTATGATTTCCATCCGACAACACTGGGGATTGAAACCATTGGTAATAAGCTTGCGGCGTATTGGGAAATGGATATGTTATATTGGACACCGTGCCATTATCAATTTGCACAGTCGGTGGCGGTTCAAGCAGTGAGTTACGCATGATACCGGTGAATGCAACTGAGTTCCCTGAACATCCCAATTAATTACTATAGGCAGATCTAACATCTTATGACATACCTTCGAAGTAGAAGGTGAAATAACCTGTTCCATCAAAAGCATGCAAGGACGAACCTTTATACAATTGGGTTTGTTGCTCGAAGGTCATCTTTGACGTTGGAACAAAGAATGCACGCGACGCATCGTCTACTATGAGCGACAAGTTGGTGGTCATAGCGCAAGTCTTCAGATTTGCAAACGTGGAACGCTTACGGTTGCCTGGGTGAGGGATAGAAGCACGCAAATTCTATTTGTACCATTATGAATCCTGTGTATGGATCCGAGTCATAAATCAGGATTATTTTACAGAAAAAAAAGTCCACACCTGCTCTGCACAATAGCTACCCTTCATATTCGCTCGCCAAATTCTACTTATGTCAATCCAAGAAAAGCTAGAGGCGAAGATCGTACGGTAGAGTTCATTGTCAAAAGAAAGTATGCCGAGAGTCCCACGAAATTGATACAAACATTTTGAGAGCATCGTTGATTTGCGTCCTACAGATGACAGGCGTTTATTTTCCTTCGCATGTATTCCTCCTGTTCAGGCGGTTTGTAAATGTCGTTTCAACGCTGTCGCTTTCGAAGCATTGTATTTCATCCATTGACACCACACACTCCTACTCGGACAATGTGCATTCACCTAAGACATATGGAAGGGGAGATATTCTAAACTCTTTGGGAGATTACCCGCACCGCCTTGAAGCAACAGCGCCGCCTGGAACTGTAGAGGGCTCCCAGAACTGGCCTTGGTGGCAGATGTGGGATAGTGCTCTTTTGGGGACGATTTCTGGGGCGAGGGAGGGAAATACTTTATATTCGCGGAATCCAGGTAAATGCGATTTCTTTACTTTGTTCTACGATACCCATAACTCTATCCACCTCAGGTGTCCCAGGAAAGTGGTCATGGTCCTGGCCTCGACTATTTTCATCTCCATCTCCATCTGAAATACAACCAGAAAGTGAAATCACACCATTTCGGACACCTTTACCGCAATCCACTCGAAGCGAGGAAGAACCACTCAACGATGAATCGTCGAGGCAAGAAAAGGCTCCAGTGGATCTCCCAAGGCCTTCCACAACGCTACAACAGCCACTCTCGTCAGATATTATTCACCAGCTTCTTGTCAATCCAGCACTTTATGACCCAATCAGAACACCACGGTTTCCTATAATCTTATCTCATGGTACAATAATACCCCATTCGTCCTCCTCCCAACTCTTATATTTAACCAGGTTTATACGGCTTTGACACGCGGGGACCAACCTCATTCCCAAGTATGAGGATGCACTATTGGTCAAATGTTCTACGCATACTGCGAGGTGTGGTTGGAGCAGAAGTCATTGTAACCTCTGTACCAGGGTTCGTTGTTTTTCTCTTCCCCATGCCAAGTCGTCAAACTTGTGTCATTAGGACTGGTTCCATAACAACTCGCGCAGACAGGCTTCATGAACAACTCAAATCCCGAGTCAGAGGACGCGGTGTTAATTTCCTCGCTCATTCCATGGGAGGGCTGGATTGTCGCCATTTGATTTCACATATCAGCCCCAAAGAGTATGTCCCGCTTTCGTTGACGACATTGGGTACACCACATCGAGGAAGCCCCTTTATGGATTGGTGTGCCGTAAGTTAAGTTTTTCTGTATGAAGAACAGTTAACTTACCGTCAACCGAAGAACAATATTGGGATTGGGAAACTCCGTCAGCAAGAGAAGGAGTTGGAGGAGTTAAGAAAGAGCAATCAGCGAGGTCTTAACCCCTCAGTCTACGACGACTTCGAAACTTATAATTCTGCATCAAATTTTAAACCTCCTTCCTCCAAGGCTGAGTCGGCGTCAACGTCGTCCTCTCTTTCATCTTTTTCCTTTAGCTCTCTCCCGAGTTCCTTTACCACCCTGCTCCTCTCCATCGTTGATTCTCCGGCCTACGCGAATCTAACAAGTGCGTACCTCACTCAAATTTTCAACCCCGCCACTCCCGACGATCCTCGTGTGAAGTATTGGAGCGTTGCAGGCAGAATTAGTGGAATGAATCTCAGCATTTGGCATCCTTTTTGGCTATCTAAGATGGTATTAGATGGATGGGAGGAATCAGAAAGAGTTAGGCTCAAGGAAGGAGGGACGTCAACGATCTGGAAAGATGAGAGGGAATGGGGAAACGATGGTCTTGTTACTGTTCAGAGTGCAAAGTGGGGGGAGTTTTTAGGGATCATGGAGGGTTGTGACCGTACGCTCATCTCCCTCTTTTTTTCTCGAACATTTTCTGATTATTTTTTTTCTTAGATTGGGAAATGCGAGGTTCTCGAGGGATCGAATTTGGTGTTGATCTTCCGGCCTTGCCCGCTTTCGGACTAGGAAAATCTCCTCATCCCACCAGTACGATTACCCGACCTGGGCCCATACTATCTTCGACTGCGGCGGCACAACAAGCGCAAGGAGATGGATGGGGATTTGGGGATTGGATGAAGTTTGTAGGTGCCTGGAAGAAGAGTGAAACAGACAAGGCTGCAGTTGCTGCGAAGAACGCTGGAATGGAGGAAGAGAGCAAGCTGGAGAAAGATAAACGCGAGAGGCGAAGGGAGGAGGAGGCAGAGAGTGCGCTTAAAGTATCGGCGGATAAGATGTCGATCGTATTCGACTGGTTGATCGACAAAGTTCCTGCTCCGACAACTATTTTCCCCCCTGGGGCCATTGGTCCATCCCCGTCTTTGAACACAACACCTACGTCGTCAACGGTGCCCCAACAGTCAGCTTCCAAATCAAAGTCCCCCTTGGCGGAGATAAAATATCTTACGGAATACGAGCATAAACCGAGAGTGAAGAAGAGAGAACTCGCTAGTAGACAGGACCTGGAGATATTTTACGTTGCTTTGGCGAAGCAGATGTGGGACTCTGGGTTGTAATTGGGTTTTGCGGTGACATATAATAAACTCAGCATCTGGCGACTCCTCGTTCTATGTGCATGAGAGTCCATCATTATGATAATATTAATACTTGTGACCACCTCGAATTTAGTGCTCCGCTTATCGTTCAACGGCCCGGGATTTTCTGTTTCAAAGACCCTCACGAATGAAGAGGTTATACCTTAACATGGTAATTGTTTTCTTCCTACAGTCAGTCAAGGTGCATCTCAAATACGTCGTTTCCTTCTTGGAACAGTGTGCAGAGCTCATCCATAGCTGTCACTTCTGCTTGTACTTAAACGGGGTCGACGCGATAAACAAAAAGGCCAGCAACTTACATTCTGGCTAAAAAATTTAAAAGCCCTTGCAGATTGTGCCTTTTAGTTCACATCTCTTCTCGGCCTCGATGAGAGTGACGGTCTCCACTCTTCACCACGCATGGTACCCGCCAGTCATCAAGATACTTGAAAAGTGTCAAACTCTGGACGATTATGAAAACGAATCTCCAACTTACTCGCTCCCGGTACAATAGCTCGACGCGTCACTGGCCAACCAAGTAACCGCGCCTCGAACTTCATCCCGTCGTCCAATTCGTCCTATTGGATTTAACGTGGACCATTTTTCCAAAAGCTCCGGTTTCTGGACGAGATGTGCTGCTGTCATGCTGATTTGAAGTACTCAGCACCACCAATCGAATGAAGAAAACGAACTCACTCTGTGTATATGTATCCTGGAGACAAGGAGTTGACACGAATTCCTTCTCGACCCAACTCGCAGGCCATACTACGCGCCATTTGGAGGACAGCAGACTTGCTGGTATTATATGAAATACATGGAGGGTCCTATCGAATCATTTCAGAAACCCATTACACCCATAATCTTTGAACTCACCTCATTCGCGAAACTCCCAGATTTTGAAGCGATCAGGATGATACTCCCCCCATTCCCAAATTTTCTCATTTGTTGACCCGCCCCTTGTGCAGTGTATAACACCCCATTCGTGTTGACGTCCATGACTTCCTCAAACTCCTCAGCCGGGTAAGTAAGGCAATCTCTAGCCGACTTGAGAACACCCGCAGCCGCCACACATATGTCCATCCTTTTCTCAATTCCGCCTATCCTCTCCGATATTTCCCAAACTTCTTTTTGATTTCTCACATCTACACTGACATATTCCATCCGTGATCCAATCCCAAGCCTCTCCACGAAATCCTTCGTCTTTGTCCACTCATCGGAGGGCATGTCACGCATTCCGAGGCAATAAATGGCACGCGCGCCTGCCTCGCACAACGCAAGCGCCATTTCGAGGCCCAGGCCCCTATTTCCGCCTGAGACTATGCCCACTCTTCCTGTGAGTGCAAATTCGCTGAAAATTTTTGGTTTGGGTTCCAACGAAGCATCTTTAGCCGCCTCAAGAGCCGCATCTACACCTATCGGCGCGAGTGGTGAAACCGATTGTCTCATGAATGCTCGTCGACTTGTCTTTATTTTGGTGAACAAACGAACTCCGCAGCATGCCTGGGCATAAACACAGGAGATTTTTCTCCGAGCAAAAAGAAGTGTCATGGTAGTTGTAAGTAAGGCCCGAGATGCATCAGGCTCCTAAATTTTCGCGTCGTCGAAAGGACATGAGCCAACTTAAAATGGAAACGCTTTGGTCCATGATCATCCAGACCACGCGGTCTCCGCTGGTCTCCATCATTTCGAAATTCGGACAATTTAATTATCGAGGTATGAAAATCTCGTGACAATAGAAAAGCGTAACTCATTTCCCATTCTGGTTCTAGTGGCCACACCCCTATGACCCCATGCGACGACCTCGGTGCATCTGAGACCTCTTGAAATGCAGGTGAAAAATATTTATTCCTCGCCTCAACTCAAATTTGTGCATTCGCTCCTTCTGCAAAACTTTTGGGCGAGTTACGGTTCTGAAAATGTCTCTCGTCCGTGCCGCCCTCGTTGTCATTCAAGCTTTTGCGAACGCCAGCGTTTGTTCACCCCCTAACCCCACTTCCCAAAAACAAAGGTACCACATCGAACAAATGTATATTTTGCGGATTGCCCCTGCTGTCTTCAAGGTCTGGCTTTTCTGGTTGGGTTCTCGTCCCCACTAATAATGCTGCACTCTCAGTGTCATACTTTTATCGCCTATCTTTGTGCGATATTCGAGGTGCTGTTTTACCTCCATAGCACTTTCACTGCTTCCATGATCAATACATTGTCAACGCTCGTCTTTGCGGCTTCCAAGATCAATCCATCGTTGACACTCCCAACCCTTATCTGCCCTGCGCAGTCCACCATATCGGAGGCGTCACCTCTGCTCCTCAGGCTGACACCGACATTTTTGCTGGGAGTTCTGGCTGTCCTTCTCGGAGCTTTCATACGCCAAGATTGCTTTAAAACTCTTGGTTCTCATTTCACTTTCGAATTGACCATTCAACAAAACCACCGGCTTGTCACAAGGGGTTTCTATGCCTATGTCAGGCATCCATCTTACACTGGAGCCATGCTCCTCGTTTTCGGGCTCGCTCTCACACATCTTACAAGAGGGAGCTGGATGACAGAATGTGGACCTTTGGCATGGACCCGGGATATCGGTGGAGAGGCAGCCAGGATTGCAGTTTGGGCATCTTGGTGGTTCTGGATGCTTTGTGTTGCAATCAGTCGGGCGGATGCAGAGGATCACCAGCTGAGCAAGGTGTTCCATGAGGAATGGGATGCATATGCACAGCTAGTTCCGTCGTGGTTCATGCCTGGCTTGATTTGAAGGTTTGTTATTGCACGGTTTTGTATGCGTTCCTCTCTAATCCCTACGTTTTCAAGATTGGATCGATGATCTTCATTTTCCACACAAATAGGTTTTACTCCCTCTACTCTTTTCATAGTTCCCGTTTTTTGATGTACGATAACTTTTGCAGTTGCTCCTGTATTTTCGCTCGTGTAGTCTACCAAAAAAGCGAGACTACTAGCAGCCCTCCGAAAAGTTTAAACAGCAGCGAACAGACTTCCGAGAGTCTTTGATTGCTCTTTGCTGAGGCCAACCGTAGAATTTATATAATTGTGATGCCTCTATTTTCAATAATGCAGGGCTATTTTACTGTATGTAATATGTAGTAGTAGAAGTAGAAATCGGAGTAGTTTTCTGTTGTGTACGAACCTGGTGGGCTAACGAAACAACCTCAGGCTGGGGTTCAAAATCGATCCAGAGCAAAAGCAGTAAGTACAGTTAAGTAACTCTATTCGAAAATGAATCTGGTAAAAATACTGGCACTGGCCTCCGACCATTGGATCTCGACAGATGGGTGGGTAAAAACGCCGAACAGTTCGCTTTGGTTGGCCCAATGCATTCTCAAACCGGCAAGCGCACGGTTGTACATTATCTCTGCATCTTTAACACTGCCTTGATCAGCGTGGAGAACATCCAGGTTGCGACGTGTCTCAGGACCTCTCTTTACCAGCCAGCGCACGGTTGAACATCATCTCCGACTCGTTGTGACGGCCTTGCTTGCTATAGAGGACACCTAAATTGTTCACGGTGTTGAGCGTGGACATGTGCTCGGGTCCCAGTGCCTTCTCTTTACCAGCCAGCGCACGGTTGTACATTATCTCTGCATCCTTGAGATGGCCTTGATCAGCATAGAGGATCCCCAGGTTGTTGACGGTGTCGAGCGTGGGCGTGTGCTCTGGTCCCAATGATTTCTCATAACCGGCGAGCGCACGGTTGTACATTATCTCTGCATCTTTGAGACGGCCTTGCCTGCTGTAGAGAACCCCTAGGTTGTTGACGGTTTCGAGCGTGGACGTGTGCTCGGGTCCCAATGCCTTCTCTCTACCAGCCAGCGCATGATTGTACATTATCTCTGCGTCTTTGAGACGGCCTTGCTTGCGGTAGAGGAGACCCAGGTTGTTGACGGTGGTGAGCGTGGACGTGTGCTCAGGTCCTAATGACGTCTCATAACCGGCGAGCGCACGGTTGTACATTATCTCTGCATCTTTGAGATGGCCTTGCGTGCTGTAGAGGAACCCCAGGTTGTTGACAGTTTCGAGCGTGGACGTGTGCTCGGGTCCCAATGCCTTCTCTCTACCAGCCAGCGCACGATTGTACATTATCTCTGCATCTCCGAGACGGCTTTGACCAGCGTAGAGGGCACCCAGGTTGTTGGCGGTGTTGAGCGTGGACATGTGTTCAGGCCCCAGTGACTTCTCTTTACCAGCCAGCGCACGGTTGTACATTATCTCTGCATCTTTGAGACGGCTTTGATCAGCATAGAGGATCCCCAGGTTGTTGACGGTGTTGAGAGTGGACATGTGCTCAGGTCCCAATGACTTCTCATAACCAGCAAGCGCACGATTGTACATTAACTCTGCATCTTTGACACGGCCTTGCCCGCTGTAGAGGATCCCCAGGTTGTTGACAGTGGTGATCGTGAATGCGTGCTCAGGACCCAATGCCTTCTCATAACCAACAAGCGCACGGTTGTACATTATCTCTGCATCTTTGAGACGGCCCTGATCAGCATAGAGGATCCCCAGGTTGTTGATGGTGTTGAGCGTGGACGTGTGCTCGGGTCCCAATGTCTTCTCTCTACCAGCCAGCGCACGGTCGTACATCATCTCTGCATCTTCTCGATGACCTTGATCAGCATAGAGGGCACCCAGGTTGTTGACGGTTTCGAGGGTGGAAGCGTGCTCGAGTCCCAATGCCTTCTCTTTACCGGCGAGCGCACGGTTGTACATTATTTCTGCACCTTTGAGACGGCCTTGCCTACTGTAGAGGACCCCCAGGTTGTCGACGGTTTCGAGGGTGGAAGCGTGCTCGAGTCCCAATGCCTTCTCATAACCAGCAAGCACACGGTTGTACATTATCTCTGCATCTTTGAGACGGCCTTGCCTGCTGTAGAGGGTTCCCAGGTTGTTGACGGTTTCGAGCGTGGACGTGTGCTCAGGACCCAATCCCTTCCCATAACCAGCAAGCGCAGCATTGTACATCATCTCTGCATCTTTGTAACGGCCTTGATAATGGTAGAAATTACCAAACGCTGCGCGAGCTTCCAAAAAGCGATCACCCAACTTCGAACTCTCCACCTCTCCCCAGATCGCATCTAAGTGTACTTGCCCCTCTTGCCGTGTTTGGTAGTCACTATCACGAATAGATTCCAGGTAACCTTCCAAGTGTGATATCGCAGCATCAAGAAAGGTGGTTTGCAAGCTTTTTTCAACCCGCATGCGAAGCCATTCGGACACCATCGAATGAAGTGATACCGAAATTCCACTTTCATTGGAGTGCGAAAATTGAAGCAACGACAGCTCCTGCATCTTCACCATCGCGTTTTCGAATTTCAGATGGTTCCACCGACCATCGTCCCTGAAAATAGACATCGGAGAGGTAGTCAGATTGTGGTCA
>Ga0307517_10014638_pt1 | contig 10510 bp, 15 predicted proteins | sample 23_EM_MG_FD_194515 | JGI IMG/M metagenome (GOLD analysis project Ga0307517, IMG submission 194515) | Populus trichocarpa ectomycorrhiza microbial communities from riparian zone in the Pacific Northwest, United States - 23_EM | ecosystem: Host-associated > Plants > Roots > Unclassified | place...
GGCATCTTCTTGATCCCCTCATCCAAACTCTTTTTCCTGCACGACATACCCTAGCCGTCAGTTTGGGAAGCTATTCGAAATACCGAGGTGCGCATCGGTCAGAAGAGAAGAGTGTTGCGGAGTCTGGATGGAAGTAGGGCGCTCTATTTGACTCAACGGGGAGGTCCACACCTGGTAAGTACTACTCAAATCCTCCTGTCACGATGCTTCAACAACGACGGGCCTATCGATGGCCATCCTTTAGGTTAATTGTATGCGGCACGGTTGGTTGTGCTTCAGGATCCCCTGCCCGTGGCGGACCGGTCACGGGGCTGCCTCCACGCCCGAGACGATTGCCTCGATCAAGGAATGATAAAACAAAGTTTACCTGGAGGACAGTGTAAGCTGCAATCCAACCCCAATTCCAGAGGGGAGGGTGCCTCTGATCCAGCCTAGGGACGGCGCACGTTTACCAAAGCTAATAAGCGGAGGCAAGGTACGATGAAGCCGGGGGTGCGGCGTCTTCGATAAGACCTACAAGCCTTGCCGGGCTTCGCCCCGGCGCCATTCGTTCTCCATGTGAGGACATTTCCGTAAGGATATATTGAAGTACCAAGGTGAGAACACGTTGATCTCAACCCGGTAGAGGGGAGAGACACGTTCATTGCTTGTGCATTTGCGGTTCAAAAGTTTGGCATTTTGGGGCCGAATCATATATTTCTGATTTTACAATTAGATCAACAATTCTTTATACGTTACATTTGTTGTAGTTGGACACTCCAGCGTGGGCAAACGTACAATCGCGTCCGAGCGGCGTCTGATTCTCGACAATGCTGTGTATAGTTGGCCGTGTGTGAAAACCTCTTCCGTCAGATCGACCCCGACGCTGTCCAATGTTAAACCTTGACAGCTATGGAAGGTGGAAGCATATGCGGGTGCGAGTGGGAATTGTCGGCGGCAAAGTGTGTGACCGGATGGCAGTCGTTCTTTGAACACGATGCGAGGCAATAGGATGTCGGCACTGGGATCGGTCCCAGGGGTTTGGGTGTCCCGGAGTACACGGACAGTAATCAATTTTGAACCCGTCCCAGTCACCACAACTCGCACGTTCTTCACCAAGCCCATATCGATAGAGAAGTTTCGCAAGAGGCGATAAACCCCTCCTACCTTTGCCATAAGACTGTAGTCTGGCATTCCATTGGGGCGCCGATACCGAACGTAGTCCAGAATGGCATCAGGGTTGGGGAGAGGAGAGTCACCGCCCGAGCCAAAATTCACCATCTCTGCAACTTCGGCATGTTTCTCGAGTGAGTCCGCTGCGTGGTATTGGCGAGAGGTGGAATGGAGTAGGCTGAGGACTTCAGCGTTGTACAGATCAACTTGTATGTTGGTCGGTGCCAATATACAACGCCGAAGGCAGGCAGCGGGCCCGTTGTTGATGATATTCTGGCTGTAAACAAAGTTGATGATGTCCCCGGCACTTGTGGTACGGGTAAGAAAAGAGAGGTCAACACGGGGGCCTGCGCCGTCGCCAATTTCATCCACGAATGAAGCGAGGGCCGGGTCCATCAGCAAACCTTCCCGATCGCTTTTTTGCTTTTCGGCTGCTTTGCCCTTGCTTATCACTTTTTCGTAGCACTTTTTTAACTTTTCCACTTTTTCGGGTCTTTTCAAAAACTTATCTCTTACTTATTTCGCTAATTGCCACCGGCTGTAATTATGTAAGGTAAACACACAGATGCGATATATAGGAACAGTGCATCATCTTTTGGCCCCACTTAGCGCGATTCAATCGACGTGGGTCGAACCATGGAAGGTTCAGGAATTCGACATATGAAGGGAGTATGTTCCTGTTGGTGCGGCGGGGATTTCCGTGATACACACGTGACAGATGCTGCTCGCACTGGCTGCTGCTCAGGGTGAGGTGCGGGTTTCCCCGTTCTTGCCGTGCGAAGCAATTGTTCATCGCCGCAGAGATTGCCGAAACGCGCATGTGAACATGGGGCCTCGAGTTGCTCGCGGCTGCACCGACCGGCGTGTTATGACCGTATGGAAGTGGCGGTCGCCTTGGGGGGAGGAGTTGGTGACGTGTCTCGCACCAGGTTTGTCTCAGAAACCAGCAAACGATCTTATTTTTCTAAAATACGGTTTGGTATACTCGAATAATACATCATCTGGAAAAGCGAGGTTGGTTTGATGGAAAGCGTTCAAAGGAAATGCTCAATAACATGAGGGTGGTGATAAGTGTCCGAAAGTCGTTCCAGGATGCCCGTTGTTTTTGTAACCCTTCGGAGTTGAGGGAGGGCGAGTGTATGCGGTGTGCGTGTAAGGGTGGGACAATCCGGTAATGCGGTTACTGAATTCTAATGGCATAGCCAACCGCAGCCCAGAGTTCATCTGTTTGACAGGAGTGTTGGGTTCGATGCTGGAGGCTGGTGGGGGTCTGTGTAAATCCTCTGTATTCTCCTCTAGGCAACGTGTTTCCGGGTACGTTGGGGGTGCTGGGTGGGATAGGGCCTCTGAGGTTTGCAAGAGGCTGGTGGCATCTGGGAGGGGCATGAGAGTGTGGTGAGACCGCCTCGGTTGCAGGAACCTCTGGTCTGGAGCGGGGCAGGTGCGGATCTCGACGGCGGCGAGGGAAGTGTAATCAGGCAAACCCGTGAGCTTGGGGTAGTTTTTTGTGATCCCATTCATGTGGAAGAATGAGATGGTGGGTTGGTAGGTGGTCTCGATGAGTGGGACCTGGAGGGGGACCCTGTCGAAGGAGATGCGCCCCAAAGTGGTGAGAATAGAGTGCTTGGCAGTGCGGCCAGCGACTACGGGGGGCAGATCAGGAAACCACCTGGACCGCAGGCCTGCCAGGCACGCACCGTTGCAAATTCTGTTCGCGTTGGAGTTGGAGAGGGTCTCTTTCTCACACCGGTTGGCCGGGTCGTGGGCTTGGTCAGTGGAGGTCAGGGGTGGGCGGTGGGTGTAGGTCTTGTTGCAGATCAGTCGGATGCTGGCATGAGTGTAGAATTTGGAGGGTCCAGGGGGTAAGGTTAGACAAGAGGACGTCAAAGCTAAAGGTGAAAAAGGGTATTCCACACCGGAGTGGGAGAAGACGGCACAAGGGCGGCCAAAGCGCTTCCCCAATGCAACGTGGCCCCCTGCTCTGGAAAGCGGGGGTGGGCATAGCGACAGTTAGGGGGGTCCGTTGCATCAGGTACACACTCAGCGTTCCGAGCGTGCACAACTCGAGCTCCTGAGGGTTAGAGAAGCGGTTTAGGACCCCGCGTGTTGAAATAACCGTGTGCGCGTGGGAACCGTTCAGTGACCGGAGTTCGTCACAGGGGTGAGCTCGAGTTTTGAGCTCCGTGACTGGGTTGGGCCGCAATCATGCCAGGGCCATGGGAGCAATGAGAATAGGGCGGCCTTGGGTGGTTTACAGCCGTGCTAACTAGGCACCGTCATCAAAAACCCAGTTGGGACTGACTTTTCGGCACTCTCTTCCAACACCGGCCTCGAACGAAAGCGTCCGATAGGAGATTCTTTTTTCTTCTAAAATACAGTTTCATATGCATGGTAATCTATGTACTTGTTAACGTAAAACCCCTGGAATGAATCAAGGGCTTTGGTATAATTCAGCGTGTGAGGTAAAGGCTGTTGATCAAAAATGGGGAGAAGGTGTGCAGCACGCACAATGCTGTCAATGTGGATGACGGAGACATTTCGACGTGCCCCAGAATAATCGGGTGTTACAACCCACATCCCATTGTCGGAGTCAGGTTGATTGCCAAATGCCGAAAACCAGTGAACGAGGGCGCACTGGTGGAGCTCTCCGCCAACCGTAAACGAAAAGAAGAGAAGCACGCGTGCAACCAGGAAGCCACCCATGCCCAGGTCTGAACTCAGGCCGTTTGAAACAAAGATACAATCATACCGTGGGCCAGGGATTTCTCCTCGGTTCCAGGACGGTGTGGCTCGTATGGTCTCGTGATACATCCCTGTAGTTGCAGACGGGTTGGATGGAGCACAAAAGATTGCGCGTGCTGAATGGAATACCTTCAGGTGCTCTGCGTAGGGGCTGGTGGGTTGGGGGGAGGTGGAGGGTAGGTCAGTGTCGCTGGCATCAGGGTCAAGGTATTGGTGGACGAGATCCGGGAGATTTGGGTGACCAATGTGTTGCCCAAGGCCGTCAAAGCTCTGGGGATATTTCGAAGCTGGGAGTGCCAGGGACGTGATCAGATTCCAGTTGAAAATAACTGCAAGAATGAGAGCCTACCAGGTGTTTGAGCAAGAAAGACCTCGTTATGGATCGCATCTTCATCTGCTGCTCCAGACTGATCGTCGTCATCGTTGGATGGAACGGGGTGTGGAATGCGAGACTGCCAAGTTGGTGACTTAAGGAGACCTCGCGTAGTGAAACGCACTCGGACGGCAGTCAGTTTCTCCATGCGTTGGTTTGTGAGCATGATCTGGTGGATGGCGTTGTATCGGCTTGATCGTCGCCATGGACGCTTGACTGCGGTGATATGCTTTGACTCCGTGATGGATGAGCACAGCCCATTTGGGGCGCCGAAGTTTTCAATGTGTTTTCGATAGTGGGTCATCGCGTGTTGGCGAGGCAGGGCAAAACCTGCAGTTGTTGATTCCCGGATGCCAAGCTCTTGGAACACTGCGCGGTACTTGTGAAACCGTTTGAGGGCGCCATCCAGGGTGTCCAGCGTTTGTTTGGTGAACGTGCTCATCCGTGCAATGTAACAAAAGTCGAGGTAGGCATTGAAACATCTCACGACGTCTTGTGGCACAAACCCTTCGATGGCCGACATCCAAACCTGGGAATCAGATATAAGTCACACTGGTTACACCACGCAAATGTGTCTCAGACCTTCATCAGTGCCTTCGAATCATTGCCAGTCCACTGCTGAAAATTTCGACCCTGTTTGAAGCGGCGGAGACCAGGGAACGGCGGGGCCAAGGATATTCTAGCAGTAGGTCAACCCGGCTGAAATGATATCATGAGAAACTCGTGCGCCTTACCGCCGATCGATTTCATCCAAAATTACTTCACTCTTCGCCTTCCCATGCTCTTTTTCGAGATACTCCACCACCCACTCAACAAGGTGATCTTTGAACACTCCCTTGATAACCTGGTGAAGGAGGTCCGGGGTGATGAGTTCATAGATGTCTGCATGCGGAAAGTGCTCAGTGAATGGCTTGAGGGATGGTGAGATGAGAAGTATCAATTGAAGGGGCGATGACTTACAATTACATTGTCAACAATCCCGTAATTTTCCCATATTGTCTTGGAGTCAAATGCAGACTTGCACGCATGGGTATGCTCCTTAGACCGCAATATAGGATTGGCTCTGTCGAGGTCAGTGGGCGGAGAGGTGCAACTGAGGTATTGCAGATGAGATATGGAAGTTGATGAAAAAGAAAGACACGCACCGCACACACCACCCATTGACCACGCCAGCCAGAAGAACTTGTTCGGGGTAATCGGCAATGTAGGGGCCAAGAGCATATACCGCCCTTCGGTAGTGGCCATCAGGACACATTACAACGTCCGGTTTTGACATGTATGGGCGGAGCGGGCTCAGGATGGTCTTGATTGACTCATGCATTAGCTGCCTACGAAATGATCGGAACAGGGCGCTCCGCCCATCTTTTCGACTACCTAGAAGTGCGTGTAAGACGGCAAAAATGTGAGGGACAAGGCGCTTACTCTTTGGTATAGCCAGAAATCCAATAGGAATAAGGGCATCACAGTGAGCACGGCGAACTGAGTTCTTGACATTTCCGGGTGAAATATACAAGGGGTGATATTCATTCTGACCCGTAGCGTTGGATGCGAGTGTCTTGTCACTCCCAATGATCAAGGGGACTATCATTGATCCATGGAGTTGAGGGTCTTCTCCGAGCTTATCCTAATATGATCCTCGTAAGTCAAGTGGAATGTAGAGAATGACGGAAAACCTGCCGCTTGTTCCCAGGCCCAATCACCCGACATCACGTCAGACCGCTGCTGAGATTCATCTTCAAATTCCATGTAAGGAGAGTAGTCGAATTGGCCGTTGAAGGCGGGGTTTGAGATCAGGTTTCGTATCATGGTGAGGGGGTCACGATAGAACACAGTGTACTCCTTTACCATCCAGTCAGGAGGGTTTTCGGCCGGGTGAACACCAGAATATTTGGCAGAGAAGCTGTGCCATGGAGCATCACCGTCCTGAATAGAGTCGATGGTGGCGAGCATATCCTGATGGCTCTCAAACGGCGCACAGTGGTCCGCCATTGTTGATGCCCACAGACGCATGAGGACATCAACATTCCCCTGTGACATTTCAGCCTTCTTGAAGAGGAAATCCGCGGTTTCAAACTGGACTTGTGAACCAAATGGCGCCCAGTTGTATGAACCATCCACCGTCTGTGAGGGTGGTGAGGCTCCACTTTCAAGGTCATAGCCATCTCGGTCGCATGGGGTACCTGTCACCAGAGCATTCTCAGGGAATATCACATGAGGCCACGACAATCTCCACTAACCGTCGATGAGTGGGTGGCGTACCCGGCGAAGGGGCTTATCCCGCTTCCCAAACTTTTCGTGGTGTTTGTGTTTTGTGTTGAGATGTTGAGTCAGGCCGCCTGGCGAGCGGCAGACCTTCTCGCAAGAGGGATGAGGGCAGCACCAGTTACCGGGCATAGGTGAGCAGCAGAGAGGGGAGATATGGAACCGAGTGTAAAGTGGGGGAGCTGACCAATTGGCCCCCTCCGTGCACACAGAACACGGAACATGGAACCCAGGCGGGGTCAGGCCATATGTGGGAAAGATGTCACGGTAATCAGTAAAGATGTTGTTTCGTATATCGGGTTACTTACCCGCTGAGGAGGCCGCCTGGTTTTTTCTAAGTTGGGACTACCAGACGGCCACGGCCCTCCAAAAAACCAAACCAGCGGGCGCACCCCTCCGCCGCCGTGCCGGGCCCAGGGGGAGAAGTGCCACTGCTGCCAAAAAAATGGTCACGGCGATGTTGGCTTGGTAACTGAGGAGGCAAATAGTGCGGTATACACATCTGGTTAGAACATAGAGCATAGAAGTTTTTGACGGAGTGGATTTTTTTTCAAGGTGATATAATGCGAACATACCGCTGACTGGAGGTCCTGAAGTTCATCCACCCGACATCACTCACTCTGTTCCACTCCCCATTCACTACCATGGAACGCTCCGATCGCAAGCGTACTACGTTGACACCGGGCATGGTGGACCTCCCGAAAAAGCGCAGGACTAGTGCAGAAGTTGCCCTTGAGAAGAAAAAGAAGAACGACGTGGCCGCTGCGAGAGCACGAGCTAAGCAACTGGCAGCAGTTCAGGTAGCTGAACTTGAGAGCCGGATGGTGGCACAGGACAAGGGGAGCAGCGTCAACACACTCACCCCTAAACAGCCTCACAAACGGCCAGCAACCGGTGCAAGCAGAGATGTAAGTTTTTCCGATCGCCGATCAGATAAGCCGTTTACCCAAGCCACGCGCCCCAGATACTGGCAGCTCAACCCACTGTCACACTAGTGGGAACCCTACCTAACGGACGTGAAAAGAAGAGGAAGGCTGACGCACAACCAACGGCTATGGTAACAAAAAGGAAAGGGGGTCCAAGGTACGCACCTAAACATAGTTGTGTTTGATTTCATGCTGTTGACAATACGCGCACAGATCCTCTGCTCCCACGAAGCCGAAAGGTTTTAAAAACCATCTCACCCACGTTTCCCCAGCCCCTGGGCCTCCCTCCAAGGAACCAGAGGCCACCACCGATGGAGAAGACAGTCCTGAGGGAGATAGCGAGGGAGATGGGGAGGATGAGTCTGAATACCCCGGAAGCGATGACAGCGCGTCACTGGTGCGTCTTTGTATCTACCTTGGCAGCAGCAGTTTGGATCATGAACATCAACCGCAGGTCATTATCACATCCTCCCCTACGAACAGCCAGACCTCAGATCACCCCAACCGCCGAGTAGCTCGCTTGGGGGTACATTCCCTCCCTGAGGCGATACAACGTTCATTCGCCGACACATTTGTTCCATGCGTTGTCTCCAAGGTTGGCTGTTCATCTGAGCCATGGCACCGTGTTAGGGTTAAGGATCTTCAGAGCCTTTTTGCGCTCGTTTACCCCAACCATGACCTTACAATCACCAGGGGCGATGCCCTTGAGTCTGCAGTGCGTTGTACCATTCCTAATTCATCATTGGCCCACACTCACATCTCTCAAGACCAATTCGAGGGTTATGTCCTTCAGGAACACTGTCGCGAGGCGGGCCCTAGAAAACGTTCAGGCCTATATGAAGCGTTTTAACATCCACGAGACCCAAGCATATGTTGCCTCAGCATTCTCCTATCACGGAGAAGTTCCGTTTCTCTATCGTACCTTTCGGCTCACAGAAAATGTGGAGCCTGACCTCAAAAAGGAAGCCGGTGGATTCAAAGTTGTGCGTGACCCTATCTTGTACTCCATAGGATTCTCTTACCTAACCGCAGACAGATCCGTCACGGACTTTTCCAGCATCAAATTATCCTCCAGACGATGTTGATGTACTATCAACAGATCAAGTCAGACGTTGATACTGCCTGCCTAACTGGCATCCACCCCATCGGAGTACTCGCACTCACCTGTGCAGCGGTACGTACACTTCTCACTCATTCCTGTCAGGTTGGTGACCAACACTGATTAGGTTGCGCGTGCACTCCGAATGCACCAAACCGGTGTTTTTGTCCTCAACGCAACACCATTCTCCGAGAAGGACTTGGGAAAAGACACCAGAATTTACCTGAAACTCATAGACAAATTATCAGAATCCCGGTGGACAGGCATTTACTCTGCTCTCAAGGTGACTGCAGAGATCATCGACGAACTTAGGATGGTCTCGAAGGCAAGTCCGGGGGCCCTGCAGGATGAACCTGGGGGTTTTCACATTCAGGACTCCGATCCTATTGATCCTGACGAGGATGTGGATGTGGACGTAGAGTAGTCATTGTACTTATTACTTTTCACGACCAAATGATACTTATTTCGCACTTATTTCGTGCTTTTCACTTTTCCCACTTATCGTTTTACTTATTCGAGCACTTAATTCGGGCGGGAGTACCCTGGCTTAATAAGTAATTACTTATTGCACTTATCGTCGCTTTTTTCACTTTTTTGTGCTTAAAAAGTGAATTTGACGTTGACTGATGTCTTCGGCATTTCGAATAGGAGCGATGAGCCGGGTGATGTGGAACTGTGGCCAGAAGTGAAATCGTGAGATACATGTGTTCAGAATGTCCGCTTTCGTGCCACGCGGGATGACGGGGCAAGTTTGTCGGAAGTCCCCAAGGAGGATTACAACCTTACCACCGAACGGGGTTTGGTTGCCCATAATTTTCCGACAACACTCTTCCACACACGCTAGAACTGCACGATTCGCCATAGGTGCCTCGTCCCAGATAATGAGGTCGCATTTTCGAAGCAGTTCACCACGTTGGTGATGCGGCTCAATTGTAGATTCGAGCAACTCGTTATTTTCGTTAACGGGAACCTGAATTATGTCAGGGATGGAGGTTCGCTGAGATTGGTTATGGACATACACCAAATGTGGAGTGTGTCGTTCGTCCCCCAGGGTAAAGCTGAGCTGCGAACGCTGATGTCGCTGTCGGAAGAGCGATTTTCCTGACAGATCGCACCCAGGCACAGAGGGTGTTTACCAGAAACGTTTTACCACGGCCAGCCTTTCCGTCAACGAACATCAAAAGTGGCTCGTTATTCAAGATAGCACACTGCACCCATGAGAATATATCCCGTTGCTCGGGATTGAACACTGACAACCCAACATCCACCTGTTGTTCCAGCATCCCCACCTGTAGCGACCAACGGTGCAACTCCCATTCGACCTCGTTGTTGTGTGTCGCGGGTTGTGGTAGCCCGTAATCATTGAGGTGTTTGCCATGGCCTTGGAGGATTGATCCGAGCTGTTTAAGAGCCTCGTTGCAACCTTGCTTGACATCACCGATGGCCGCCAGGATAAAATCTTCGGAAATCTTGGGTCGGAACTCGTTCCAGAATTCAAGGGGGGTACTGATGCACGAATTAGTAAGCAGGTGGATGAAGAGGATGCGTAATTGTTGGGGTGTACGGAGGGTGTCCACAGCCTCTCGCATGCAGACCTGAGCCTCATCCTTGTCTGTGAAGAGACCCAGGGCGATGCAGGCAGCCTGGAATGACGGATGAACCGTTTCGCCGATTGTTTGAAGGTCCTCCCAGCTAGTTCCAGGCCGAGATAGCAATAGACTCCGGAGATAGAAGAGCTCTCCACGGGAGACGTGAACAGATTGGAGGCGGGAGAGGTGTGGCCGCAGGGGGTCGCGTTGTACGACATGCATCACGGGAGCCCCTTGGTCACAGTAGTACTTATTAAAATTATAATAGAGCTATGAGACTTTGTCATAATGTAAAGTCGATTTTCTCATAGGTTATTCTAATCCTCTAGGCCTGCTGGGGGGTCAGAATTTTTGTCCCGGGGTTTTC
>Ga0307517_10014639_pt1 | contig 10509 bp, 6 predicted proteins | sample 23_EM_MG_FD_194515 | JGI IMG/M metagenome (GOLD analysis project Ga0307517, IMG submission 194515) | Populus trichocarpa ectomycorrhiza microbial communities from riparian zone in the Pacific Northwest, United States - 23_EM | ecosystem: Host-associated > Plants > Roots > Unclassified | place...
TTATTGTATTAGTAATTGATGCCCTATAATTTCTTACAAATTATATCGTGTGATGAACTTGGCAGATTTTGACCAGTTCCCTCAACATGCTTGTCTCCATGACGTCTACCACCAGTCTTCCAATCAATTTCCTGATATATATTTACTGTTGAATGTAGTTGGGGCATGTAGGCGAGCTGATTTCCACTCGTTTAAATAATATTTATTTCTATTTTGAGATAAAAAAAAATAAAAATAAAAAAAGTATAACTATTTTTAGTTGAAAAAATAAAAATAAAAAAATAAATATTATTGGACAGTTTTGAATTTAATTTATATATTTTCAAAACAAGAGATACGGAGAAAACACGTATTCAGATACAATATTTATTATTTTTTATCCCTAATAAATCTCTGTAAAAATAAAATTAATTCCAAAATTATCCAACCAATGCATTTAAGGCTTAAAAAAAAGTTATTATCATAGTTTTAAAACTTGATCCAAGAATCAACCCGAGATAAAAGTCTGGGTCATGGGATTTAAAGAGTGAACAAGTTGACTAGAATTAACTCGTGTTAACTCAGATTTTTTTTTAAAAGGATCAAGTTGTTTTGACAATAAAAAAGTCAACGGGTTTTTTACCCAAGTTTAATTCCGGATCAACTCGGTTTTTATCGGATCAGATCAGATCAATCTTTTCTCTATTTTTTCTTAAACTCAGGTTAGTTGGGTCCTAGATCTCAGGTCAACCCCCAAGCCAATTTGAGTTTTTATATGTATTAAGTAAGGTTGTTAATTCTGTTATGGTTGGAGTGGTCAGTATATCTCGTTCCAGTTCAAAAAACATAAACAATCTCATCCCACTCATAATCTCGGCCTGTTCTAAAAATTCCAGCCAAATTCTAACCAAAATGTTTTGGTTTCGTTCTGACCATTCTATTTTTGCCAAATAGTGTTTTTTTTTTCTTAATGAAAAAAATGAAATGCCAACCGGAATGGGATTGACAATCTTGGTATTAAGAGTAAAATATTTTTTTTTATGTTTTGTCTACTATCAACCAAACAAGATACAAAGATAATAGTTGTATCTTCTATACCACTACCAAACATAATTTTGACAGTAATACATATTAAGGGTAAAATATTTTTTTTTCATGTTTTATTATGTTTTGTCTATCATCAACCAAACAGAATACAAAGACAATCACCATGTCTTGTAAACCAATACAAAACACAATTTTAATTTGTCTTTTATTTTGTCTTGTCTTCTATGTCTCCATTGTCTTTTCTCCTATGTTTCAATTGTCTTTGTCTCTTCTGTCCTAGGACAGTAATAAAGTGCTACCTTAGTTAGCGTTTGGTTATTGCTTCGGGACAGAAAAGACAATGATAGTAGAGACAAAAAGACAAGTAGAAAAAAGACAGAGATAAAATTATGTTTGGTGGTGATGTACAAAATAAAATGATTGTTTTTGTATCATATTTGGTTATGGTGAATAAGACAAAATAAAAAATATAAAAAAAATCTATTTTACCTTTAATATGTATTGTTGTCAAACTTACATATTTTAAAAAATAATTAGTTTTTTTTTACTTTAGTTTATATTGTGTGTTGAGATTAAAAATATTATAATAACCCTAGTTATAAAACCAAAACCGATTTGACGGGTTGACCCTCTCAACCCGTCATCTGAACCTTGCATCGGGTCAACTCTCAAGTCGAGTTTTAAAACTATGATAATAATTATTGTTATCCATACGTTAAATCGGGTCAATCCATATTGACCCTCCCAACCTATGACCTGGGCCTTGCCCTGATTGACCATCGAGTTGGATTTTAAAATTATAATAATAACAATTGTTATCCTTAAATTGCTCTGAGTCAACCCAAGTTGACCCTCTTAATCTGTGACCCGGGCCTTGCCCTAGGTTGATCTCTGTATCAAATAGTAAAACTATAATAATAATCACTTTTATTTTGTGTTGACCCTTCTGACACGTGATCAAGCCTTACCCTAGGTTAACCCTCGAGTCAGGTTTTAAAACTACAATAATAACCACTTTTATCCTTATGTTGACTCGGGTCAACATTCAACCCCACTCGTGACCCGAGCATTGCCTCGGGTAGATCCCCGAATCAAATTTTAAAATTATAATAATAACCACTTTTATTCTTACACTAACTTGGGTCAACTTGAGTTAACCCGACTCATGACACAGGCTTTGCCCTGAATTGATTCTCGAGTTTGATTTTAAAACTAGAATAATAACCATTTTTTATCTTTATATGTTTTAGTTGAACAATTTTGGAATTGAAAGTTTTTTACAGATATATTAAGGAATAAAAAATAATAAATATTGTCTCTTGAGACATGTCCCCTATATACCTCATATTTTGAAAGTATAAAAATTCAGTCCAAAATTATCCCGGAGATAAATTTACTTTTATATCTGTGTTTTTGTCTCTTCAACCAAATATATTTCTCTCTTTGTTCCTTTTGTCCTAGGATAGTAATAAAATGATACTCAGGGACGAGGATGGTTGTTTACAATAATAGTTTTTAATACGTGTGTATATATATATATATATATAAAACTGATAATGTCCCGAAAATCCAAGTAGCCTAAGAATAAGGTTCTCGAGTTGGATAATCGGTAAATCAATTGGTCCTAGTAATAACATCAATTATCCCTACCTAAGGTGGTTGATAGCTTACACTCGGTGCTTGGTATGCCAATGTGGCTTGTGGCCAGTACCTACAAAAGGTCTCTTTTGGTGGAGGTGGAAACTCTATAATACTTAAAATAAGTATGTTTTTAGAGAGAGAAAATACAATAATATTCTAGAAAGTGATGCTCTGAAAATATATATGTAGTAGAGAATAAAGATTGTGAACCTTTATTCTGAAGGTCTCATGGTGTATTTATACTCCATGAGTCTTGTTTTTTTTGCGAAAAGGAGGGTTTAGAGTATAATTTTATCTTTATGATATTTTAAGTTGTATTTTACTCAAAATAATACGTATTGGATCAATATAAAATATTGAGAGACCCACATGACGAGTGTTGGGCTCAGGCAAGGTGCCCAAGCCCATTAGAGGTGAAAGTAGGTATGAGTGCGCTGCCTGGACCCAAACACGCTAGGCTCGTGCATCATAACTTGAGGCCATAAGAGATGAAAGTGGGTTCGGGTATGCTGCCAGGACCCAAACACGTTGGGCTCGGGTGTGACAGTCTGAGCCCATGAGAGGTGAAAGTGGGTTTAGGTGCGCTGCTAGGACCCAAACACGCTGAGCTCAGGCATATTAGAGGTAAGAAATGGGTTCAAACGTGCTGCTTAGACCCAAGCATGTTGGGCTCAGGGCGCACTCTCGAGTCTGGGCACATGAGGCTTGGGCGTAGAAGCCCTAGCCCATGGTGATGCCAGGTATATCATGCCCATACTAGGTGTACTCCTTGCATGGGCTCGGGCTTCTTGCTCAAGCTCATGCTTTCTAGGGAGTTGGGTTCTAGCGACCATACCCGAGCCCACTTTCCATGGGCCCCTGTTGTACTTTGAGCTCGAGATACCTAGCTCGAGCCTAAAAGGTGTTCTTGATAGGCCTATTTTGAGGGATTTTTCTGGTCTATTTTGAGAGGGAGGGGTTTGGGTTCATTTTACATGTACAACCATTAATTATAACAGTTTGTTATCTAAATTTCAAGCATTTTGGATAATCGTGACCGAGAAAATAAACTGCATTAAAATTACTAGTAGCAAGAAGCCCTACCAACCAGAAGTTTGAGGGCATCAACCTCAAACTACTTGTTCCATGCAAAATAATTTGGAGTCCTAACCAACCAGAAGAAGACTCGGCTCAAAATTTAGAAGATCAATCACTTTCCATGTCTTCCTTAATAACATCAATTCCACAAATGTCTCGAGGATGCTTTCAAAATTATTTACCTCTCATGGTGCGGATTTCTAAACTGCAATGGAACTATGGTGTTGTGGTTGAATGACTGCAATCTGACTATGCACTCCTTTTCTTAACTAATTTCACACTACTTTGTTTGTTTCTCATTGTATTTGGCTAAATGTCACGTTGCTTGAGATGTTTATTTTAGATGTAGTTTCTTTTTTCAATAATAAAAGTATTATATGTGTGTCAATTAAAACTAAATTTTTTAAATGATAAAAAAAGTTAAAGAATAGAAGAAACCTCTTTAACTACCAAGCTAATCTATTAAACATCCATCCACTTATTTTTTAAGAGAGTGATTGAAGGTTTTTATAGATGATGCAACCCATGTTTCATAATTTTTTAATTTTAAATTAATATTTTTGGATTGTTTTGTGTTTATTTTAAAAATAATTTTAAAAAATAAAAAAATATTATTTTAATAATTTTCAAGTAAAAACATTTTAAAAAATAATTACTTTCACCAAACACCCACCCCATATGGCCATTGCTGCTAATACAATTAAATCAGGGTAATTATATATTTTTAGTTTTTTTTTTTTTGGGGGGGGGATTTGTTTTCTTTTCTTGGCTTTTTTTTTATTATTATTTGTAGGAGAGAGCACACAAATTTAAAAGGTTGTTTTCTTTTCTTTTTGAAGACTCTTTTTTAACTAAAATTGAAGAGAGAGAAGCTTTCAAAAATAATTCACAGTGCATTTGGAAAATTCTGAAATATTACTTTTTTTTAATGTCCTTTTGAAATTGTTTTTTTTTATTTAATAGATTTGTTATGTTTTGGATCAATTTAGCTGAGATACTAACACGTCAAATGAGAGTGATTCCACATCATGACTGTGTTTAATAGATACTCAAGCAGACCGTACGACTCGAAGTGGTGTCTTCGAAGCCCTGTACTCTTAAGACAAATTTTATAGTTAAAATGTGATTCTACCACAAAATAGAGATGTTCTCTTTGTTTTCTTGTTGCTTTTCAGATCGCCTTGTGTGTCCACCTGTCCTCAAAAGTGCTGCTCCTTTTTATCTTATTTTTAGATCTTTTGATCCATGGATTGGCTAGTTAACTGGCGGCCGGGCGGCCGGGCGGCAGCCGGTGCTATGCATGATGCTTCAACTTTATAATTTTTATTTTATTTGCGAGAGAAAGAAAAACAAAGAAAAGGAACAAAACATTAATTACGTCGTTATCCTTATCTCAGTGGTTAAAGTTTCTACATCAGCGCCACCCAGTGAAATCAGAACAATTTTTAATGACAGGCCGCTTGTGCTTGCTTTTATCTGAACTAGTTTCCCAGTTCCCGGCCCACACGGGTAGGAGAGTGTCATGTCCTGCAGCCGGCAGCTTTTTTTTTATAATTAATATTGATGTTTGAATTAACTATTAATTTTATATATTTTATAATTAACAATCATAAAAATATTCAGTATTCTGAAATTTTTAGAACTCAAGCTAATAATTTCTAAAAACAAATTTATTATTTAACCAGTTAAGTTACACTCCTCTAAATTACCATCAACTATTTTAAAGAAAACTCGAGAGTGTGGTAAATTTGTTTTTGAAAATATTTTTTTATATATATTAAATACTATTTTTTATTTTAAAAATTTATTTTTAATGTTAATATATTGAAATAATTCAAAAATACTATAGATCAAAAGATGTAAAAATATTTAAAAAATTAATTTAAAATAAAAATAAATAGATTTTATCTTTAACAACATCTTTTGCAGCTCAGTTCTACCTACCTATCTATCTCCATTAAGTTTGCCCTTCACCTCATCTCATAGGTTATCAGAAAGAGGGCATAGGGCAGCCCTGCTTGGGCAAAATTAGGAAAACCTCTCTTAATTAAACTTGTCCTGTTACATTTTATGGTTCATCCCAGGAAGGTTGCTTGTTGCTAATATGTGCAATGACATTGTCACCTCACCAAATCCAGCAGTAACCAAATGCAATGCATCTTTTTATGCTTGGCATGTTCCCGAATGTGTCTGCACCCACAATAGAAGAAGAAGAAGAAGAAGAAGAAGAAGAATTATTTCTTACATGGCATGCTGACCATGATAATAAGTTCCACATGGCAAATCCAAAATGTGCATGGACATAGAGATGGTCTCGCTCTTCTTTCAGCCAATCAAGTGGAGGGAGGAAGGGGGCCATCATGTTTTTCCCATATGAAACAAATATCTTGACATTTATGTGCAACTGTGTGGGTGGGTTTATTTTATGGCAAGGTGGGGGTGGTGCTGATATATACATGGTTGTTCATTGCTTTAATATATTATAAATGCGTGAAAAGAAAAATGAGAGAAAGCAAATTGAGGTTCCTGTCATCTATTGCCTAACTTCCTTCTTTCCTTTCCCTTTTCTCTCTCTTAATCAATTTGATTCGAGTATGATCCCAATCCTCTTCTTTCCTCTTTCACTGACTTCCCCTAGTTAATATTCAGAGCAATTCTGTGTTTCTTCAAAGCATTTTCGGGCATAAGTTAGTAAGAAGCGGCATAGCAGCAAAAAGTGTGTCATGGATAGTTCTCCCTCTAGAAAATTGGACTCTAATGTTTCCGAACTCACCCCAGAAACTCAGACATCTAAAAGAAGGTGGGTTGGTGCTCTTCTTTCTTGCTTTTGTTTTCTTGTATATTCTCGCCAAGTATAATTTCATTTTGAAAAGCTTGTTGATTTTGATGCATGTTTCTGCCCAGGGCTTATTCTATACTTTATACCCCTGATTTATTTGAGAATATTGTGCTTGCTTTGTAGGAAGATGGTTGAGAAGATTGTTGTTAGAGTGAGGATTGGAGAAAATGCTGTGAAATTAAAGAACGAAGGGCCACCTTCTGATTTCTGGTCATGGAGGAAATATGGGCAAAAACCTATTAAAGGATCTCCTTATCCAAGGTTTACCATCTTCTTTCATTAATTTTTGGATCAAGTCTCTTCTCTCTTCACTATATATGTCTTTATGGTCTAATATGTTTTTTTTTCTTCTTAATTACAGTAGATCAACGCAACTCATACTTTTTGCTAATGTTGATTTAGTAGCTTACATTTCAGAGTTAAAAAGTGAAAATCTTCTCTCTATCCTTTGGATTTTGCCAAAATGTTCCAAATACTACTTTTGTCCATCATTGTTTCTCCATGATGGTTTTTCCTACACAAAGCAAGAGTACTTGTCACTGGTTTTCATGCTTCTCTCTGCATGCAGGGGCTATTACAGGTGCAGTACATCGAAGGGCTGTTCAGCCAAGAAACAAGTGGAAAGATGCAGGACAGATGCTTCGGTACTCATCGTTACTTACACCTCAAATCACAACCATCCAGGTCCTGATCTCCATGACTCTAACGTGAACCAACAACCAAGAGATCCCGAAACCCCACCGACTGATCTTGTAGATCATCCCATAACTCCCAAACAAGAGAAACCAGAAGAAGAAACAGGAGAAAGGCACGATAATCCCATCATGCCAAGCACTGATGAAGATGTCAGTGAAGGTCACAATTTCCACTACTTAGAATCCCCAATAAGAATTCCTCAAGATATCATGATTAGCCAGGACTACCCTTTCACTGAGAACTCGGAGAAAAGTCATGACACATTGGGTATTGTCTTCGACGAAGAGCCCATCTGTTGCTCCAGACTGATGACATTTTCAGCACCCAAATCAGAAGAGAACAATGACTTCTTTGATGAACTAGAAGAGCTACCCACATCTTCATCTTTCACTAGCTTCGTGAGGGGCAATTTTTTCGATGAAAGGATTCCTGTTGTCCCTTCTTGATTCTAGTTATTTTTTTATATTTTTTTTCGCCTTTTGGGGCTTCCTGCCTTTGAAAAATGTAGTTAAAAATGTCCATGTATAATATAGGGCACTTCTAGTGGTAGTTGTTTTCTTCGAAGTGAGTAAAGTAGTAATAAAGTTGCACACTAACACAGAAGGTAGTGGAGTAATATATCATCTTTTATAATTAGGTTTCTTGAGATTCAGACTAAATGCTCTTGATAGACGAGGAACCCACATCTTTCACAGTGATGGAGGAGAGAGGGGGGGCCGGCCTCCTGTGTTTGGTTGTTGGGTGTGTGTTTTTGTATTTAAAATTAAACAAGGCACGAGGTTCACGAGTGAGTGCTTAAAAGATATCTTAAGAGATAACTCTCTCTCTCTCTCCCCCTCTCTCTCCCTCCCTCCCTCTGTTACTTTTTGGTGAGTGGGTGATTTGGTGGGAGAAATGTTTGGCCTTTTTGGAAGTGCCTTGTTGTGCAGCTTTGATTGAGCAATGGTAAGCATAGCCCTTGTCAAAATATAATGGTGCTTTGCTCTATGTCTTCGAGCGTGTTAGCAGTCGCAGATTCTGCTGTAGACAAGGCGAATTCAACGGATACTTTTCTTTTGTTGGGGAAAGGATTGGCGTCAGCCTCAAAAACGCCTCAACTTGTCAAATATCTCATATCAATTTAATCACATGTCTGATTTTTTTTTTTTTGGGTAATGGTGAGTATTTGGGTTATTATAAGTGAATGTTAATTAATCTTCCGGAATTTTAAAGTTAATAATTATATAGGTTTTCAGTTTACAGTGATTCTGAGATTTGTGATGTTAAAACTAGTAAATTTTAGAGAACAAACTTAAAATCTGACCAGTTGAGTTATAATCCTAAGAGTTGCCATCTAAATATTTTTTAGACAGTATGAAACCCGACATAAAATTTGTTTAAACTTAACATGAAATATATATATATATATATATTAATGATAAACTTGATAGATAATTTAAATCTTTTACCCTATAAATAATGATACACATACACAGGTTGGGTGTGGATGGTATACAAGATTAAAAAGAGATATATCAACATAGATAGATGAGACAAGATGTTTCAGACGAGACTCTTTTGTATTTTTTATAAGTTACGATATATAGATTTTTTTTGTTTCTGTCTTTGTTTGGTACTAGGGTGAGTCAAAATAAAATACAAAAACAAAATCTATTTTCCCTCACATATCTTTGTTATGCATGCTATTTATTAAATACTTTTAAATGGTTTTATTTTTTTTCACTCGGGAAAAAAAAACTGTAGTTTCGAGCACAATAAGTATAGATTCATCAGTACATTGTCTTACTTGCATTAAATTCAAAATTATAGGAAATTTATTTTTTCTGTTAATAAATGCATATTTTATATTATAATTATTTTCAATAAATATATTTCATTTACCTTAAAATAATATCAAATCTTGAATTAGAAGAATGACATGTAATAAATTTTATACATGTAAAATCATATAAAAATAGATTGGTAAAAAAAAAATATTGTACATTTTCTAGCATATATAAGTAATAAAATTAAAATTTATAAATTCAATGCAGGAAAATGTTAAAAAAAAAAAACAGAAAAATCTTATGAAAAGAAGAAGAAGAAAACAATATGGGCTTGGAGTTGACCCCAAGCTTGTCTGGGCCTTACTCCAAGACCAACCATGCAGACATGGATGAAGCGTTGTTCTTGCAAATGACGTGTCATTCAATGACTTCTTCAACCTTGCCCAAGCAAGAGTGGAATTCCAGCGAGGGATGGTTGCAAAATATAAAATCCCGATTTTCATATCTTACCCTTGTAAACACAAATCTAACATAAAAATTCATTTTTCAACAAAAAAAAAAAACCTAAACACAGTATTCAATTTTAAAGTTTTTTTATTTAATTTTTTTTAATATAAAAAAGATTTTTATACGTTGTTAGTGTATTTTAAAGAAATAAGAAAAATCAGTGACTCAAATTATAGAACCGTCTAGGTGTAATAAGCTGGTTTTATTTAATTGTATGATCACAAAAAGAAAATAATGATAAACATGTCAAATTAAAATAAAATTGATCATGATGATTTGAACAAAAAAAAAACTTGAAAAAAAAATCATGAAGCTCAATTTTCAGGCATTCAAATGTCGAATGATGAAATTAAAAAAACAATAATAACAAAAGAAAACTCGCTTCAAACCGAGTTAGCATATTAAATCCACTACCCGGATTACAAGCCCCGAAAAGAGAGAGAGAGAAAAGTCTTGGAAACCAAACATGATATTTTTTGTCTGTCGAATGCATATCCCTTGTGCCCTATATGTTATTCCAAACCCAACCTCATGTAACGCAAGGGAAACATTGGAACTGTAAACATAGTAACATAGACTGAAAATGTTTGACCATTCAAGGAATATCTTGAAAACTTCTATATATTTAAAGGGCATATGATGTCAAAGAATCATTTCAACCCAAAAGTTTAAGCTATTATATGATATCCCAAGATATAATTTATATTATTCTCTAATACACCCCCTCAAGTGAAAGCTCTTTGGGCTTGAAACTTGCACAGGCCCACATTACCTTGTGCTTAATTTTTATCAAATAAATGAAGATAGTAAGATTTGAACTAGGCTCTGATACCATCTTAAAGAACCATCTCAACCCAAAATCTTAAGCTATTAGATGAGGTCCCAAGATATGATTTATATTATTCTCTAACATACAAGTGACTTACGAAATAATTAACTGGATGAGTTTGTTGGGCT
>Ga0307517_10014640_pt1 | contig 10508 bp, 14 predicted proteins | sample 23_EM_MG_FD_194515 | JGI IMG/M metagenome (GOLD analysis project Ga0307517, IMG submission 194515) | Populus trichocarpa ectomycorrhiza microbial communities from riparian zone in the Pacific Northwest, United States - 23_EM | ecosystem: Host-associated > Plants > Roots > Unclassified | place...
TGCCTTCAGAACATGAGCACGGATTTCAGGTATGGATAAGATGAGTTGGTAAGCGAGAGTCGCTACCAGTGGTGCTTTGGTGCTGCGTCCGGCTGCATTCCTGGAGAAAAAGAAAGTAGCGGCAAGAAGTCCTGCTTTCTCAAGAAGCTCTGCGATGGTTTGCGCGATTGCTGACTTGCCAGCTCCCGCAGGACCATATAACCAAAGAAACAGCGCGACCTTATTTGAACTCTTCACCCAGTCCATGATCTTCTTCAAAACCGCCCTCCGTGTATGTGGATGACACTTGGGCGGGTCATAACGTTCCTCTGAATTGTGAAATGCACCTAGAGCAATATGTTGTTGCAGGAGCTCCATCACTATCAATTGCTATCAATATTTTTATGCCTGAGATATAGCCATAGTAGCCTCACATCTCCTGTCCTCGTTTATGGCTTGGTGCATCGTGAATGTCCCTCCTTTGATAACTGTATTCTTCGCGTTTGAGAACATGACGGCCACTCTCAGGAGTCCTGACTGCCGTTGTGAATCAATTGGAAGTTCAATGGGATCGTCTCATTCCCTTGGAGATTGCTGGCGATAGGGTGACGGGCAAGAGCAAGAGTTCTGACAGGTTATCTATGGCTGTGTAATAAGTAAATAAGATACACGAACACTGCCACAACTCCACAAACTGGTCATACTGATTTGTACGTACTTAAATAAAACAAAATGATTGAACGAGATACTTCATTGAAGTAGCAACTGGTTGGATCCACAGGTAGACAGTATATTGAGCGATAACAAGGCTTCATGAAAATAAAGAGCGACGGTACAGATACGAAATTCGTAACGATCAGGACACTCACCATCCGTAGCAAGTATACGAACAGCCAAAGAAGCCTGGTGGTATTAAGTGACGGTGGAGTGAGAGCCCATGTAAGGTTGTCCATTCGAGTTCTCACTCTGTAATCATAAATAAGTGAGTAAGGAAGATGTTTAGACGATTAAAAAGTGCGTACCATCTGTAGTAAGGACCCGGTCATTCACGAGACAAATTGCTCAACGTGATCGATGCAGGTGATTTTTTCGGGCGATGGATCGACCAACCGCAGCACAGAGCACTGTGAGGCCGTGTGCGTGGCTGGCGTCACAAGACTGTAGAGTATGGAAGATCCGGTGGTGGCTGTGGAATTGCCAGAGAGTGGACGAAGGCTGTGCGAGTTGGACTCTGCCGATGCCCTTATCGTTGTCGCTATTAGGGCATTACTTGGGGAGCAGTGTGTTCTCCGAACGCGCCGGCATTCGTGACAGTGTGTATGCCGACGTGGGACAAATGTGGCTGTTCATTCTTCGTGATATCTGGGAGGCAGACTGAGAAGGCCCAATGAGGGGAAATCGGAGAAAGGGCGCGTGGATTCTGGGATGGGGAGCGGGGGTTGTTAGGCGGGGTTGACGTATGAAGCTTAAGCGCTTAAGCTTGAAGCTTGAAGGAATGTCTTTGTTCTGTGAAGGTTAGAATGAACGCGCGAGAAAGGGAAGGTGAGGGGGGCTCTCCCCAATAGACAGGTAAAGTGATGACGACGGGAATCGCTGGTGATCGAAGAGCAGCGACTCTCTGATGTTGCCTGCCCCGCTTTTCTTCCAGTTGGACGCCTTGATCAAACGGGTGATTCTGAAAGAAAAGAAAAAGAATATAAGACTGTCGAGACTCGACACAAAATCGCAATAAAAAAAGACGGTGATCAGGGTGCCGCCAAGCTCGGGCAAACAGCGTGACTCAACACTTCTTTTTCCGACCAATGCGACCATCTTTCCATTATTTCCTCCATTAAGACCGTCAAACTCATAAACGCGATTCAAAACGTTGTTTGTGGTCGGTCACGAGCCAGGATCAAGCGTCGATCGCGTGTGTAGTCACTGTAGTGATGTGTTCGCCAGCCTTAGTGCACGCGAGGCTGATGGAGCGATAAAGGCGTTTCCCATGATCAAGAAGAGTACGATAACAAGCTGGGATATTCGTTCTGCGCATCCACTCCGTCGTTCTGACGCGTTTTAAGTCCCCAAAATCATCGGGCCTGCTTCAGAAGGCAACTCGTCCTTTGATGCTATTCTTAATCTTGGCCAGGCCGTTACGGGTGCCTTCGCTTCGATAGCTTGCACACCATACCATTACTACATTCCAGGAGGCTCCGAATACTCAACTATACCCCTAAGCATAGTCGAAATTGATCTCGTCCTTCACAATGAGCATGTGAGTAACTTTTATGGCTATCTATCCCGAGTCTGTCTTGACGAGATACTTTTAGGGCGTTTGAGTCGTTAACCCTCAGCCTTCATCGCGCGGAGCGCGCCTTCGTTCCCTTCTCCACATCTGACAATCACGTTCTCCTGCCAACAATATGGGTAGCACGACTATACTGGAGATGTATGCCATCGCTGACGGAAACGTCCTTGCAACCACGTAGGTTTGCCCGTTCCCCTAAACCCCGTGCATTCTCTGATTCATAATTCAGCCACCGAGTTTGACATGAAAACTCCATCTCACTTATTCATCGGACCATTCTTGGGGACTCGTAACCAACCTGGCTTTTCGGGCATCCTCCTCAACTTGACCCGCATCCCAAATCTGTCTTGTCTGCGGAACAAGTCGCCTCGTTTATTGATGCGATGCTTCAAATGCATCTGCTTCGTGGCCCACTATCATTGGTTCCACTCGAAAATCTCTGAGGAAATGACTCGGAAGGCAAGGTCGATCAATATCCCTGCCGTGGCCCGTCGTCAATGCTTTCGAGAATGACCTCGGTGCTGACGGACCAGTCGTTGAAGTTCTACGTATCCTCACAAAACTAAGCGATGGTTAGCATCATCACATCCTCGCATTTCCACGACCTCGTTATTACCAACTCAGAGACATGCAGTAACACCCTCGGCGTCATCTTTTTCATCTCCCTTACTGCACTCACCATTGAAGCCTGATCCCGCGCCGCATCCGTGTCCATCTCCTCCCTCAAATTCTCGGATGTCAACTACAATCGCCATCACCACTCTCCGCTTAAGTAAGCAGCGCCGCGTATATGAGCCACTGAACCGCGATGGGTGCCGCCAATCCCGTTCGTCGCCGCTTTTTCCGCTGCAATTTTTAAGGGCATAGCGCAGGCGCGCAAAATGGATGACGAAGGCAAGGCAAAGGTCAAGGTGAAGCTAGGATGGGCGACATGTGTAACGAATACGGGTCTTCAAAGAGTTGTGTTGCGACTGTTCTATAAATGGATATTATGACCGTTTTGGGTTGTCCTATGATGGTCAACGATCGTGGTGCTCTTGTCTAACACAATTCGTCCCCGGGTAGGAGTTAAAATAAATACGCTAAGCTCGCCCTTATTATTCAGGAGTCCTCAAGCAATCGATCGGCCTAAAATATTTCACCTGGTGGGTTTGCCCGCGAAATTTCGATGGGGCCATATATTTCGATCACCTCACTGAATATGACTTATACACCTTTATACAGCCATCTGGAAGGCCTATAACTTCCCTCTGAACCCGCTCTAACCCCCCTCACTTGAACCACCATAATCTCGCTCAACAGCCAACCAACCCGCTTCATACCAACTTGAATTTTTATAACTTTTACCGTTCATACCACCATGAACATATATTTGCCGGGGCCCACTACCGTTCTCTGGTATACTATCGCTTGTGGGGTCCAGCTCACCTCTCCAGCTCTTATTGACTTAGGCGAGCACATCGTAGACGCCGACAACATCGCTCACCCACCTACAAAGCCTGCGGAAAGCTCATTTCCACCACATTCTCTGACATTCTGAATCGTCCTCGCCGTGGATCTTGCTCGGCTGATCTTGTCTGTACCGCCATCGAGCGGGTCGCTTCCTAGGTCTTCTATCTATCACAAGTACCGCGAAGAAGGCCATCAACACCGCCATTGCTGTCCTCGAGACAGTCGAGGCTGTCTGTGCTCATCACATCAAAGAGACAGACTCAGCACCGCCTGTCGAGTCCCTCATATCCGCTACTATCTTGGGAACCCGCCCTTCTGCCAGTGCCAAGGTTATCCTCCCGCCCCGCACGGTTTCCTTGGTTGTCGGTGCCTTCTACCGCCTCTCCACCGTCTTTGGAGGAGACTTCCATGTCACACTTGCCAACTTCCTCTCCCGTGTCTCCTCCCACGGGTTTGTGCTCCTGAAGACCGCCTTGGAGGATGTTTATCAGTGGCTCATTGAGACGACGAAAGAGCACGTCCGCTTTGGGCGAGAGCGATACCCCATCCTTCCTCGCACCACTTTCTATCTGCTTACTGTCTCCATCGCTGTCCTCGTCTTCCTCCTTGCGGTCATTTCTGCATTCCCTGCAGATGGGTCGCTCGTCGCCATACTCCTCGGGCTCCTGGAGGTGGTAGCAGTCGGGACGACGGCGATGTTCAATATAATGTCCACAACTGTGATGGCGGTGGGTACCCCGGAGAAGGATCAAGGTTTGTTATCGTATGGCATGGATTATATAAAGGTTTCTCTGATAATATTTTGCAGTGGTGATGCCAGCCTCGAGGTCGCCGAGGGCAGTTAAGTATGATGCAGAGGATGAAATACTTCGATTGGAGAGGAGGATACATTATTTCAGGTAAGCATTGGTTTCGATATTATCCTCTTAAGCAAGCTGTTGACCGCCGACGTCTATCTTCAGGACAGGAGCAACGATGGGTCAGAGACCATTCAGGTAAGCGCCCGTTCTTTGATATCCACCATTTAATTACATTCTGACGGAGAGGACATTACAAGTTTATGTCGACCTTGGAAACGACGAAAGTGAGGGCGAGAACGAGGGCGAAAAGAAAAAGATAATTGAAAATCTGGGAATTGTACCGGAACGGGTCGAGATCGTTCTCATGGTCAGCGTTTGATCCACTTTCCATGAATAATATACTGACTGGATTGTTAGATGACGATGAATTTGGAAGATAGTACAGAAAGCGAGGTATGTGTCTTCCTTTCCCTAGCTTTGGAGATAACCTGACCTTTGTCAGGAGAGTAGACATGAAACGTTGCACGAAGACACAACGTTCTGAATCTTTCTATTAAGAAGTTCAAAAATATAATAAGTTCCTGAAAAAAAGCAAGTCGAGTTAGAATCATACCTTCAAAAATTCATCAATCGCCTGCATGGCCTTAACCTTCTGTAATTCTAGTGGATCATTTTTGATCAAATGAAAGGCTGGGCAACTTTGAAGAACAACTGTAACTTCATGCACCAGCCACGACCCTCCTAGTGCTTTAATTCTTGAAAGCAAAATCGGAAGGAGATTGAACGCCAGCCTCCCAACTTCGTAATAGGTCGTGCGCTGTCTTGGGATCAGGGTCTGTATATCCACAATATCTACGAAGCGTCTGGAATGAATTTAAGCACTCATATTAGCATGTATGAGAGTTTGAGGATTATAAAATTACCTGTCGGACAGAAACTTCAATAAGTACATGGCCAGGTTCGCATATGTCTGCGAATCAACCCAGAGGGACCCAGCTCGGTCTCGATCCATCAAAAATTTGGACACTATCCGAGAGAATTCTATGTTTGCTTTCATCTCGCCAAATAGATGAAATAATTTTGCGTAGTAGAAAATAAGTGGTGATTGGCTTTGTAGAATCACCCAAACCTGCCACCAGTCATATTCTTCGGGGTCGAGCTGGTCCAAAAGGGTAACAATTGCAAAAAAATGGGACCCCAGAGACGAAGACATGAAGTATTCTTGAAGCCATCCATCGAATGTCGCTAAGTGATGATCTAGCAGGGTTTCTGGGCCATCTGGACTCAGCCGCTATAAATGTTATGCATCAGACGAGGCAAGCCATTCACTGAACAAAATTGACATGCCTGTCTTCCGAACCAACACATTAATTCTACAATTTCCGCAGTATATGTTGATGCATCGTTTACATGAGCTGCAAGGTTTAGCCCGCACAAGTCTTCAAGGAGCTTCGGGGATGGACAAGCTTTGAAACAACACCACCAAAATACGTCGCGAACAGTGTCTTCATGTTCATTGAATCAATGAAGTCACAACAAGAAGGAAAGGACATACCTTGATATCCCAATTGACACAGTGGAGATTCAGTTGGATTGTTAATATGCTTCACAGCTAGGCTGGTGCATTTTGCATACGCAGCACCTTGATCAAGAAAGAGATCCATTGAACGAGACCGATCCAGTAGGAAATCGGACAGTGAGGCGTGAAAAAACTTGAGTTGTTTAAAGCCTAAATTGTCTGGGACTGGGACAAAAATAATGGAATGGAGGTCGCTCAGAATCATATGGATTTCGCCAGGTCTGTAAAATAGAAACCCTTCGCAGATGGTTACCATTTGCCCCAAGGGGCCTTGGAAGGGATCTAGGAGGAGGATCATCAAGACATCCTTCACTTTCTCAATGTCGGCAACGGAGGAGAGGATGAGATGGTACAGGCCATCCAGCTCGGCAAAGGGTGTCTCCTGGCCGGGGTTAGATTGCCCGAAAATAATTTTCAATCTATCAGGAGGCCAGTGGCGGTGGGAATTTACATATTTTGCGACTGTGGATGCAAAGATAAACTGGCCCGAGGATTTCTCTACCAGCCGCCAGATATCTTCCCAACTTGGCCATGATGCGGGGAGGTGTGCCCTTGACGGATGATTTCGTTTGATTTCGTCGAATGTTGACTGAAAGAAGACTCGAATGTCAGCATCAGGCCGGTAGGTATCATCTAACGCAATGCTGAATGAAAGTGATCCTAGACCGTTTTGGTCATTGAACGCTTGCCGGATATCCTCCTCTGGTCGACTCGCAATGAGGAAGCAGAGTGGGATGTGGAGGTGTTTTACGGCTGTAGAAAGGGCGCTCAGGATGTGGGTTTGCGCTAAGGCACTGCGGCATTCGTCCAGCCCATCCAGGATAATTAACCGCGGACGAGAAAGGAGGACCGGGGAAAGTGTCTCGTCGTTAGCGACAGCATTCAATGGTTTGACGATGAGCGCTTCAATCTGTGCTTCAATCGAGCATGAGAAGAGGGCCGGGTCTCCCTCCAGTGCCTCCAGAACATATGCACGGATTTCTGGTATGGATTTGACGAGTTGGTAAACGAGAGTCGCGACCAATGGAGTTTTGTCGTTCCGCCCAGGTGCATTTCTGGAGAAAAAGAAAGCAGCGGCAAGCAGCCCCGCCTGCTGCTCTGCGATGGATTGCGCGATCGCTGACTTGCCAGCTCCCGCAGGTCCGTATAACCAAAGAATCAGCGCGACCTTCTTTGCATCCTTCACCCAATCTTCAATCTTCTTCAAAACCGCTCTCCGTGTATGTGGATGACACTTGGGTGGGTCATGACGTTCGTCCGAATTGTGAAATGCACCAGGAGCAATATATTGATGTAGGACTTCCATCACTATGAATTGCTATCAGTATCTTCACGGTTGAGACATAGCAGCCTCACATCTCCTGCCCTCGTTTACGACGTGGTGTGAATGGAAATCTCCCTGCATCGTAAGTGTCCCTCCATTGATAACTGTATTCCTCGCGTTTGGAAACATGACGGCTACTCTCGAGTCCCAGGAGTTCTGACTGCCGTTGCGGACCAATTGGAAGATCAACGGGATCGTCTCATTCCCTCAGAGATTGCTGGCGATAGGGTTATGGGCAAGAGCGAGGGGTCTAACACGTTGTCCATGGCTGTGTTATAAATAAGTTGCAGGAACACCGCCACGACTCTGAAACTCATAGCCGGTCATACAGCGTAAATTGAATGAGATATTTCATTGAGGCTGCAACTGGTTGAATCCTCAAGTACAATATACTGGGCGACAACAAGGCTTCCGGAAAACAAAGAGCGACGGTACAGATAGGAAATGGTAGCGATCAGGGCACTCACCATCCGTAGCGAGTACAAGGGCAGTGATGGCATTAATTCGAGTTTTCACTACTGTAATCATGAATTTGTGAGTGAGCAAGATCTTGAGACGATTAAAAAGCACGTGGGCGATGGATCGACGTTCAGGACACCTCATGTCTTGAATTCTATTCAGCGCCCTCCTGCTATTGATCGAGGTCAGTAAGTGGATGTCATCCACCTTAGATTTTGCTAAAAGGACTTACCATCCTTGACAAGTTCGTGGTGTAAGTCGATGTGGTTGAGATCAGGTCAGGTCTATTGCTGGTTATCCCGAGAGGGAATCTCGTTAGCAACATCAGGGCAACTTAAATGTGACGAACAAATAATCATGATTTGCTGACCTCTGAGCGAGTGAGTATGACGAAATCGTAGAAAAATAGACATCTAAAAGTGAAATGAGAAAGACCCAAAGTGATATGAAGAGAAGACAGAGCGAAAACCGAAAAACCAGTGAAAAACCCATACCTCAAGACTGCATGGGTGAATGAGAGAGCGGGCGAGCTGGAACAGTAGTCACCACCGTATGTTTGGCAGCTGAGCTCAACTTTGCGTAAAACTACGAATAAAAAATGCGTGAGTTTTCCTTGATATGGCTGCAGAGTCTCCAGGTTAAAATGGATGTTTGGTAGAGGATGTCAGTCCTCTCCAGGTAAGCGCTGCATACTGGCTCGAATTTCTCGATCGTATGGCCAGAGAGTGCAGTACTTGTGGATGCGGAGGAAGAGGAAGATCTGGTGGCTGGACATTACACTTCAATTTCACCTGCCACAGCAGCAGCAGACGACGAAACCGGCAGACCTCCTCCCCTTCCAACGCGCGTTTTCTTGAGCTTCCTCCCACCAGGCGCAGGCATCGGCCGCGACGAAGTCCCAACATCAATAACCGTCCGTCCTTTCATCGACGACCTCTGCCCCCCCCTCGCCTAATCGAGCACCAAGAACCACCGTCACCACCCCTGCCCGCAGACCTACAACCCCTCCTTCACCGCCGCACCCAACTCCACCGAGGAGAAACACTCAAACTGTTCCCTGTGCTCTCCAACGCGATCTCGCGGATATTGTTGTCCGTCCGCATTTCCCTTTTCGATTTTTGCTTCGCTGGGGACCTGCACAGTACGTGAACCCTTGGGTTTGGAGGGACTGTCTTCAACATCCAAGTCGTCGGAGGCGAAGTTTCTGTTGTTGATGACGACGGTGGTGGTGGTCTTCGTCGACTTCGTGATACGTTGCCGCGTGGATGAGGATTGCGCTGTAGGCAGTTGGCGCGGGCCAAAAAACCTTTTCAGGCTACCGATAAACCACCCTTTCGAAGGTCGAAGGAGAACTGCTCGGTTTTGAAGGAGAACCGGTAGCTTTGGAAGGAAGAGAGCCTTCGGACGGAGGAGGAACAGCAGATACACTCTGAACTTGCTGTTCCTGATCTACTGCAGGCTGCTGGATCGCGGCGGCGGCGCGAGACTCGTTCTTGTGATGATGAGGAAACAGCGAGAATTTCTTTTTCTCCTGCTTCCATCTCGCCTCAGTGATAAATCTCGGATTCTCCACCACCTCAATCTTCCTCTCCTTCACGAGCTGCTTCTGAACCTTGAGTTCTTCGAAATTGCTCACTTCATCGTCGACTTGTTGTTCCGAACTCCTCCTCAATTCCTCTGTCGTTTTCTTGTCTAGTTTGTGTCATTTCCCATCATCGAGATTTGCTGCAGGCCGTAGTTGCAGTTAAGGCTGCGGCTGCGTCTGCGTCTGTGGCATGCCCCGAAGACGGCGTCGATTGGGCATCGAATACCCGCCGTACTGATTGACCCCCCAACAACGGCCCTGCAATCGGTATCCCTGACGCATAGCCCTCAATCGCATGCGGCGCAGGGATCCACATGGCCATGTGTAGATCTTCGCCTTCGAACATCGCATACGATATGGACGCGTACGGGCTCCCGCGAGCGATCAAGGGGGAATGTGTCGTCCATTGACTTTGCCCTTGTCCGTTGAACTCTCCGTTTCTTTGGTGACCATGGTACCGGAACCGTTCACGTGGAGCGGTATGGCTTACGCATAGGTGACGGTTTCTAGTGTGTAGGTGGCTGGTGTGGCGACACTGTAGCGTATGGAGGATCCGGTGGTGGTGGTTGTAGAGTTTCCAGAGAGGACGAGGGCGGGTTGTGTTGGACTCTGGTGGTGGTGCGGGTGCAACTACTGCTGTGGTTGTTGCTATGGATGGAGAGATGGGTTCTCCGAACACGGGTGCGTTTATGACCGAATGTATGGTGGCGGGCTCTAAAAAGGATGCTCCTCATGACCGTGATTCAATGTGACGTAGGAGGCGGACTGAGAATGCCCAATGGAGGACAAATCGGAGGAAGGGCGCGTGTGATGTCGCATTCTCGTGGGTTCGGGGGAGACTGGCGGATGATGGAAGAACGTTTCTTTTGTGAAACATTCATAAGCTACAGGTGCTACAGGTGTATATATAAAATAGGACTCTCACCTGAAAACTCGGTCTCCAACTCCTCCAGTACGCGTAGAGCCTCCTTGCCCACCTCTGAAAACACCCAACCGCACTCCATGAGAACTCTGATACAGGCGTCGAGCCCATTACGGATGGC
>Ga0307517_10014642_pt1 | contig 10507 bp, 7 predicted proteins | sample 23_EM_MG_FD_194515 | JGI IMG/M metagenome (GOLD analysis project Ga0307517, IMG submission 194515) | Populus trichocarpa ectomycorrhiza microbial communities from riparian zone in the Pacific Northwest, United States - 23_EM | ecosystem: Host-associated > Plants > Roots > Unclassified | place...
TAAAATAGATCGACACTTCATTAAAGAAAAGATTGAGAAGAACATTGTTCACCTCATATATACTCTAACAAAATCTCAGATTGTAAACATCCTCACCAAAGCTCTACCAAGAACTAATTTTGAAAAATTGAGTCACAAGCTGGGCATGTATAACATATACAACCCAGCTTGAGGGGGAGTGTGGAAATCAGTCTCAAAATCAGTTAGGATCTTAGAGAAATCTTAGTATTTATGGTTTAGGAAAGAGAATCTAGTATTAACTATCCATATTCTCTAGATTATTGCTTTCTAGTTTAGTGTAGGATACTTTCCTATCTAGTATTTATTTCTTGTTTTGAGAGTCAGTAGGTTATCTTCTCTTCCCTATTTATTGTACAAACATACTGCTGGTAATATTAAGAAAAGAGAAAGACTTCTCTCAAAATTCTTCAACTTTGCTGCAGGTTGGACCAAAAATCTGAATTCTTCATTCTGGTATACAGGTGTCAATCTGTATAGGAATCACAAATGTATTTCGGCTTGGTCCACTTAAGTTCTAATTTTGTTTAGTTTTTTTTTCTTTGTATTGTTGCTCCATTAGTAAGGCTATTTGTTCTTTATTTTTCTTCCTTGTAGTTAGACTGAGGCCTAGACTACAACATATATAGCTAAAGCTCTGTTCTCTCTGTTCAGGCTTTATTATTATTATTATTATTATTATTATTATTATTATATATATTCTCGATTTCACCAAGAAAAAGAAGAAGATAGAAGACTATGCTTTTATGGATATGGCATGCGAGGCTGTTTTGAATATTGCTTTCAAAACTCTTTCTAGCTACAAGGAAGTTAATGTCCAAGGTGTAACTGATAGGTTATTATCTCAGTAGCAAATTTAAAAATTTGCTATCAATCTCATTTAAAAAATAAAAATAAAAATTAGAACAAAAAATTTTTTATTTTAAGAAAGAAAACTTTGAAAAAAAAGATGGCAAACCCCTCAAATTGCCCCTCTTTTGGTGTGATATCCTCACCGGTTTCTTGCATATTTCACACAACAGTATTTCCATACGATACACATTAATACTTGTAATTGCTGAAAATAAAATCTACGTTAGTTACTCCCTTGCCACCTCCGAACGCGACTACAAATTCTACCTGTTTTATTTGTAAATGACTAAAATTTACGTTAAATGTATTTGGCCTAGTAGCTTCTAATTAAGACTTCCTTCAAGTACATGTAACCTTTGTAAGCCGAAGCTAGTTAAATCTTCATTTTCTAAACTCTTCCTGTGCTGGTTCAACCTCCAGTAGCAAGCCTCTTCGGAATTCCACATAAGGATAAGCAACTGGGAAGTCGTCTTCTTTTACTTTCCACCTGGTTAAAAGGCACAACAATATTGGAGTTACGGATCATATTAAACAAGCCATGGTTTGAATAATTCATACTTATATATATATATATAGGACAGGTTTCAGCCTCCTTCATGCATTTCCTTGTTGAGATAAGGCAATTCCACAAGAAATTCTTCAGCAGCAGCAACAACAACAGTGATAATTCCATATGGGTGGCAATTAATCATCAATCAATATTTATGTTTACTTAAATCTCATCTTTTTATAAAAGTTTTGCTTGAATCTCATATGAAAAAGATGGCTTCACAAAGCTTCTTTTTATATATAATTTCTAGCAATCACAACAAGTTTTAGAGAAGGTGCGATCCAACTTGGATTTAATTACTTAAAATAAAATAGCGCATTATTAATCTCAATTATTAAGGTTCCTAAGTGGGATGCATTGCGTTATTGGGTTAACCCAACAATTTAACATGTATAATCTTTGCGTCTCATCATCTAACTGGGGCTAGGTCCTGAAATCTTACCTATAATTAAGGACAAGATGATGAAGGAAAAATGCTATCTCCACTTTGGCAAGTTCGGCTCCTGGACATAACCGTGGTCCACCACCAAATGGCATCACTGTTTTCCTAGTCTCTTGATTCTGCCGAAGGCGAAAAAAGGGATTGAAACACAGTACAAGGGAAACAAAAGAATATGATTAATTATGCGTGCTTAATCATTTGGATCTCTCCATATCTGCACCAAGCAAGCAAGCAAGCAAACAAACTAATACCTCCTTTTAATATTTTCGAGTAATGTTATTTTCAGGAATAGTATAGTTCTTTCTATATATGTTTTTAATTAAAATTCAAAGGGCTTATCTCTGTATCGTACTTTCCATCTCCAGGGATTGAATTTCAAAGGACTTTCATGAAGGGATGGATCAAGATGTGGGCCGGATAACACAGGTATAACCTTCCAACCGGATGGAATGAAGTATTCTGCAATAGCAAGAACCAAGTTCACAAGATATCAGACAAAAAAAGAGGTAATGATAATACAAGAACTTCAAAATAATAATAATAAAAAAAAATACCAAACTGACAAAACTGTATTAAACCTTTGTATTTGACATCTTGAATAGCTTTACGGTGTAAGAATTTTACCACATTCCCGCATCTCATAGACTCATATATAACCTGTATATAATTTGTAAGCTTTTAGATTAATTTCCTTGTGCATACAAGTATTAGATCAAAACCTTGAATGAAGCAGTAGTCAGCAACGTTTAATGTATCTTACATTTTTCGTGAACTCCATTTTCCTGTAATCTTCCATGTCCAAGGGTTCCCCCGCCTGTTTACTTTTTCTTATTGCGTCATGTTCTTCCTATATATAATTAATTAAAATTAACATCGAGAGGGGGTAAAAAAGACAAGAAACCTTTAATTAGCAAATGGTACTTGATCATGAGAAAGAGAGGCAGTGAGTTAGACAGACCTTTAAGGTCTGAAAAGCCTTCGGTACATGCCCAAGAAAGTAAACAATTAAGGCTATAAGTATGGAGGTTGTCTCATAGCCACCTAGCAAGATGTCCAACGCCACGCTAACAATCTGTCCATCGGTTAGAATCCCTCGTTTTGACAAAATCACGTCTAAGAAGTCTCCTGTAATAAGCCCCACCTTCTCCTTTTCCCTTTCATTAATAATCCCTTTCATGGTGGAAGCAAGTCTTGTTCTTGCCTAAGAAGACATTGTGACATAGAGGGATAAAGCAAAGAATTTGAACTTATTAGCTAGTATTAAGACATATATGGACAAAACATAGACACGCTGCATCCAGTAATTTCAACTATCAACATCACTCTGCTTACCTTTACAGCTTTGGAATAAGATGATCCAGGGAAGTTTAATGGCAAAGACACAAAGCCTTTCATGTAAGTTCGAAAATCATCTAATATCTTCAAGGCTCTTGGTTCTTCCGGTTCAATACTCAAAACGCTCTTCACCATGAGACTAAGTGTAAACTGCGCTTGTAAATCACAAAACGATGTTATCTCTCTATGTTCTTTCAAAGAAGCTGAGCGGAACACAGAGGTTTACATATATCCACATACCTTTCTGATATCTTTAAGGAAGTCGATTTCTTTACAGCCTTTCCATGACTCCAGCATTGTGATTGCTAGATTTTCTGCAAAATTAAGGAATCTTGGGGATGACTTGGACACTGTGTTGAAGGTGACAACAAAATTTCTTAACTTCCTATGGAGGTCTCCGGAGATAACAAGTAATGAGAATTTTCCAAGAATATCGTGCATGGCCTTGGGGTAGCTGGCTTCGAATAACCTCTCTTCATTTTGAAGGATAAACATGTTGAGCTCATGGTCGCAAGAAACTATGGCTGGAGAACCAAATAGATGTGATTTGAAAACTTTCCCATATCTGCATACATACATAATAAGAGCCGGGAAAGAATTAGATAGCTTCAACACAAAAGAAGAAGGAGATAAATTTCGTTTTTTGGAGAAACGATAAAGAAAGTGTATACACACACAAATACTTAAATTGGTTTATGATCACCTGGAAACACGTTCTTGCAGGAAGGTTCCCATTGAGTTTGATGAATGAGGCTTCAGTAAGGAAAGAGTTTCCCCTACAAAGGGAAATCCCATGCTACCATTAGGTAAATTTTTATGATTTTGTCTTGAGAAAAAGCGTAAAAGAAATAAAGCCAAAACTAGTCCTAAAATGAGAGCTAATCCAATGGACGAAAACTCAGCCATACTTCTTGTTTTTCGTATTTGCTTCTATATAATTTGCCCACCTCTTGATAAACTGATTTGTTCTTCTCTCTTATATATATATATATGTGTGTGTGTGTGTGATCCCATGCACTTAATTTTCCTGACATGGCCAAAATTAACTAAAAATCGTTTAAACTATTTTGTTTGGGTCCTGCTTTCGTTTTAAGAATTTTGTTTGGATTCTGCTTTAATTATTATTCTCAAGGAGGCAGATTCATTGATTTGCAGCCATTGTATGAGACATTTATCTAAACTACATATTCTAAATAGGGGTTGCCACCTACTTTATTAAAACATCTAAAAATGGTATTATAGAGATTTTAGATAAAAGATTGATTATATTAAATAATAATAAAATCACAATAGGATATCCTATTTAAGATAAATAAGATGCTACCCTACGATATCCTATTTAAAATAGATAAGAGGCTACGGGGGTTTGTTTAATTTAAGAAATCATTTGCAAGTTGCAATATTATGCCAAGTTACCTAACTTATGTCACACTGTGACAAATGAGTGAATCTTTAAAATTTAAGAGGGGAAATAAAAATAATAAAGTTGTTATTTAGTAATTAAAAAAAATTAAAAATTATAAAATAGATATTAGTATTAGAAATTCAAGTACTAGGTTAGTTATGTTTAAAGAAATATCAAACATCACCTGTATTAATCCTTTCAAATCACCCCCATAAAATTACCAAATTGCAATGAAAACATCGGAATAATATTCCATAGCTAATTTCTGACAGAAATAATGACAGAATTTGCATCGATAATTTCTAATGGAATTGCTATTGGAGTAAAAAAATAAAAAAATAAATAAAAATTATGTGGGCAATTCCATTGGAAAGTTGACACGTTATTATTTACTAATAAAATTGCTGATGAAATAATTTTATTAGCAAATATAAATAAGTTATAACTGATAGTTCTCTCCCCTTATTCTTCTTCTTTTACTTGCCAAAAAATACCAGCAACCCCCTGTTTTCTTATAAATTCAGCTACTCTAACTCTTCGGTGTCAATTTACATTTATCAGTAATGCCATAATCCACTATTGGATTTTTTGTGAAGCTTCGATACACAAAATAAGTAAACTCACTCATTTGTATTGTAACCTATTTATGTTTTAGGTTAATTTATTAAAGTTTTTTTTAGTATTTATAGTTTGCTTGTATATTTAAGTGTTTTACAACTTTTTCCTAAAGTAATTTGTTATATTAACGTATGATTTGTATGTTAGGGTATGTTTGAGATTTGAAAGAATTTGAATTTTGTTGTCATTTAATGAATTAAGTTTGATTTTGTAACTTAAATGTGTTATAATTGAAGATATGATATGTTATTTTAATGGGTACTAATCATATTGTATCAATTTTATTGTTAAGTTGAAAACTTGATGAAAACTTATGGTTTTTGGAAATGATAAAAATCAATATTATTCTATATAGGTTTTATAAGTAGTGAATGATCATTCTTAAATGTATCGAGATTCACCCAAAGGATTGTATAGGCAAGATTATTTTTAAGGGGTTAAGGTTTTATTATTTTTCTTTACTTTCAGATATTAAAAATATTAGTGCATGCGAAATTCAATGTTCATAAGTAAATTGTAAGAATAAAAAGTTCCACCATAAAGATGTTGTGATGATGCATTTACTTAAAAAAAGATTTGTTGAAAAATACTTATGTTGGTTTACACACGGAGAACCCTAAGTTCCTCATGAAACCATGTTAGAAAGGATGGTTGACTTAACTTTTAGTTTTATCAATATACATGGGTTTACGGATGATAATAATAATTCTTATAAAAGTATAGTGATGAATGCAATGAGAATGAATCAGAATTATTCAAGTAAATGTTCACATAACATCCCTTTAGATGAAGAATCAAATGCAAATGCGAAACCAAATGTAGATACAATTAGGTTTTTAAACTTTTGAAAGATTCCAATGAACCATTTTGGGATAGTTGCATAACTCATAGCAAATTGTCAACTATTGCACCAATATTTACCATTATATCAGATTATAGGTTGAGTAATGTCAATTATAATAGCATTATTGAATTAATTAAAATCATGTTACCTGAAAAAAAAAGGCTAAAAAAGAGCTTTTATGTTGCAAAATCCATGATGAAATCTTTTGGCCTAGGAAATCAAAAAATTAATAAGTGTCCAAACTTTTGCATGTTGTACTATGATGAATATGCAAATTTTACCGAGTGCAAACCTATTAACATGCTCGGCATAAACCCAATATTAGTTGAGGAAAGAAACTTGTCACTATAAAAAATTAAGATACTTTCCAATTACTCTTAGGCTACAAAGATTATTTGTATCTTTAAAGACTGCAAAACAAATGATATGGCATCATTCACATGATGTAGTAGATAGAGTTATGTTGCACTATTTCGATGGTAAAGCTTGGAATTAGTTTAATAGTGTGTATCATCTGTTTTTAATGGAACCATGGAATGTAAATCTTAGCTTGTGTATATATGGATTTAATCCATTTAGATCTTTTGTTTCATTTTATTCTTGTTGGCTAATCATACTAACAGTTTACAACTTTCCCAAGGGAAGTGTATGTAGTCAAAATTAATATTCTTGTCTGTGGTTATACCTAGTCCTTATAGTTCAAGGAGGAATATATATATTGTCTTTAATCGATGAATGATGAGTTGAATCAGTTATGGCAGTCGGGCCTTTGATATATGATGTCTCAAGGAAACAAAATTTTCAGATGAAAACAACATTGGTGTGGAGTATAAATGATTTTTATATATATGGGATGACTTCAAGGATGTTGCTCACTATTAAATTGATTCCATCATTAAAAAAATATGGACTATTTCGAGGTTCCTGCCAAGTCGTCATCAATACAGAAACAACATAAAGGATTTTTTTAGAGATAAATCTGAAAGGAATGTTAAACCGCAGGTACTATCTGGTGAAGAATTGTATAATGTTGTTTCGTAGTAATGAAATTGCTAATTGACAAGCAATTTCATTAGAAAATTATAAAGGGTTAGTACATGGCGATGAAATTGTCAATGATAGGATGACTATGTACATATTTGTGAAATTAAAGAATGATGGGATGAGAAGTAAAAAATTTCGATCGCTCAACGCAATAATAATTTGAAACCTTCTATTCCTAGCATAAGCCAGCTATAATGGGAAACTTTTGGACAATGTTACAAAATCTTGCTAGGTCTGACCTGGTAGATCAACATGATAGTTAACTATTTGAATTCTAATCTAAATTAGATTTTAAATTAAATTGGAAAAAAAATTAATCTAGTGTGACTCGGTTATCCTAGTAAGTCTCCAAGCATCTCAGTTGACCCAGTCAAAATTTAGTTTGAATTAAAAAAATTTTAAATTAATAATAAAAATAAACATTCCAATAAAAGAAAGTAAATAAAATTATGGAGAAGAAATATATTTTTAAAGTCAAAATTTTCTTTTCCAATTCATGAACTTTTTTTTGATATGACAATGAAGCATGAATTTTTTTTTATTAATAGCATAATTCATTGAACAAAAAGCATTATCAATTAGAAAAACATACTTGGAAAAAAGTACAACGATTTGAACTAAAAATGAAAAAAATGTATTTTTTAATAAAAAAATATAATTTTCTCATAAGTAAAAAGAATTATTATGATTATGAAATTAAGTTTCAATAAAAAAATTATTAATTGATCATTACGCGACTATATAAAAAATTATGAGAGCAATGGATTTGAGAAAATTATATAAAATATTTATAGTAAAATAGCTAATAAAATAATTATTTTATTCGTATTCAATATTAATGAGTAAATTATTGTAAATGTGTTTAATACGAGGCTAACACACAATTATCCATAAACAATCAATGATATTATCATAAAAAACCCCTAATCTACTTTAAAACAATGATATAATTTTTTTATTATCAACATATTTTTTAATAAAATGCAGCGATAATGAAAATAAAAGTTTATTTAAAATTTTAATCATTTGAAACAAGTATATATAAAAAATGTAACTCTTCATTCCAAACCTCATTTTCTTATTAATGCCTCTTTATTTTCTTAATGAAAGTATTTTTTTAATCATAAGTATTTTTTTTAAATAAAAAATCTTAGCATGAGGTGGTCAGAAAGTAGGGCTGGGGTTTTTCATATCTAAAAAAACCATTTTCAATCTATTCTTACCTAAAACACCAAATAAAGACCCTAAAAAACTCAAAAAATAAATATTGAACCCTAAAACACATCTAAATCAATAAAAAAACACAAAATTAAACCAAATTAAAATATTCTTGCCTAACCGGATATTTTTGTTTTTGCTATATAAAAGTTCAAAACATCTCAATAGCAATCCTCTCATTAAAAAAAACTTAATAACACCAAGATCGATTCTTTTGATAGATATAATATGATCAATCGATCATTTTCTCTCCCCTATAAAATTTCAAATACTGAAATTTAAAACAAATAAAGTTCAAGACTAAATAGATAAACCCTCAAAACACAAGAACCAAAAATAAAAAAGTTAAAAACTTAAAGGATCAAAGAGTGCTTTTCCATGCCTTGTGAATAGTATAAAAAAATAAAATTGGACTGGATCTTTATTTCTACATAAAATTTGATCTCAATTATTTTAATTTTTCAAATCAATAAATTAAATCATATTTCACAAAATTAAGCATTAATTCAAAACTGGAGCTTTTTTCAACACACCAAATACAATAAATCACATGAACTAAAATGAATTGCCAGGTTTTATATCACATGCATGTAACATGGAAAGATTAAATAAATAAAAAAAAAAACCAAGCGCACTATAGCAGTCAACAATGCACATCGCACCTAGGTGTAAAAGAAACTGTGAAATGCTATTTCCTTATAGTTACATCGCACCTAGGCGCAGTTTGTGAACGGTATAAAAAAATAAAAACTTTATTTCATCTTAATTTATTTATCAAACTTTGTATTGAATCATTTTAGAGACACTGATATTAATTTTTAAGAAAGCTTTGTTTATTAAATCTCACAGAAACATGTGATAGATCCTTAACTTTTATTTTGTTTGCCCTAAATAAACTGTAAATAGTGTGATTGACAACAAACTTTATTTTTTACGGACGTAGAGCTTTCAAAACTTGAACTCACCGGCCATGCATATGATTGCTATATGCATGATGTCCAGCTACATAGCTATATTTATTTCCTTGTGCGAGCCCCTATTATTAATCAATTGCACGGTCACCTTATACTCTTTTTTTTTTACTGTGGATATTCAGGTTAATTTATACATATATCTTGATTAATTTTTTAAAATTCTAAAATTGAATAGATATATTTCTAGTAGTTTTAAAATTTACAACATTTAAACTAATAATTTATAAGAAACAAATCTAAAATATGATTAATTAAACTAAAATAGAGTAACTTATACTCTTGCAAGGACAGGACGAGAGACAAAATTCCATCTCTTGTCTCCTCAATTCGCAGAGTTGGTGGGGGTGTGGACTTCTCAAAAGTGATAATCACAATAAGTCACTAAAGCCTTGAAAAAGTGTTTCGGAGATGATTCAAACTCAAACGTACCTAGCCAGCTAGCCAGCTAATAGTTTACAGTGTTGGTCGGAATTCTATTGCAAACATCCACATCGCAAACCCACACATAAAGCCAAAGAAAACTCAATAAAATGGTTTTTGAACTTGTGTCTCTCTTTAAGTGTCAAAAGTGGTAGAATTTTCACAAAGTATGCTTGTTCTTCGGTCACCATGAGAGAAACCGTGTTCAATTTATTATATGTGTGGAGACATTTTCTCCGGCCAATGTATGGAACATGGGCCAGCACTGTATGTGATTAACAAATGCACGTGAGATTGGAGATTTTATGTGCAGACATATTAATTAGAGGTCCCTGTCGAGGGTCATAGTTGCATGCATTGAGGGAAAGATTGATTGATGTTTGACATTCAAAAGCAAATCAATTAGGCTTTTCGTGGCTTTGGGGAAGGTTAGGCAAGCCTCCGTCTTCTTTTTAGGCTATTAATATGCGGTTGCGGTGACACTTATTCTTTTGGATTCACTAAGAGGTCTAAAGGATCTTTGTATTATGGAATGAAAGTGGACTTTTTTCGTTGCATCATCATATAAAAAACTATGCATAGTCATTGCAACTAGAATATACTCTATAAAAAGTTACCGGACAGCCAATTAATAGGCATCAAGACTAGATATTTGGTGTAAATTTCATATAATATAATGCTGCTATGCCAAGAGTTGCCATTAATTAATGACTATAAATAGAGTTTAAATTATTATTTTTTTTCTTTTTTTTTCTTTTTTTTTCTATTAGGCTGTAAGGAAGTGATA